>Ga0247844_1008379_pt1 | contig 11242 bp, 11 predicted proteins | sample LaCtaG_FD_192421 | JGI IMG/M metagenome (GOLD analysis project Ga0247844, IMG submission 192421) | Freshwater microbial communities from meromictic Lake La Cruz, Castile-La Mancha, Spain - LaCruzMarch201714.5m_1 | ecosystem: Environmental > Aquatic > Freshwater > Lake | place: Spain: Castile-La...
GCATTAACTGTTTCTAACTCTTTTTGAGTTGGTAAAGAATCTTCTACATTATCGTTTTCTGCTAAAGGCGGAATAAATTGTGTCGTAGGAACCTTTGGTGCTGGTGGAGATGGAGGAGTCGGCATTGGAATAATTTCGTCCTTCTTTATTGGCGGCGTATGAATCGGAGTTATTGTTTCATCTTTAAGTGGCTTTATGATATTGTTTTTGTCATATCTATTAACCAAATTAAAAGCACCATAAACGGCACCAAGAGAAAACATTAAGCCAAATAAGATAAACATCATGTTCTTGTCATAATTTTTCCTTAATGCATAAGCACCATATTTTTTATTTCTTTTTTCAAAAACAACTTCATTCCGAATTGTTGATGAAACTCTTTGCCAAGATCTTTCTGAAAAGTATTCATAAAGAGAAATTACTGTAACAAAGATGATAACACTGAAAATTACTGTCATATTATTTGTTTTAAAGGTTACACACGAATTTTGAAACAGTCGAAAAACAACCATGTAGTTTTTACCAAATAAAATGGTCAAGAAATGTTTCAAATGATTTTGAAGGTGTCTTACTATTCGTTTTTATCGAATCAAACAAGACTTAAATCAGATAGCTTACATGTTTAAAAAACATTTTGTAAGTGCATCTATATTATGGTTTTAGAAAGGAACCACAATTAATAGACATCATATTACAATAACGTACATAATTTAAAAATAGTGTATATAACTTTAAAAAATAGTTCAAAAAAAACCCGAAAGAAAATTATCTTCCGGGTTTTTAAATATGACTATTTTATTTAATTCAGTGTGAAGTTTATTGGTAACGTACACCATTGTCTGACAGCACGTCCACCATTTTTTCCTGGTTTCCAATTTGGCATGTCACGAACAACTTTCACCGCTGCTTTGTCGCACTCAGGACTAAGACCTTTGACAACAGAAACATTACTTACTTGTCCATCTTTCTCTACAACAAATCTTAATGTAACTCGACCCTGAGTTCCCATTTCAATTTCTGTTTCCGGGTAAACTAAGTGTGTTTGAATATATTTCATCATTGCAGCGTAACCACCAAGATATTCAGCTTCTTCTTCAACGAAAGTTTCAATAGGCTCAATTTTTTCTTCAACAACCTCTGGCTCTTTTTCCTCTCCTACAACTGGTGGTTCAAAATTTTCATCATCTCCTTTTTGATCTTTTTCACCTGCTTTTTTATCATCCATATCATCCTGTGTTGGAATTGGATCTTCAACTGGAATATTAACTACCACTGGAGGTAAGAAAGCAACCGTTGTTTCTAATGGTGGCGGTGGTTCTTGCGGAGGTGGTGGTGGAACATCTTCATCAACAGGTGGTGCAACAGTTGTAAACTGAGAAGTATCAACTGGTGGTGGTGGAACTTTTTCTTTAGGAATGTTTTTATAAACCAAGTAAGCTCCCATTGCAACAGCGAAAGTTAAAAATAAACCAAGAATAATTAACATAAGGCGTTTGTCATAATCTCTACGTAGAGCGTAGGCACCATATTCTTTATTCCTGTGCTCAAAAACAATCTCGTTTCTGATTGAAGAGGTTACTTGTTGCCAACGTCTAGCTGTATAATAGTCGTATAAGGAAACAGAAGCAACCAGAAGGATAATACTGATAATGATTTCCATATTATTTGTTTTTAGAGTTTTGTTTTAATAATTCCAACTCACTTGAGAGAATATCAACAGGCGCAATTACACCAATTTCAGCAATTTTTAATTCGTCTATCAAGTCAATGAAATTCTTACAAGTTGCTTTATCATCGGTTTTTATTAAAACTTTTAAAGCTGCTTTATTCTTTTTAAGTTCTGAAAGAAGATTTAAATAAGTCGAATCTTGAATTTGTTTTTTCTCAAGTTTCGCATCTAGTTTCTCTTTACCACTTAGAACGTAAGAATTTCCATCAGCTAACACTTTTCTTACACCTTTAGGTCCAAAATCTGTTTCAATTAACTTAGTTGGTCCGTCTGGCCCTGGTTTTGATTTCGGGAAATATTCACCTGTATAGTAAAATATTTCATCCTCCGTTAATAAAAAAGTTATAGCATTATTAATCCTAGGTGGTTTCAATGCTTTTAATTCTTCCTCGGTAAGTTTAGCTGGATATACTAAACTCATTACTTTAGGTTTACTAAAAGTTGAAGTAAGAACGAAAAATGTAAGTAAAAGAAAAGCCAAATCCACCATTGGGGTCATATCGACCTTGGTTGAGTTTTTCTTGGCTCTTTTTTTGCCTTTGCCGTGGTCACCGCCACCGCCTTCTGCAATTTCTGCCATGATTTTTTAAATTTTATTAAGGAGCTAACTCCGTTGTCGTTACGAAATTTAAGTTATTCAACTTCAAGTCTCTAAAAACGTTAATCACATTTTGAGCGTGAGCATAAACGGCTTCTCCATCCACTCGAAGAATGAATTTAGGTTTGAAATCATTTACGTCAGGGGATTCACCTTTCAACTTAGCTTCTTGGTAAGCTGTTTCACCCGTATTTAAGGATGCAATATTTCCGTAAAATATCCAATCTTTCAATTGATTATCTGTTGAGTCTAATGGAATTCCTTTTGTGTTTACCCTTGAGCGATCATCTGCAGGAAGGTCAATATATCCAGGTAATTCTCTCATTGTGCAACCAAAACTTGACATGAAACTAAATTTTTCTAATTGTTCTTGAGAAAATTTAATATTATACATTCCGCTCATGTTTTGTAGTAATTCTTTTCGAGCTTCAGCATCAGACATATTAAAAAACACCCTTCCTCCTTTATCAATTGTGACCATTATTACATTCTCAGGAATAATTTTGTCACTAATACTTGAAGGTGTAGTTACTTGAATAGGCTCACTAGATCTGAATGAAGCAGCTAACATGAAGAAAGTTACAAGTAAGAAAGCCAAGTCCACCATTGGTGTCATGTCAATCGACGGGGAACTTTTTGGTACTTTAATTTTTGGCATCTCTTTTTAGATTTTTCTGAAATGTTAAATTATTTGTTAGAAGCAGAAAAGTCTTGTACAATTGTAAAACTAGCTTCATCAATGCTATAAGTCATTCCATCAATTTTAGTGGAGAAGAAGTTGTACATAATGATTGCAATAGTTGAACCTGTAATACCGAAAGCAGTATTAATTAAGGCTTCAGAAATACCCGTTGCTAAAGCTGATGTATCGGGAGAACCATGAGACATTGCCGCAAACGAACGAATCATCCCCAATACTGTTCCAATTAGTCCAATCAATGTTGCAATTGAAGCACATGTAGATAAAATAACGAGATTTTTAGACATCATTGGAAGCTCTAATGAAGTTGCTTCTTCTAACTCTTTTTTCAATGATTCAACTTTTTGTTCTTTATCCATTGATGCATCATTTACAACATGGTCATATTTTACTAAACCAGCACGAACAACATTTGCAAGAGAACCTCTTTGTTTATCACATTCTGCAATTGCAGTAGAAATTTCTTTTTTCTCAAGGTAACCTTTGATTTTTGTAATAAAAGTATCAATGTTACCTTTTCCTTTAGATCTTGATAACGTAAAGAAACGCTCTAAAGAAAAAATAATAATGATAAGGTTAATTGCAACTAAGATGGGCACGATAAATCCACCTTTATAAATAACTCCTAATAGATTTCCTTCCATTGGTTCACCTGTTGGATCATTATCCACAAAATTTGCTGGATTACCAAATACGTACTTAAAAATCAAAACTCCTGAAATCAACGCAATAACGATGGCGATAGAAGCCATTAACGATGAAAATCCACTTGCTGTTTTTTGCTTTTTGCTCATAATACTAGATTTAATTTATTCTTTTTTTAAGGTTTTAAGGGTCAAATATAATAAAAAAGTTTAAACTCCAATATTTAGGAAAAGAATCTCCAATAGGTTGTTTAATCTCGTTTTATTACTATTTTTTTGTGTTTGAATAGCGTTACTAATATTCAATAACGTTGCTTTTTAATGCTTATTATTTTTTGATCGAATTTTTTTATAAAACTGTATTGCAACCATTAAACTTAATGCTACTCCAAAGAAACCAATTGTTCCATAAACCCAATTGAGTGTGTTTTTTAGAACTACTAAAAACACAATTGCAACTAAAAATAAAGTAGCCAATTCGTTCCAAAGCCGTAATTGATTTGACTTCCATCTACACAAACCTTTCACAATATCAAACATTATTTTTTGACAATAGAAGTGATAAATCAAGAGAAAAACTATAAAAGTTAATTTTAGGTGCATCCATGGCATTTTGAGAAAAGCAGGATTAAGGAAAAGCATCCAAACTCCAAAAATCACAGATAAAACCATCGCAGGAGTTGTAATAATCCACCACAGTTTTTTTTGCATTATTACCAACTGCTCAATTAAAATAGATTTTTTAGGTTCTTCCATTTCCTTTGCTTCTTGGGCGTAAATGAACAAGCGAACGATGTAAAACAATCCAGCGAACCAACTCACCACAAAAATGATGTGGAGAGCTTTTAAAACATTAATATCTATTTGCATGTGGCAAATTTATACTTTCTTTGCTTTTGAAAGTGGAACCATCCAAAATCATTGGCAATTGTATGAGACTAAAATTGAATTTCAAAAACTTCATTCTGTTTACAAGTTGCTTTTTAGCGCTTACAAAGGCTATTGCTCAAGATAAACAATTCTCCATCGAAGGAAGTTTTCAAGGAAAGAATTTATTTGTTCGCAACCCACCTCAATCTGATGGTTTTGGGTATTGTGTTTCAAAAGTTTTAGTAAATGGAGAAATTCTTCCTGCTTCTATTCAAAATTCAAACTTTGAAATCGATTTTTCACTCTTTGAAATTAAAAAAGGTGAAAAAGTCTTTGTGGTACTTTCACACGCTGAAGGTTGTGAACCAGAATTTATTAATGCAGAAGTATTGTTGCCTAAAAGCACTTTTGAATGTGTTGCTATTTCCGCAGAAAAAAATGGTTTAATCAACTGGCAAACGAAAGCTGAAAATGGTTCATTGGATTTTATTATCGAGCAATATCGTTGGGGACGTTGGGTTGAAGCTGGACAAGTAAAAGGAAACGGCACCAATCAACTCAATAACTATACTTTTCAACTTTCGCCTCATTCTGGACTGAATAAAGTACGAGTTTCTCAAATTGATAACTCAGGAGAAAAAAGAAGTTCCAAAGAAGTTTCTTTTCAATCGACCATTTCAAAAGTAAAAATGGCACCAGCAAAAGTAACTGATTTTCTGTATTTCAAAGCAAATGGCAAAAGTGTGAAGACAAAATTTGAAGTGTATGATGCCTTTGGTAATTTATTAAAGCTAGGCTACAACGAAAAAGTAGATTGTCAAAATTTGGTGAATGGCATTTATTTTGTAAACTTCGACAACGCAACTGAAAAATTTATAAAAATCGACCAATGATTAAAAAAATTGAACATTTAGGAATCGCTGTTAAAGATTTGAAGGTATCAATTCCGCTATACGAAAAACTATTTCAAACTCCTTGTTACAAAACAGAAGCTGTTGAATCAGAAGGAGTTAAAACAGCATTTTTTCAAATTGGAGAGTCAAAAATCGAACTTTTAGAAGCAAGCAATCCCGAATCGCCCATCGCTAAATTTTTAGAGAAAAGAGGTGCTGGATTTCATCACGTAGCTTTTGAAGTGGACGATATCGACAAAGAAATCGAACGCTTATCAAACGAAGGTTTTCAATTGATACACACTAGCCCAAAAGATGGGGCAGATAATAAAAGAATTGCGTTTTTACACCCAAAATCTAGCGATGGATTTTTGGTGGAGTTGTGCATGGAAAAATCTCTTTAGAGCTCGTCTTCTTCACCTTCTATATTTTTATCTCCTCGTAATAGACGTATGCGTTTGCGCGCCTCAGCAGAAAACAAACTTCCTTTGTAGTCAATTGCCAATCGACGGTAGAATTCCAACGCTTTTTCTTTAATTAATAAGACATTATCATTGATATCAGCCATTCTGAAAAGGGCATCATCAGCTAGAATATCTTGTCCGTGAAATTTCAACAAATCTTCATAGTAGTCTAAGGCATTTTGCCAATTACCTTGCATTTCGTTTGCTTTTGCTTTTCTGAACAAAATTTCATCAGCTAAAGAGTGAAATGGGAAATTCAATTGAATGCTATCAAACAATTGAAAAGCAGCTTCATATTTATGTTGTTCAATTAATAATTCAGCATTGGCAAACCAAGTCATGACGGTGTAATTGCTATCCAATCCAAAATTATCAGTAATAAAAACCGACAATTGCATTGCATCGTTTGCTATCAATCTAGATGTTGCTTCTTTCAAAACGTTCAATTGTCCTTGGGCGAAATCAAACTCACCATCGAAATAAAATACGCGCGCATTTTTAAACTTAGCCTCCTCTCCTATTGATTCAAACTTAAAATCAGTGTCAATTTGCATATACAATAATGACGCTTCCCAAATATCTCCACCCAAGACTTGAACATCTGCTAATTGCATTTTTAGTTGTGCTTTTTGGATATCTGTTAAACCAGGAGTTTGCATTAAATTCGTTAAAACCTCAATTGATTTTTCGGCCTTATTTGCATAGAAAGCAAGAATATGAGCGTATTCTAAAATAATCGTAACACTTTGTCTGCTTTTACCTGTTTTTACAATCGCGTTTTCGTAATCCAATAATGTGGCGTCAATTTCTGTTTGTGAGTAAGCTCTATTCGTTGTTAATTCAACATATCTTGTATTCAACAAAGATTTCAGCGCTTCAAAGTATATAGGACCATTTTCTCCTAATGCCATCACATAGTTAAAACATTTTCGTGCAGCAGCATAATCTTTATTCTCAAGACAAATCAAACCCAAGTCTTGAACGCGGTATCCATCGTTTGAAGTGCGTTTATCTAAAGCAACCACTTGCGTGTATGCACCTCCAAAATTTTTACTTTGCACAAAAAGCCAAACAATCATTTCTGAAAAAACAAGATTGGAATTTAATTTTTGTGCTCGTTGTAATAAAGATTCTTTTAATAGAATAAACTCAGGTTCTTCACTATTGGATAATTTCAAACGTTGATTCATCGCAAGTTGTATGGATTCATACATCGTGGGTTGTGTTTCAACGTAATCTAAATATTCGCGCACCATTTCCGTTTTGTTTCCTGTTAGTGCATAATAATCAGCATATTGAAAATTGAAAGGGTAATAATTCGCTACTTTTCGGCCTTTGTCTAAGGTTAATTTTGCGTAATCAAATTTTCCTTTTGCGGCAAAAGCTTGGTAGGTTTGAATAATGACTGTTGGATTGTTGCCAACGTTTTCGATAATATCTTCATACGCTTTTTTCGCTTTAGCGGGTTCGTTGGTGTCATCATAAAATTGACCTAAAATCACTTTTAATTCTAAATCTGTTTTGTTGCTAGCAATTTGTTTTTTAATCGTTTTTTCAGCTGTTTTAAAATCTTTGATTTGCACCAAACATTCTAAATAGCGATTGAAATAAACTTTGGTCGGGGTAGCGTTATAAATTTTCTCATAATAACCTGTTGCTTTATCAAATTCACCATTGGAATAATAATGTTGAGCTAACTGGATATCTGTTTCTGTTTGCGAAAACACAGAAAATGAGCCAAGTATAAACAGTAAAACAAATCCTAATTTTTTCATTTAGTTGATTTATTTTTCTTTTCTAACAAATTCATTGAAAAGGTGTAAAGTTCCTCGTGAAGTTCAGAGTATGTTTTGAATATCACTTCTTTTTGTTCTTTATAATCGTTTAAAAGCACAAAAATTTTGGTGATTTTATCCGACTCAAAAGCTAAATATTCCTCGTATTTAACGCGTTCACCGTATCCATTTTCAATGTCTGAGTAAAGGTTTTTAAGCGCTTCGCGCTCTTCTTCAATGCTGTTTTTTACCTTTTTTAAAGCTTCACCTAATGGTTTTAACGCTCTTCTCATTCGTTTGTAGGTATCCATTTTTCTGCCCAATTCCAAGTCAACTTTATCTAAAATTAAATTTGTTTTAATGCGCAATTCTACGGTACTTGTTGATAGTTTCAACTGAGGTAAGGTATCAATAGTATGCGCTTTCAATTCTTTTTCTAGAGAATCTATACGTTGATTCATCGTATCAATTTTTGCTAACTGTTCCTCTTTTTGAAGATCAGCGCAAGAACCAAGTAATCCAATTAAAGTAATGAATAAAAATAATCTCATGGTTTAAAATTATGAATTTAAGATTGGATTCAATTCTTCCAATTTCTTATTTAACATTTATTTGTCCTTCTGGAAAAAAGATCAAGCAAATGTAGTGAAAACCATGATTAGAAAAAGAAATTACTATTTTCAGAAAATTACCTTTTAGAGATTTTATTGTGCGTAATTGTTCGCTGTAGATTACATTTAAACCGATCAATTTCTGGATTACGAGATTTCGCATGTTTGGTTTTGCAATTTTCGACACGTTCGCGCCACAATTTATAGCTTGAAAACTTCAGTTCTTTTTTCATGAGTTTTTTAACTTCCGCCTCCGACAAACCAAATTGCGCCTCAATTGCATCGAAAGGAGTGCGGTCTTCCCAAGCCATTTCAATGATTCGATCAATATCGTTTTCGCTCAAGCCCTTTTCAGTTGACTGTTCTTCTTCTTTGATATTCATATAAGCCATTGGAGAAGGTAAGTCGCTGTAATGGCAATATTCTTCGTTTGTCATATTTTAAATTTTAGATTGTAACCATAAATTTCGATACACTTTTGATGCATCATAATCTTTCGCTTGTTTTTCTATGTTGAATTGTCTTCCGCTTCGAGGATCATTTCCAACTCCAGCTAAATAGGCCCAATTTCCCCAATTACTACTTGCATCATAATCGATTAATTGTTCTTCAAAATAACGTGCGCCAATTCGCCAATCTTGTTGCATTTCGTGGATGAAATAACTGGCCACATTTTGTCTTCCGCGATTGCTCATGAATCCAGTTAGTCGCAATTCGTTCATGTTTGCGTCAATAAAATCGTTTCCAGTTTTACCCAATTTCCAGCTTTCAATTTTTTCAAGATCTACTTTAGGAGGCGTATTTTTTTGACCAGAAATTCCATTGTAAGTAAAAAGTTTGTGTTGGTGTTTTTTGAAAATAAAACGAAAATAATCTCTCCAAAGCAGTTCAAAAATCAACCAATATGTTGATTCATTCGCACCAAATTCTGTTTCAAATTTCTTGATTTCTGAATAAATTTTTCGAGCAGAAACACATCCATTTGCCAACCAAGGAGAGAGCTTTGAGGAGTAATCTCCACCCACTAAACCGTTGCGTGCTTCTTTATAATTTTTGATTAAATGAGATTCAAATAAATAATAATTTAATCGTTCTAAAGCTATGTTTTCTCCGCCTAAAAATGGTAAAACACCACGTACATCGGGCTGATTTTCTACTCTTCCTAACGCTTCAAAAGTTGGTATTTTTATCGCTGGAATTGTTGGTGAATTGATTCGATTTGGAGTTTCAAACACTACTCGAATTTCAGATTCTTTTTCAACCTTTTTTCTAAAATTTGTGAATACATCAGGAATGTCTTTTAACGAAAAAGGCAAGTCGGTAGCGTGATACAAAGTACTTGTGCTGTAAGGTTCAAAAAGACATTTTTGTTTCCATAATTCTGCTTCAATTTGCATGTCTAATTGCTTCTCAAAAATGGCAACTTCACGTTTAGCATACACTTTTCTAGCGCTATATTTAAATGCTATTTTTGGTATCTCTTCCAAAGGATTGCCGATTAAAAAAAACAAACCAGAACCTAATTTTCGCAATTTTTTATCCAATTCAGCGATGCTTTCAAACAAGAATTTCAATCGAAAATCGCCAATATTTTCTCCTTTAACGTTTAATTTATTTAAATCTTGCGGATTAAAACAGTAAACTGGAATGATTTCATCATTTTCTTCAATTGCTCTGATTAGAGTTTCGTTGTCGTGCAAACGTAAGTCAGTTTTGAACCAAACAATTCCTTTTTTAGTCATAGTTCATTGATTTTATTTAAATAAATTTTAGCTTGTTTTAATAAAGCTATTTTTTGTGTTTGGTCCATTTTTTGCCAAACATTGTACATCATTCCAATTCGTGGATTACTGGCTAATTTGGATTCGTTTCGGTCATAAAAGTTCCAATACAAACTGTTAAATGGACATGCTTTTTCTCCTGTTTTGAGTTCTTTTTTATAGTGACAATTTCCACAATAATTACTCATTTTATCGATGTAACTTGCCGAGCTAACGTAGGGTTTTGTACCCACAATTCCACCATCTGCAAACTGACTCATTCCTCTCGTGTTTGTGATTTCTACCCAATCTAATGCGTCTATGTAAATTCCCAAATACCAAGCATCAATTTCATCGGGATGAACACCTGCTAACAAAGCAAAATTTCCGGTAATCATTAAGCGTTGAATATGGTGTGCATACGCAAAATCTAGGGACTGATTGATGGCTTGTGAAAGGCAATTCATTTTTGTTTTTCCGGTCCAAAACCACTCAGGAAGTGAAGCTGAATTTTCGAAGAAATTATGGGTAGCATATTCAGGCATTTTCGCCCAATAAATGCCACGAATGTATTCGCGCCAACCTAAAATTTGTCGCACAAAACCTTCAAGTTGATTGAGTGAAATTTCAGGTTGATTTTTTTCCCAAGCTTCAATTGCTGCATCAATTACTTCTCTTGGTGAAATCATTTTTGTGTTCATAGAAAACGACAAACGCGAATGATAAATCGACCATTGATTTTGTTGCATCGCATCTTGAAAGGTTCCGAAAAACGGTAAACAATGTTCGACGAAAAATTCCAAAAGTTCTAAAGATTGTGAACGATTAATTGGCCACAAAAACTGTTTGGAATTGACATTTCCAATCGTTATTACATTTGCTTTTTGTAGTTCGATTTCTATTTCAGAAGTGTCATTTGAAAATAATAGCGGAACAGTTACTACATGATTCGCTGGGATTTTTTTGCGATTATCTGCATCGAAATTCCATTTTCCACCTACAGGATTTTTTCCGTCCATCAAAATTGAATGATTTTTTCGCATCTGACGATAGAAGCTTTCCATTAGATAAGTCTTCTTTCCTTCAAAAAATTGACTCAAGAAATGACGATCGCTCATAAAATGTTCGCTTGAAACCACGGAATGAGAAATCGATAAAGACGAACAAAAATTCTTTAAATAGAGATCAACTCGGTATT
>Ga0247844_1008384_pt1 | contig 11238 bp, 9 predicted proteins | sample LaCtaG_FD_192421 | JGI IMG/M metagenome (GOLD analysis project Ga0247844, IMG submission 192421) | Freshwater microbial communities from meromictic Lake La Cruz, Castile-La Mancha, Spain - LaCruzMarch201714.5m_1 | ecosystem: Environmental > Aquatic > Freshwater > Lake | place: Spain: Castile-La...
GTTGTGGATAAAGATGACATTCTGAAAAGTCTCTGAACGTGATGCTACGATTACAACTCGGAGTCATTGGAGTGCAAGAAAAAGACCTGCAGGTCACACTGCAGGTCTTTTTCTTTCCCTCGAGTAAAACCACTGCCCACCAAGTACGATCACGACATGACCTTTCGCACCCTGACCGCAGCAAGTGGCATCGCAATGGTCCTGGCCTATGCCATCGGATCTGGGCTCTGGGTTAACACTGGCGATAGTTGGTATGCCAACATCAATAAACCTTCATGGCAACCGCCTGGATTTATCTTCGGAATTATCTGGCCCTATAACTTCATCGTCCTTGGAATTGCTGCCACCGTCATCGGCCAACGCGCCTCCAAACCCGCAGCCTTTACCTACATCGCCTTTTTCGCACTCTCAGTCATTGCCGCCCTTACCTGGGCCTACCTCTTCTACAACCCCCACAACCTCACCGGAGCAGCGCTTGCCCTAACCTCCACCGCCCTCTTAACCATTCCCATGACATACATCCTCTTCACCATCTCAATACCAATGGCGATAGCAGTCATGCCGTATCAGGTGTGGGTAGCAATAGCTGCGACATTGAACTGGAGTATTCGAAGTCTGAATTAAAACCGGGTTTGGTTAATTTCCAACTTTTTCCGAATTACTTCAGCCAGATCAATACCTAAGACATCGCATAGTCGAAGAAGGTAAATAGCGACATCCGCAACTTCTAACTCGACATCCCTGAACTTCTCTGAGGAAAGTGTGCCCCTGAGGGATTCTTCCTCTTTCAACCATTGAAATTCTGCAACAAGTTCACCGGCTTCGCCAGCGATGGCCATCGCGAGATTCTTAGGTGTGTGGAACTGTTCCCAATCCCGAGAGACTGCAAATGCACGAACTTCGGCAGCCAACGCAGCGATTTCATCTTCGTGTGTCACTGAAACTCCTATCCAGGTAACTTTGATTCAAAATATTTCTTAACTTCAGGATCAACAAAGTAAACGTAGCAGCCCTTCATCCCCCGACTCATGAGCGTTCTGTAGGTATTTCTGATCAACTCATCAGCCTTGGCATTTGCCAGTTCAGGATTCTGCTTTGACTCCCCCACATACCCATTGAGCGATTTATCCGACTTCGCTCGCCCTTGTGGATTGGTCACTAATCGACCACCTTCCATCTTCAAATCCGCCCCGATAATCACGCCAACATAATCAACCTCAAGGCCTTGGCAAGTGTGAATGCATCCAACTTCTTCGACTGAGTTTGGATTCATAATCCACTCATTACCGTAGCTCGCAAGATTCCAACGTGCCTTATACCCATCTTGAGCAAACTCGATATCGAACGCCTTTGAATCCTTCTTGCTATCCCAGTTCCAGCAATACCCCGCGACTATGCGAGATCGATTATTGATTCGGTTCTTTTCTCTTACCAAGCTGTGTAGTTCGGAGGCTGAATCCATCATCCTGAAGTCAAATTTGTCTCTAGTGAAGTAGTTTTCTGGTACATCTTGAAGACCCAAGGCATCATCAAGCCAAGCCATGTAGTCATCCGAACCGCCACATCTAAATTGTGAAGTCAGTTCCAAAAGTTCAACATCTGCACCTTCTTCAGCGGCATAGGCCTTGATTCGTGAGATCTCACCTACATCCGACCAGGTCACTTTCTGTGCCTCATCAATAAAGAAAACGCTCAGCTTCGCCGTATGGATGATCTCTTTGGCCTGACTTTCACCCATGTTCCTAAACATGCCCGACTTCATTCTTAACCTATGCGCCTCATCAACAATAAGCACATCCATCGAATCTTTCTTACTTTCAGTATATGAACCTGAACCACTAAAGAGGTGTTTAACCGAGTCGCCCTTGAGAAGTCCCTTTAACTTTGCCTGAAAAACATCTCTCGGCGCAGCATTGGCGGTGACATATTTAACGTTTAATCGCTCAGCTGTCAGTGTCGCTAATGCATTAATTGAAATGACAGACTTCCCAGTGCCCGGACCTCCTTTAACGATGAGCACCTTTTTGCCACCTTTTTGAACTTCTCGGCTATTTCGCAAGATTGTTTCGTAGGCAGTTTTCTGCTCATCTAAGAGCACAAACTCGTCATGCCCTTGCAACATACTTCCCACTGCATCCGCTAATTGCTTGGAAGGACGAATTACCGCAGCATCGATCCGCTCGAGCAGCGATGTTCCTGATCCCCTTTGGATTTTTGAAGAAATCAACTCTTGCAATTTTTGATGCTCCCCGTGAAGAAAAACCGGTGCAAGTCGTAGAGCATTTTCGTAACGTGAGTCATTTATGACAAAGGATTCTCGACAGTTGTGAAGATACGCACATGCTTCAACAACCAGTTCATTTCCATATACATATTCATTAAACATCTCTAAGTGAGATTTATAGCTCCACACTTGATAGGACGGATGAGTGACGTCCCTAATGCCGCCTCCCAATGGGGTTCGTACATGTTCATCTAAGTCTGATGGCTGGATGTCAGTCCATTGCTTGAGTTCGATAATCACCAAGGACTCTTTACCCTTGGAATCCTCACCCGAAATAACAAAATCGAGTCGGAATCGACGCCCGTTTAATCGATACTCAATAGCAATGCCCGCATCCTCAGGAATTGTGGGGGAAAGCATCACATGGGACATCGCATTTCCAAGCGAGTTTCTCCACGACTGATATTCGCTGTCGCCCACCGAAAAATTAAGCTTACTTTTGACCGCATCTCGAACTTTGTCCTCAATTATGGGAGCATCACGCAAGAAGTCCGCTTTAGTCCCCAAGTATGCGAGCATGGGGAAAGGTTACAAGCAAACTACTGTCACCTACCATCGCCGCCACCAACCCCACCTTGCATTTCCACTTTCTTCTCTGAATCCGCAATCTGATCAACATCAGTCGGGGAAGCTTTCTAAGCTTTAACTACCAATATCTACTTACTAGGGTTTTCGATCAGGGATCTCAACTCACTTAATGTCAAAGGCGGTTCCTGTCTGTGAATAATCGCGTGGCAATTTGCACACAGTGGAATTAAATCGTTAATCGGGTCAACAACATAGTTTGGGCCAATCTTTGAAACTGGGACAATATGATGAACGATAATGAATCCGTCCCCGATTTGACCGTAGTTCATGCCAAAATCGAACCCACACACCTGACAGACAGAACCATAATGGGAAATGCAAGCTTTGCGATTCTTAGCGTTTCTTTCATACTTATTAACTTTGACTAAAGTCGATGCACCCTCAGGAAAGCCAACTACCTCATCTGGTCCCTTAAAGCTTTCAAATTTGATGGGCAGAAAGGGTAAAAAAATCTCCAATGCAAACTTAACAAGCTCATACTCGCTATCCGAAACTAAGCCATCCCCAATTAAACTCTCTGAAGTCAAAATATCAGCCTCGAAAGACCAATCGACTTTACTTTCATCACTCAAAGTCTTGAAATTTTGAATCAAACTACCATCTAGGGTTAATCTGACCTCACTTGCAGAATCCCCTCTATTCTGAATGTACTTCTCCAGTTTTTCTGCGTTTCTCGCCAGTTCGAAGCCGATTGTTTTCCAAGAATTCAAACCAAAAATATCCGGGACGAGACTAATTGTTGTGGAGGCCCACTCTCTTGACACGCGAAAAAACATAAATTCAGTGTCCGAAACTCCTTCAAAACGAATTTCGATATCTACTGGATATCTTGAAATCAATTCCGCACGTAATTCAACTCCAAAGAAGGAACTCAGTTTTGCGACAGCATCTTTAAGACTATTCATCTAGGTCATTTTGCCTTGGCTCTGGCAAGGCCTCTGCCAACTCTCGTAAAGCTTTGCTAACTTCATATCTAAATTGCCTAAATTGTTTTCTATATTCGGGAATGGTGCACTTAGCTTCCGTGATTGCAAGCGCCCAAAAAAGCATGTCCATAGCCGCCGCGACATTTGAATTCCTCGTTGAAAGGTAGACCCTCTGATAGAACTCGTGTCCTTTATTCAATTGGACTGCCTGTTTTCCATTTATCAATTTCATATCCCATAAAATCCCGTCGAGCAGTTGCTCTACAGCATCGACAAATATTTGCTCACCCTCCATTTGTACTGAAGAAATAGGCAATTCAACTTTTCCATAGATGGAGGACACCATCGCGTTATCTGAATCGATTGGATCCACTTGAACTTGTTCTATTCTGCCCTCGATAGATTTAATTTTTCTTTGAGAAGGATCATGGATCCCTGAAGTGTTCACAACCCTACGGCGTCCACGGCTTTGAGCGTCAGCTTCTCGCAAGAGCGGTTGCAGAAATTCCAAAATATCATCTTCAAGATCACCTAGGAATGCCTTAGTTTTGTTCAATGCTGGTTTAAATAAATCGTCTATCGACGCTTCATACGACATTTCGATTCTCAAACTCGACATGTGCGTATCTCGACGCACAAGCTCAAAATATTCTGCATCCGAAATCAGCCTATTCTCGCGATAGACATAAAAGCCATGGGTATTTGGACCAATGTCTGCCTCGCGGTATGACTCTTCCGACGAGAAATCCTCCTTCGGCGGGAGTATAAATCCACGCAATGTGAGTACTCCGGTGTCACCTTTCACAGTTCTTAGAACTCGAGAAATCTCTTTTTGCGGCTCGATATTTTCTCTTGAACAGAATGGGTCCCAAGGAATAATTTCCTCATCGTTAACAGATATGACGACGTTTGCCGCTCGGCCATCACTTGGATCAATAAATCGTTGATACGTTTTACGTAAGTGCCAAATCGTGGATTTTACTCTTTTCTCTACAAACTTTTTGTTTTTATTCTCATCTAAATTATTCATATCTGATGGAAAGAAATGATTTGCGTCTTCCACAATTAACAGAGTTGCAGATCCCTTTGGTGAGATTCTGTCCAACAATTTTTCATACTTTTTTGGCGCAGCCTCAATGGGATGCAGCATCTGATTGTTAGACTCGATAAGTTCTTGATCGAAAGTAATCATCGAGGCATTTAGATCATCTTTCATTCTAGAAACTAAAGCAAAACTCGAGGTGAAAGATTGAGAAGCTGATTTCATTCCAAAGCCGTAGACGGAAAGACTTGGTCCGGGTTTCCTTAGATTTGAACCATACTGGATTGCGAAAGGAAGGTTTTCGCGACTAATTCCCGTTCCATTATCCAGAACGTGAATATAAACAGTATCTCCAATTTGCATATCAATTTCAATTTCAATTTTCGAGGCACCTGCAGTGATTGAGTTATCAATCAACTCAGAAATTGCCTCTTCAAACTTGTATGGTAACCGAGCAAGACCGCGGGTTAATCCGGACGGATTAGGGGGAACAATGACGTGTTCCTTGCCATCAATTACAACAACTTCAAAACCGCTATCAGTCATCCTGTCCTCACTTCAAAATCGACCATTTGTCATTATTAATATTCAATTTTGTGTTTCTGTTCCGGACGAAACTTATACCCAACTCCTGAATTTCAAGTGATCTAAATACTATCGAATCTCCGGGCTTTAGAAGATTAAGGCGAAGAAAACGCGCGATTCCAGTGATCCGATATTCATTTCGAGTCCCTCCAAAATGCTTATTGTTGTACTTGATGTAGTTAACGCTGTATCGAAGGTTAGATTCTGAGTCGACCAAAATGAGCTTCAACCTCGGATTTAGAGTCTCATCACTCAATAGCGGAAAGACGCCGTAAGCCATAAGTTGTAATGGGATCAGGAAACCTGCTTGATGAGATTTTGTAATTCCCAAGTCATTTTCTGTCAAAATCTTTTCAATCTCGATGTCTGAAGTCGCCAGGAGAAACCTCCAATCCAGCAAGGAAATCTTCTTCCGTAAGTTTACCGTCCACAGTTTGAGCCGCGAGCTCTCTCTTTAGTGCGACTCGCTCATCAATCACTTGGTCAATCGTATGTGCGTAGAAGAAACGGTGGATAAATACGTTCTTTACCTGTCCCGGTCTGTAAACACGGAAGGAAGCTTGATCTTCTTTTGCAGGATTCCACTCTAAATTATAATGTATAACGTGGTTTGCACCTGTGATATTCAATCCTGCTCCAGCCACTATCGGATTACACGCCAAGAGTGCAGGTGTCGACACCGCGTTAAATTCATCAATCAGTGGTTGACGATCTTCGGTAAGAACCCGACCATCTAAATTCGTAATTAGGAAATTTGGATAAATGCTAGAGAATTCTCCAACTATGAGATCGATCATGTAATTGTAACTTGCAAAAATTAACGCCTTGTCTCCATTACGAAACAACTCTTCCAAAATATCTTTTAAGGCCACAAACTTCGGAGAAAGCGTTTCGTTACTTGGAGTTTCGAGGCCGTGCAATCTGGGGTGCGTCGTTAATTTTCGAAGACGAGTCGTGGCGACTAATCCACCAGACCGTCGAAACTCCGCTAATGCTTCCAAGCGAACTTCCTCGTATATCTGATCAAGGGCCGCCGGCCAATCAAGGGAATGGTTGATTAGAGTTATTGGTGGGAGCTGACTACCGACATCATCTAAATCTCGCCGAATCATGTACCCACTCAATAGTTGATGAACCTGTGCGGCATCAATTTCTGAGGATTGTGTGCGATTATCGAATTCCGAATACGATCCTAGATAGCCTGGTCGAAGAAAATCGAAGATCGACCAAATATCCATCAAGCTATTTTCAATAGGAGTTCCCGTTACGGCCAGTCTGTACTTCGCGTTCAGGCGCTTTAGACTCTTTGTTCTTTGAGCTTTCGGATTCTTTATTGCTTGGGCTTCATCCACGATCACAAGCTGCCAGTCAATATCTGAAAGTAAACCTATGTCATTATTTAGAGTTTCAAAAGTTGTGATGACCAAGTCATAGCCCACAAGGTGTTTCTCAATGCCATACCTCCATTGGCCGGTATGGATCAGCACCTTCAAATGAGGGGCAAACTTACTTAACTCACGCTTCCAATTGTCAACAAGTGTTCCCGGACAAACCACTAAGCGATTATTCTTCCCGATACTGACCAAATCGTTAATCACAGCGATCGATTGCAAAGTTTTACCTAAACCCATTACGTCCGCGAGTAAGACTCCACCATCACCATGTTCAAAACAACTTAAAATCCACTCTGTACCAATAGCCTGGTATGCGAATGGGCTTAAAGTGAGTTTTGCTACACTCTCTCTACTTGAGATAATTCCTTTACCAAGAAATTTTCTTAAAGCGTTTCGATTAGTAAAATGATGGCCCTGTCTTTCGAGCAACCTCTCCAAAAATACAAACTGCGAAATCGAGATTTCGTTCATGGGAAAGATCTGATGCTTCGAAATCTCATGTAAAATAGAACAAGCTGATGAGCTAAACACGATTACTTGGTTACCAATCACGAAGTAATCCCCCACAAAGATGTTTCCAAAATTCAATCTAACTTTTGACTGCCTAAAAGTTCCATAAATCTCAATCTCTATTTCAAGTTCATTTTCTAAACAGACAAAGTCAAGATCCCAAAGTGAACGCGATAACTCAAAATTCGGCTTTTCCTGCAGAATCAATTCTTCATACTCAAAAACTTCCAAGATTAAATCGTACCGTTGTCCATCTACTACGATTTTGGAATCTACTAATTCAACTCTCATCTTCTTTTCGCAACGTACTTCCGTGGATTGAACAGTTCTTCATTTTGAATCCACAGTTGAAACAGATTGACTAAATCTAAGAGGTCCTGTGATCTTGAAGTAGGAGCTGAACTCTTTTTGCTCGGGAAAAGATCTGTTGCAAACCACTTCGTTGAAATAGGTAACTGTGAATCCAATGCAAAAAGTTGTATGAATTTCTCAAAACTTTTATACATTGAAGAATCTATGCTCAAAGTAGATTCGTCATCAACGACGCAGGTCTCATGAAAAGCGCCTGCCAAGCACCGCCAAATAGTTCCTGAACCAAGCAAAGAATTCTCTCGAATCCATACGGCTGAGATTTCATCATTTCGTAACTCGCTCAATAGGTCTATATTCTTGAGCATCACATCAAAAAACCGATTCGCCACTCTAAACAGATCATTATCCACGTACAAATCTTCCCGCTTCGCTGTCACGCGAGAATTGAGTCCGAATCCTATGTGGCGCACAATATCCGTGATATTGACCAAGCTAAGAAAATTGGGGTTACTACCATTGCACTTAGTCTTTTCCATATCTATTCGAGCGCTCAAGAGAGGATGAGAATTCACTAATTCCATTGATACCCGGTTTACTATCGAAGTTGCGTCAAACTTCCCTTGTACTGTTTTGTTGATTCCAAGGGCATTCTTTGCGATATCCACAAAAAACTGTTGATGTTGCTTGCGATGCAAGCCAGATATTAACGTGACTCCAACTTTCTCCAGATTCATTCGACCTAGCGAATATTCAATCTTCCGCAAATCATCTTCGGCGGCTAATTTCAGGATGGAATCCCCCGCAAATACTGCTCTGTTGTAGGTTAAATTTGCTTCAATTTGTCGGGATAGGAGATCATTCCGTTTGAGAAACCATCCCAAAACTCTATGCTGACCATCGAGAATGCTCACTTCTCGTTTTTTTGAAGCTGGGATTGAGATGTACACCGTTGAATACTCTTGAAGTGACGGCACTATTTTGGCTTCAATTTCTAATTCCGTATCAAGTAGAAGCGGCGGACTTGTCCAACCGTTTCTTTGTGATTCCCAGTAATTGCCAAATTCCATTGCATGCTTCTTATTAACTCTACGATTGTCTTCAAAGGGTTTATTTGGATCTGGAATATCCAACAGTTCAAGAAGGTCATTAATAGTGAGCGCTGTTATGAAGGAAACGGTTGCTCCATGTTCCATCTTTTGAGCAATCGCCTTGATTTCAATCACTCTAAATAGCTTTTCTCTTAGAGCTTGATCTTGAATCTCTTACTCGTTGAATCTCATAGATTCTAAGGATTTCTTTTGCAATTGATTCCACTACTGGGGGGCAAACCGCGTTGCCAAACTGTTTGTAAGCTTGAACGTCCGAAACAATTATTGGAAATTCGCGTGAATATCCTTGGTATTTTGCATAACGTGAATTGAACCCCATTAGTTTTGCCGCTTCCTTGGGGGTCAATTTTCGCGGATTTTTCCATTCTGGTTGGTTAATGAGGATCTCGGCACCATCCTTGTAGTATCGAGCCGACATCGTCGCTGCGACATCATCTCCTCCGAAAAGCTTGTATCCAAATCCGTTGCCTTTGGCTTTTTGGATTCGAGCATAATTCCTTAAGTAGGACCACAGCGCATCTGAAAGCATGTACTTAGGATCTGGCGGGTTTCGATGCAAAATCGATTTTAAGCTTGGGCCAGCCAAGGCTTTTGGCGGGAATTCAAATTTATCGATTAAATCTGTATCGAAGTAATTTTTGCTTAGAGCAACTATGAAAACTCTTTTACGATTTTGAGGCACCCATGAGGCAGCATTAATAATTTCATACTTGACGACATACCCTTTTGAAGTCAAACTCTCCTTGATTACCTCCCACGTATTGCCTTGATTGTGACCGATAAGATTTTTTACATTTTCGAGGAAGATAATTTTTGGTCTATGAATTGAGACTATTTTCATAATCTCGAAGAACAGATTCCCCTGCTCCTTATCTTGGAAGCCGTGCTTTCGTCCAAGTGAATTTTTCTTCGACACGCCAGCAATGGAAAAGGGCTGGCAAGGAAATCCTCCACATAGTAGATCGTGAGAAGGAATCTCTGTTTTATAGTCTATTTTATGAATGTCTCCAACCAATAAGTTTTCATCCCCAAACCAAGCTGCATAAGTTTGAGCGGCATACTTATCTCTTTCATTCGCAAATAAATGAGTTGCCCCGACAGCATCTAAGCCAAGCCGAAATCCTCCAATGCCTGCAAAAAGTTCAACATAAGTAAATGACATGAGCTAAATGTATCGAGTTCGGGTGACAAATCGTCGAAATGTCAAAGCTGAGTCCGCCGGGCCTTCGTTTTGGATTAGCTCTTCATCTGGCACTTGCTCCTTGGACCCCTAACTCCCTCCAATCGACTTTAGGGAGACCGTAGAGTTCCCTTTACTCTCTGATGGAGCTTGAGCAATGCGTCGTCTTGTTGATCCTTGTACGGATTCGAATCCGCAAACTGATATTCCCAGATTGCCCAGAAGGTTCTAGAGGTGAGCTTCTCTGAGAAATGTAGCCAGATGACCATGTCGGCTTCGGGGTAATACTCATCGAGTTGATTTGGGTTCTCCTTTTCTACAATTCCCAAGGGGTCTTGCTCATGGAAGATTGCGCCGATCTTTACAATGAGATCTCCGAAGATTGAATTAGGGCTGTAGTTGTAATCAGTGAAGATTGGTTCTATCTCGGCCATAACTTCTGGTGAAGACTTTGAGATCCGATCAGGAGGAACGCCGATGATGTAACAGGCGGCGTGCCTGGTGCAGGACATGCTGTCGAAATCCATCCCTAAAGAATACTCTGAGAAGCTTTTCTTGGCCCCAGGCATTTCTAACTGTACATGCCACTCCGCTCTACTATTTTTTCCCTGCCCAGCTAGATGCCGATTGTTTTCAACCAATGCTTACCGAGATATCTCCCCTGCAACAGCGGCCCAGACTTCTGGTGTGCCTGTGTCGGGCAGATAGCCACCTGCACCACCCATGAGTTTTGGAGTGTCAGGAAATGCTTTGGCCAAGAGACTTGCTGCGGCCGCATATCCCTCAACGGTGTATTGCAGATTAGTCAGTGGATCTTCTGCCAGACCATCAGCACCTGATGTGATGAAGAGAAGATCAGGTTGAAAGTCACGAGCGATTGGAATGAATCGATTAATTCCAGCCAAAAGTGCACCATCTCCTAAGCCAGTTGTTGCAATACTCAGAGGATAGTTAAATACAGAGTTCTCTGGTTCATCAGAGTTGCCTGTGCCCGGAAAGATTCCCTGCTCATGGATAGAAAATGTTAATACGTTGGGATTTTCGCGGGTGAGGTTTTCAACGCCATCACCATGATGGGCATCGATATCGATGATTGCAACTTTTAAGCCATGATCTTTAGTTGCAATATCTGCAGCTAAGGCAAAATCATTGAATACGCAAAAACCAGATGAGTGATCGTATTGGGCGTGGTGTTTTGAGCCAGGAAAGTTAATAGCTAAATTAGTTTTCTTAGTTAAAAGGGCTTCGAGGGCTGTAAGTGTTCCACCCACAAAGAGTGCGGCAAGGTGGGACATATCAGGACGCGAG
>Ga0247844_1008391_pt1 | contig 11228 bp, 12 predicted proteins | sample LaCtaG_FD_192421 | JGI IMG/M metagenome (GOLD analysis project Ga0247844, IMG submission 192421) | Freshwater microbial communities from meromictic Lake La Cruz, Castile-La Mancha, Spain - LaCruzMarch201714.5m_1 | ecosystem: Environmental > Aquatic > Freshwater > Lake | place: Spain: Castile-La...
GATCGTTCCTGAGTCTTTCCCGCGCGGGCCAATCCCCACACCTCAAAAATGAGTTCGGAGCGCAGGCTCGAAGAGCCGAGCACCGCTTGTCTGAATTTTTGAGGTGTGGGGATTGGCGGAGAGGGCGTCTGCAAAATGCTGTTCCAATTTATTTCACCGTGTTTACCTCGTCGCTGCAAATTCTTGAATTTTCTTCTTTTTCTTGAACAAACCAGTTCCATCGAGTTCAACCTGTTTCACCAAAGGGCGCACTCAAGTGTAGGTAAAAGTGTAGGCAGGGAGCAGGAGGATAATCATGGCTATTCACAAATTGACGGCTCTTTCGATTCAGAAGATTTACAAGCGCGGGCTCTATTCAGATGGAGGCGGTCTTTATCTACAAGTGTCGATGTCTGGATCAAAGAGCTGGGTGTTTAGGTATAAGGTCCACAAGCGTCCAAGAATGATGGGGCTTGGATCTCTTAATGCTGTTTCGCTTTCACGAGCCCGTGACCTTGCAACTGATTGCCGCAGAATTCTTGCCGAGAACAAAGATCCGATAGATTTACGTGAAGAAAAAGTAGTTCAAGAAAAGATAAATCAAATGAGCTCCATGACTTTTGAAAAATGCGCGGCCTCGTACATTTCAACGAACAGTCCCGCGTGGCGAAACCCAAAGCATCGATTACAATGGGAAAGAACTTTGTCTCGATACGCATATCCGGTGATTGGAGAAATTCCAGTTTCTCGGGTTGATACCGCGATGGTCATGAGGGCGATTGAACCGATCTGGTTAAGTAAAACTGAGACAGCGAGTCGCCTGAGAAACAGAATTGAGCTCGTCTTGTCTTGGGCCACTGTGCGTGGCTACAGAAAGGGTGACAATCCAGCTCGATGGCAGGGGCATCTTGATCAACTTCTGCCAAAACGGTCAAAGGTCCAACCAACACAACACTTTCAAGCGATGCCTTACCGTGAAATCGGTGACTTCATGGCCGAACTCAGAGAAATCGAGGGTTCAGTTGCTCGGGCGATGGAATTTACAATTTTGTGTGCTTCCCGTTCATCCGAAGTATTTGGCGCAAAGTTCAGTGAGGTAGACCTTTCAGCAGAAGTTTGGACCATTCCGGGTTCACGAATGAAAGCAGCTCGAGACCACCGTGTTCCTCTTTCGGCGAGAGCCGTAGAAATTATCCGCGAGATGCAGAATCGAGCTACAGGTGACTACCTATTTCCAGGCAGATTGGGTGACCAACCCCTTTCTAGCAATGCATTGTTGGCCCTACTGAAGAAGCGCATGAATTTGAAAGTAACTGCACACGGCTTCAGGTCAACATTCCGCGACTGGGCTGGTGAGTGTACAAACCATCCACGGGAGGTAGTAGAGATGTCACTCGCTCACGTCATTAAAGATGCCACAGAGGCGGCTTACATGCGCGGCGACTTATTACTCAAACGGCGTGTCCTAATGGCAGACTGGGCGAACTACTGCCTTACACGCTCCCCGAAGCCATCTTCGGTCGCATATCTTGGTACATCGATCGCCTGATAAAGATTGCAATGTCCTGGTACAGTTTGGTAAGTGTCGCATGATGACTTCGACTAAAGCTCAACTACCAACTTTTCCGCGTTTTCGCCCATCTACTCACAGCATTGATTCTCTCTCAAAGGATAGAGGGATTTCGCTTATCTCCACAATCGAGTTGCTTTTGAAGCTGGATGTGGACGTCGCTTACCACATGCACGGAATTTGGTGGGACGTCCGTCCTGAAGAATTGGCAAAATACGCCCGCCAGCGGAATCCAGACCAAGAATGCTTCAAAAGTTCAAAGCCTGAAAAAAGAAAATACTTATGGTCTCAAATTTATATCGAGGATTCTCAAATTGATCGTGTGCTGGCAGAAGTCCAACCAAAACTTTCAATTGTAAATCCAGAAACAAAAACGTCGTGGTCCGGAACTTATATCGATCAACGGCAAATAGATGGTGTTTTGAGAACTCTTGGAAGCGTCCAGTCCGAAATTTTGAACTCAGGAAGTGTTGAGACTGCAACTAGGCCTGCTCCATCGAAGAGATCGAATAGAGTGAGCAAGGAAAATCGGGATGCAATCTTAGTGAACGTTCTGGATTTTTTCGAGTTTTGCAACACTCGGGGGAAATACTTTGAGCAGGGAGACCTGAACGCGAGCAGATTGGCTAGAGACTTTGAGAAAGACTGTAAATCCAAATTCTCTGAGGACCAAATTGCACGGGTGATCAGAGACAATCTCAATAGATTTGCTGCTCAAGGTAGGCTTCCATTGTCATGAAACAGTTGGCATCGACGTCCGCTGCACCAGATTGATTGGTGCGCACCGAAGCACCGAAAGCTCACGACAAACACCGTTAGAAATTCCCAGATATCTGATATCATTTAGAAAACTTCAGCCTTTGGTATCGGTGTCACCGATACACCGACTATGCTCTGCGAACATTTCGAGGTCGGACATGCCATCCTTGTGCTCGCGGAATCAATCCGCATCAAGGAGAGGCATGATGAACAGCAAATTATTAGACCGAAACAAAACGTCAGCAAAAGTTGGGATCAGCTACTCAACTTTTCATCGACTCGAGAAACTAGGCCAATTTCCAAAACGGCGAAGACTGTCACCTGGCAGAGTAGGTTGGCTCGACGCAGAACTGGAAGAATGGATCACCGACGGTCACAAAATACAAAACTCTGATTCGACCGAAGAAGAACAGATTGGCCGAGGTGGGAAATGATCTTTCGACCTAGAACCCTTGCAGATAGTATTCAAATCATTCAATGGTTCGACTGGGGATTTTCCGTCGAAGAAGTTCTATCGTTGATGAAGGATCACACCTGGCCGTCGGCATCTTATGTAATTTACGAAAGAGAGCACTGCTGTGGATGCCATCGCGAGATTGATCTTTATGATTGGTGTTCGACTTGCTTACATCCCATAGAGCGGGATACTTGGCGTCCTTCAACTTTTTGGAAACGAAACAAATAGAAAAGGCTGGTCGCCACAACCAGCCCTCAACTTAATAACAAGGAACTACCAATGAAAGTTAACATTGATATTCCCGCCGATCAAGCGGGATCAGGGGACAATTTCGCGGTCTTTGAAAATCGCGAAGACGGAGTTTTTTGGCATCACAACGGAGATTGGAAACGACTTTCAAACAGTATGAAGGTTGTTGGACTTGAACGCGATTGCGATGGCAACGGTTGGTGTTACCTGATCGAAGCGCAAGATGATGATCATCGGTTGAAAGAAGTTCTGCTACCTCGCTCTATGCTAGCAAAAAACCTATCAGAGTTCGTCGGACTTCTGTTGGACAGTGGCATCACCGTCGCTAGTCAAAAGGATGGACAGAATGCTTTGAAGGAATATATTCTTCAGGCCAATCCGAATCAAAGAGTTCGACGAGTAACACAAGTTGGTTGGACCGAATCGGGTTTTCTCATTGGGGCAGATCACGTTGGATCAAATGGCGGCGAAACGGTTCGCTTGGATACCAGAGTAAAATCGCATGTTGTATTCTCCGCAAAAGGGACCTTGGAAGAATGGAAGTCAGGAGTCGCTTTACGTTGCCGAGGGAACTCTCGCCTGATTCTATCGATCACATCTGGTTTAGCTGGACCAATCATTGGGTTGCTTGGTGAGGAGTCGGGCGGATTTCATTTATTCGGAAGCACTTCCATAGGAAAGTCGACGGCACTCCGGGTATGTGCCTCCGTATTAGGTGATCCTGCTCGAGTAACGAAGCAATGGCGAACAACCGCAAACGCGTCAGAGGCGAATTGTGCAGCCCACAACAATCTGACTCTTGTCATGGACGAAATGGGTCAAGCCGACCCAAAAGGCGTTGGCGAGATGATTTACATGATTGGAAACGACAAAGGGAAATCACGTCTGGATCGGGATTCCAATCTAAGAACTCCATATGAGTGGAGACTTCTTGTTCTCTCCTCAGGAGAAGTCGATGTTGCAGGATTCATTTCTTCTGGAGGAAGGTCGCCTGTGCGCGGGGGCCAACTTGTCCGTCTAGTCGATGTTCCGGCGGATGCGGGGAAGGGACTTGGAATTTTTGAGGACATTCAAAACGAGTTGGGGCCAGAGCAGTATGCTCGAATGATCAAGGAAGGAACAACACAATTTCACGGCGCTGCGATCAAGGCATTTTTGGAAGTAATCGTAAACCACCGGGACAGAATCATCGAAGAATGCCGAACTCTAGTAAGCGAATTTATGGAGTGTTTCCAAGATCTAATTCATTCGGGAGAGCTCAAACGCAAATGTAGAAAGTTTGCACTGAACTACGCTGCCGGAGTTGTCGGAATTCGATACAAAATCCTGCCATTTTCTGAGAAAGAGATTCTTGAAGCGATCCAGATTTGCTTCGAAGCAACTATTGCGGATCAGCCAGAGGGAGTCACGGCAGATGAGGAGGCCATGCTCAGTCAGATACGGCATATTCTTCAACTGAACGAAGCAAATTTTCGAGGACTTGAAGATGATCGCGATGATCAACGGGTCATTCAGAATCGATATGGGTACATTGATACTTCGATTGGGAAGAAGATTTTCTATGTCGAGAACAGCATATTCTCGAAGATTCTATGTCAAAACTTCAGCGCAAAAGCAGTTGCGCGTTTTCTTGCTAAGCGCGGACATCTGGAATTGGATCCAGGAGGAAAGAACTCGGTCTTGAGAAGATTCGACGGATCTTTGAAAAGATATTATGCAATTCGAGATACGGTATTTGAGTCCATTTAAGGTTTTGCAGACGTGTACGAAGTGTTCTGGTGTACGCGAACACCTGTACACCTTGTTTTTAGTTTTCGCTGAACTTGACGTTTGTGTTCTGCTAAATTCATGTCAACTCCCTAAACTGATCTGGGTACTATAAACTGTCAGGCGAAGTCGAGGATTTTACATACTCCGTGGTATTTGGTTAAGTGAACCCTTGGCCGTGGAACCAGTGCAACAAGTCGCTCCATCAGTTCCATCGGAGTAAGCTTCAGTGCAGTAGTTCCGTCATCCCACGGCCTTTTGAATTTGTAGATCACATCACCTTGATCGTTGGTGTAAAGTCGCTCTTCAGCAACAGCAGGCCTTGCTATATATCGACAAACTTTCTCGAGCCGATCCCGCTCATGAGCTTTAGTGGCAACTCCTGCGTGCAGTGAAAAACCTGAGTTCTTGGCGACAAGGCCACGAGTAGCAGTGTGGTCATAGTCAGTGACGGACTTCAGCACCATTGCCTTTTTGCCTTTGCTTTTGCCAGTGGCAAATCTGTACGTCACTGATTTGGCTTGAAGTTTTCATAAAGTGTCTTCATCGGGGATCGGTATTTGGAATCCACCACTATCATCGTCATCGCGGATGATGATTTTCTGCCGGTTTCGATTCGGACGCCTTTTTCGCTTTTCTGCGTCCATCGATGTCAGCGTTCGGCTGAACTCGTGATAACTTGTCTGATTTTTCTGGGCATCAATCGCCACCTGGCCCCTCCGAAACGTCGCTGACTTTCCGCGGTATAGAGGGCTTGCTTTTTCCAAGTGACCCCGCAGGTTTAATTTTCGAGACATCCTCGTCGAGCTCGCTCGGTATTTTGTAGCCGAGTGCGGAGTGAGCTCACTTTCTGTTCCTTCCAATGAGCGTAGACCTGTTGGACCGAGCATCGGCCTTGCCTGCGGAAAGACAAATTTTTATTACCCCGGCACAAATATTGAACTGGTTTAAGTTAAGAGCGTGGGAAGAATAATAATGACCCGACTGGTATCAGCGCTGTCTATCCAATAGACATCTGATCATCGAAATAGCAGGAGCCAAATTCATGAAAATACCCTTCTTCTTGATCCTCCTCCTCTTGTTGTCTCATCAAGGCCTCGCGAATCGTTGCGTTGACATTTTCAGCGGCCGTAGCCACCCGATCACAAACGTGAAGGACCAAGGGCCCCTGTTCCTTCACCAGCGAAATTCTAAGCTCCATACTCAAGCGTTCGTCGAATCCCGCGTGCGCCGTCTAGGGGTTATTGTGAATGCTCCGAAGGACAAGCTGAACTTCTGGCTTCAAAGCCTCCAAAAGAGTTACGAAAAGGGGCAAGGCAACGAGAGATTCGTCGCGCGCATCAAGAATCTGTTCTTCGAACAATACGTGACCCGCTTCGAGGAAGTCCCACAGAGCTTTTACGATCTTCAGGTCCGCATCGCACTCGAACAGGGTCGAGGAAAACTGGTTCTGAGTGAATCACAGAAACTGCAACTTGCCGGAGTGGCGATCAAAGATCAGCAGCAGTCCCTTGGACACTGGGTTGAATATCTGATGTCGCCGGACTCATCTTCTTATCCGATGTGGACGAAATATTGGGTACTCACCTCGCTAGTTAGACTCGGAAAATACAACCAGGAGACTGGCACGTTCGGGAACCGCTCCGAAGGTCAGATAGCGGCGTTTCCCGAGCTCAATCGCGAGGCCCTCGCCTACGTCGTCGATTCGATTGTAAAGAGCGTGAACAAGCAATCCCTCGCCGATATAGCTGATCCCGCATTCTTGCAATTGCTCGCGGGCGCCAATTTCGGAAAACTTTACGGCCGAGCGCTTCAGCTTGCCTCCAGCCAGAAACATGATCTCACGGTGACGGATGGTAAGTGGGTGAAGTTCGAACGGGGCATCCCTGGAAAAACTCTTTCATCGACTCTTGAGGGAATGAACACGGGATGGTGCACTGCCGGAGAAATGACCGCTCATAAGCAGCTCGAGGACGGAGATTTTTACGTGTACTACAGTCAAGATTTGATGGGACGTCCCCGGGTTCCGCGCTTGGCAATTCGTATGACTGGGCAGCATATCGCGGAGGTCCGGGGAGTCGCGGCGGGTCAACATATCGATACGGTGATGGCGGGGACCAAAATCCTCGAGATGAAACTCAATGAATTCGGGAAGCAAGCGGACTTTTACCGCAAACGACATCACGACATGACGATGCTCACGGCCTTAACCGTGAAACAGTCCAAGAACGAGGAGCTCTCCGTTGAAGAGCTTCGCTTCCTCCATGAAATAGATCAGCCCATCGAAGGTTTCGGTAACCGAGAAGACCCTCGAGTCGAGGAAATAGTAAAACAACGGAACAAACGTAGCGACTTTGCAAAAATTTTCAATGTGCGGACCGAGGAGATTTCCTTTACGGCAGAGGAAGCAATTCGTGGAGGAATCAGATATCATCATGGCGACTTGGACCTCACGTACTTGAAATCGTCACAAGGGCTTGTTCTTCCGAAATCCATCGGCGGCAGTCTGCGGTTGAATGGTTTGGAATCTGCAGACGGACTCAAAATATCTGAAGACATCAAAGGAGACGTTACTCTACGTCAGCTTAGATCAGCAAAAGGCGTCAAGTTCCCGCGCGAAATGAAAGGCTCACTCTTCTTGCCCAACCTGGAGTCCGCTGAAGGACTCGTACTTCCCGAGGTTGTAGGAGGGGCTCTGAATCTAGGTCGAATAAGTGACCCGCTGGGACTAATTCTCCCCAAGAAAGTCGGTGGCATGATCTGGTTAAGTCACTTACGTTCGGCAGACGGTTTGCGATTCCCCGAATGGGTGGGAGACGCAATTTTTCTGGAACGCTTAGAATCCAAAAAAGGACTGGTCCTCCCTGCGAACATTGGGAACAGGGTGCACTTCAGGGGATTGTCTGATTGATCAGGTCTATCGTATTCTAGAGACGGTCTCGTAAATATCTCTGCGTGATTTTGATACTGGAGGATAGGAACTTCAAAGCGCGAATCGTTCAAATCTAACATTTAGTTTTGTGATGGTTGTTCTGAAAATTGTGTGGGTGTTCGTGTTCTTTAGCCTAACCCAAACTTAAACCAGGTTATTGCGTAGACAAAAAATTCTGTCATGGTCCTTTGGCATGGAGGAGTTATGGAGAAGGAACAAAAGTTAATCGAGCTTGGCGAAAAGGTTTGGGGATTCCGAAGGAAAAATGGACTCACCAAAAAGATTTCTTCTGAACTTCAGCTTGAGGCCGCAAGACTCTGTAAGTCGGGAGTCACTGCATACTCAATCGGAAAGGCCCTCGGAGTTCCTCAAAATACAATCTCAGACTGGGTTCATCGTCAGAGGATAGGAAGAACAAAAGCCATATTGGTGATGGGCGACGAGTATAGTGGGGTCAAGTTGGCGGCAGTCAGAAGCTCTTGAAGGTGAAATTCTGCTGAATTCCCCGATGTGAGGCAAGAGATCGATTCATTTTTTGATTTTCTGCAAGAAATTGCAATGCTTTGGGCAAAGCTTTGCCTCTTGGACGGATAAACTCAGTCCAGGAATGGCTGTGCGAACTCGAAGTCGTGAATGGATGACGAGCTTTCCTGAAACTCGTCAAGCCTTGTTGGCGGTGGCCCTCGCACCGTCTAAGTTTTTAACTCTTAGACCCAGCTGCAATCACCCCTGAGACAGGGGGAGACCGAGCTAACCAGAGCTAGTATGGGTACGTTTTTTTTGTGGGAGATACGAAGACATACTTCATTTAAGCCAGTGTCTTTAAGAAAATCTTTGCCAAGAACTCCAGTTCTAAGGCAGTTGCTGATCTCTTGAGGCGGCTGGGCCACTTGGAATTGGATTCAGAGGGCAAGAATTCTGTGTCGAAGAGGTTTCATGGGTCGATGAAAAGATACTACGCAATTCGGGATACGGTGTTTGAGCAAGTTTAAGTTGAACACGTGTACAACGTGTTCAGGGTGTTCAGGCTCCTAAACAAGCTACACCTGAACACGTTGTACACGTGTACTTCAGATGGGGAGAAGCATTTAGAGTCGCAGTCGAGAAAGGAGCGAATATGATGGGTTCACTTGAGAAATAGCGACGTCTGAGAGGATTTACCATCCCTGAACTGGCGGCTGAAGCGGGAGTTCTACAAAACATCATCAGGGCTGCAGAGCAGTTCTAAAAAACGCCCGACTCCCAGCGATCAAGTGTAGAGGTTAGAATTTGTTCTGACATCCTAAAATTTAGCTCTGACAAAATATGACAACTGAAAATAATGGCACTTCTTTCAGGAAAAAAAGTGTCAGAGCTTTACGTTATTTTGTATGGCGATTGGCCTGAAGCCAGCGTTGGAGTCTTCCGTCGCCCTTTCTTATTATTAGGCTAAATATATTTAGCCATTTCTTTCACCAGCTTCGTATTTTTTCTTCCGGGCAAGCATACTTTGAAATATGAGAATTCTTTTTTCCCTTTGATTGGGTGGATTCCGATCGAAGCCTTAAGCGGATGTGTCTTTAGAAGGCAATGCGGAAGGACAGAGAAGCCCATTCCTATGCTTACGCAGTGAAGGATAGACTCTATCGAATGAAGATAACTTAAACCTGGATGTTCTATGCCCATATTGGAGCAGAGACCCACGACAGCTTGCCCGAAGAAGCAAGAGTCGCCTGTGAGCATTGGCTGAAGACTCTGCAAATTGGCTCTATTGACTTCAATCGTACTTTTTGGGGTTACCACCACTAATTCACTTTTGAACTCTTTGAGCACGTAAAACTGTTTCGGTTTTTCGCGAGAGATAACAACTCCAAAATCGACTTCACGATTTTCTAGATCTGCTGAAATCTGATGAGAGTAGCCAGTTTTCAATTTCACTTTCGCTTCTGGATGATCACTGAGCCACTTTCCCAAAGGATGCCGCAAATAGGTTCGCAAAAAGGATTCCGGTACGCCCAGAGTCACATGTCCAGGAACCGAATCCTTTCTAAGCTCAGACTTAATTTCATCCGTTTTCTGGATGATCTCGGCAGCTAAAGGCTTAAGGCGCTCTCCTGCTTCGGTAAGGAACATTCCCTTTTTTGAGCGCAAAAATAGGGGCTGACCTACATCCTCCTCTAGGATTTTGAGCCGCGCTGAAATATTCGACTGTACAGTATTCAACTTCTGGGCAGCAACAGTAAGGGAGTTCTCTTGCGCGACTGTCAAAAATATTCTCAGCAAGCTCGTTTCCATAATTTCTCCTGGTTTCAGGTCTTTAATAGTTCTGTAAAACAGAACGTAACGTTCATTATAAATCGTTTTTAATAGTAGTTCAATTGACTTATTCTTAGAGCATGAAAAACAAAAAAATAGATGCCATTACAGGTAAGGACGAAAACTTTCAGGACTCCAAATACCAAGCAGTTCATGAGTTTTACCAGGCGTTTAATTCAAGAAGCCTACGGCTCATGCAGAAAAACTGGTCTCATTCCGACACGGTTTGCATGGCCAACCCGATCGGGGGGATTCGTCGAGGATGGAAAGAAATTGAAGAAGGTTATCGAAAGATATTTGGCTCAAATCATAATGTCTATGTTGAGCTTTACGATTTTCAATTCATTTCCACAGATCAGATGTTTGTGATTAATGGCCGCGAGCGCGGAAAACTTCAATCTGGAAACATAGAACTAGAATTGAAAATTCGAACTTCTCGGATTTACCAACTTGAAGGAGCAACATGGAAGCAAGTGGTTCACCATGGCTCAATGGACGATGCGGACCTACTTAAGGAATACCAAAAAATCATTCTTAACAAATAGTGGAGGAATCTATGTTCGGACTTTCTGAAGTGACGCTGACGACAATCTACGTAATTCTAGGTAATTTCGTGCTGACGGGATTCACGATTGAAACTTTTCGAAGAGCGGGCGCTTCGAGCGCTCTTCGGTACACGCTAGCAACTCTTCTTTTTGTATTTCAAGGACTGCTATTTTGGCGCCTCAATGGGGATGGACTTTTTTCTAACGACGTCTCAAGCATCTCTTTCTGCTTATTTCTTTTCGGATGGGTCGCTGTGCTTTGCCTTTTGGTTTCAGTCATTAAACCCATTCGGGAAATCATGCTTAAACTTCCTCTGGAGAGCCTTTTACTTCCCCAGGGTTTGCGTATGTTTTTTGGCGCAGGTTTCCTCATTGAGGGAATTCTTGGCCAGCTTCCCAAGGGATTCAGTATCGCAGACGGTATCTTTCATATTCTTTCCGCCTTTCTAGCATTAAAATCTGGTCTTATTTACGCTCAAAGAAAAGATAATCTTGGCGAAGTTTGGTTTGCGAATCTCTTTGGGCTTACGGACATTGTAATTGTCGCTCGGCCATGTCCACGGCCTAGTTGAAATTTGAAGGTTGAGTGGCTCAACCAATTCGTGTTTTCAATGAGTTACCAGACTTATCGAAGCATGAAAAAGAAAGGGCCACCCAATGAGAACGACCGTACTG
>Ga0247844_1008393_pt1 | contig 11227 bp, 6 predicted proteins | sample LaCtaG_FD_192421 | JGI IMG/M metagenome (GOLD analysis project Ga0247844, IMG submission 192421) | Freshwater microbial communities from meromictic Lake La Cruz, Castile-La Mancha, Spain - LaCruzMarch201714.5m_1 | ecosystem: Environmental > Aquatic > Freshwater > Lake | place: Spain: Castile-La...
GGAGCTACGATGGTTCGGAAAGTCTTGCTATTCTCAAAACAGTAGAAACTAATCATAAATGGCAACAGTTTTGGGAGAAATCTGCTTAAATAACAGAATGCCACTTTAATTTACAATACCTAAAAATTATTTCTGAATGAAGGGTATTTTTTGGCAAACCGTGTACCTGTACTTGTAACGGATTTATAACTCGTTTTAGAATAAATGGTAATATGCCAAGTAAATAGTAAAGGGTTGCAAAACCATGAAAAGAACAATCCATAAAAGCACCTCTAAAACTACTGACGAAACAACCCTTTGGATTGCTTTCAAGCAGGGCGACGTACGCGCGTTTGAGCAGTTGTACAACCGCTATTTTGAGGTTTTGGCCAACTACGGCTATCGGTACTGCACCGACAAACAGCAGCTCGAAGACGCCATTCAAGACGTTTTTGTGGATGTATGGCGGCGCCGACAACACCTTGCCGACGTAGAAAGCGTGAAATTTTACCTGTTTCGGGCATTGCGCCATCAAGTAATCCGAAACACCCGAAACGACCTGCTCGAAACCTCCGAAGACATCAACGATTTTCTTGATTTTTTGGTAGCATTTTCGTCGGAACAGCAATCAATTGAACAAGAAACCCATACCACCCAAACGCAGGCCGTCACAAAAGCCATTGCCCAACTGAGCCAACGCCAGCAGGAAGCCATCAATCTACGCTTTTATCACGGCATGAGTCTCGACGAAATGACTCAACTCATGGGCCTCAGCAAGCAGTCGGTCAGCAATCTGCTATTTAAGGCCTACAGCGTATTGCGCCTCACGATCAAAGGTATCCGTCCACTTTTACTCTTAGTTTTACAACTACCCCACCTTATCAGTTAACCACCTTTTTAGTTTTCGCTCACATGAACTATGAACATTTTCAACGCAACGATTTTCTGCACAACGACTCGTTTGTGCGGTGGGTATTGTTTCAGGAAGAAGCCCCTTTTTGGCAGGCGTTTATGCAAAAACACCCAGCCAAAGCCGACGAAGTTGCCCAGGCCCAACAACTGATTTTGGCTGTGCAAAAGGCCGAAGGAAAAAATACCCCTGCGCTCAATCAGAAAGCCGTTTGGGCCAACATCGAAGACATCATCACCGAAGAGCAGGAAGTAAAGAGCTTATCAATAAGTCGCTTGCGGCATTCGGTGGTTTTTAGGTGGGCGGCAAGTTTGGTGCTTTTGGCGGGAGCAGCTTGGCTCTGGACCACGAGGCAACCCGACCACCACGTCAATTACCAAGATTTAATAGCCGTTGTCGAAGAAAAAAAACCGCGTCAGGAAGTGGCAAACGACGGTCAAACCACAAAAAAGATACGCCTTGAAGACGGGACACTGGTGTATTTAGAAAAAGGTAGCCGTCTTAGTTTTCCCGTACATTTTGAAGCCAAACGCCGCGAAGTAGTGCTGAGCGGAGAAGCGTTTTTTGAAGTAACCAAAAATCCCGCCAAACCTTTTTACGTATACTCCAACGAGTTGATTACCAAAGTACTGGGAACTAGCTTTAGGATATCAGCCTTAGAAAATGGCAAGCAAGTAACGGTAAAGGTACAGACGGGCAGGGTGTCAGTGTACACCCAAAATCGCGTTGATACCGCTGACCCCGAAACCAAAGGCCTGCTCTTATTGCCCAACCAGCAGGCTGTTTTCAACCGAACCAACGAAATACTAAACCGAAGTTTGGTAGAAATCCCCCTGCCCATCATCGCACAAAGCCCACTCGTAAAAAGACAATTTGACGAGGTGAAGGTAGCCGAAGTGTTTGAAGAAATGGAAAAATTATTTGGCGTTGAAATCCGCTACAATGAAGACGCGCTTTCCGACTGTATTTTAACCACCACCATCAGCGATGACTCTTTATACGACCAGCTCGAAGTGATTTGTCAGACCATCGGCGCGGCTTACAAAGAGATTGATGCCCAGATTATTATCGAATCGAAAGGATGTAAGTAAATTATTTGTCATTAAACCTAATCAATATGTAAATCCAAAGTTCCTTAATCCCAAAAACAAAAAAAGAGGAAAGATGCTGTCACATCTTTCCCTTACTGAACCCGCAGGTGTGTACGAAGCACCCCGTTTTCCTGTCTTGCCTTTTCCAAAACAAAAACAATCAAATTTATGTCAAATTTCTTTACCGAAAAAAAGATTTTCTACCTTATGAAAATCACCCTCACCCCGTTGCTGTTTGTTTGTCTGTTGACTACCCTCAGTTTTGCGGAGAACACCTTTGGCCAGAAACGGCTTCAGGAAAAAATTACGCTCAATTTGAAAAACGTTGACCTCAAAGCGGTGCTCAAAAACATCGAGCGAAAAGCTGATGTTGTTTTTTCCTACCAAAAAGGCGTACTCGCCAACGACGAAAAGCTGACCATTGAGATCAAAGACGAAACCTTAGAGTCGGTATTGCAGCGCATTCTCATCCCGCGACAAATCAGCTACCAAGTCATCAAAGCCAACAAGATTGTTTTGATGCGGCGTGTTTTGGGAAACCTCCCCGAAGCATCAGAACCTAAGCCCGTTACCACTTTGCTCGACGTTAATTTAGAGCAAACCATTACAGGAACCGTCACCGATGAAAACGGATCAGAATTGCCGGGCGTAAGCGTATTGATCAAAGGAACCCAACGCGGCACCACCACGGATGCTGTCGGTAAGTATCGGCTTGTGCTCTCTGATAATAACGATATATTGGTCTTTTCGTTTGTCGGTTACCTTTCTCAGGAAATTAAAATCGGTAGCCAAACCACCCTAAATGTTTCTTTAAAACCCGATACCAAAGCCCTCGATGAAGTGGTGGTTGTGGGTTACGGAACTCAGAAGCAAAGGGAGGTAACAGGGTCTATTGCCACCATACAGGCGGGGCAGCTTGAAGATCAGCCTGTGGGGCAGTTTGCTCAGAAACTTCAGGGACGTGTTGCTGGCGTACAAATAAACCAGACATCCGGCGCACCTGGTGCGGGTATTTCCATCCGCATCCGTGGCGCAGCGTCCATCAACGCAGGTAATAGTCCGCTCTTTGTTGTCGATGGTTTTCCGATTGTAGGTGGCATTAATAACATCAATCCCAACGAAATTGAGACTTTTTCAGTACTAAAAGGAGCCTCTGCGGCAGCACTCTATGGATCAAGGGCAGCTAATGGCGTTGTGCTGATAACAACCAAGCAGGCCAAGCCCGGGAAAACGTCCATCCAGTTCAGTGCAACGTATGGTGTTGCCACAGTGCCACAGCGCGGTCGCGCAAAGCTCATGAATGCCAAAGAGTTTTTGCAGGACAGAAAATCAATTTTTGAAGACAAAATTAAATACGAAGGTTGGACAGGTGGAATTCCTGAGCTGTATCAAAATCCTGAAGCCTATACAGGTAAAAGTACGGATTGGTATGAGGAACTTTTACAACCAGCTGGACAGAATAGTTATAACCTTTCGCTGCTATCCAACAAGGATAACTTCAGTACAGCGACGACACTGGGCTATTACAAGGAAGAGGGTTCAGTCATCAATTCTGATTTTCAGCGGTTTTCCCTTAGGTCAAATAACGAATATACAGTCAACAAGGCAATTAAAGTAGGCGTCAATATTGCACCAACTTTCCAGGTTGCCAATAATCCGATGACATCAGCATTGAATAATTCAACGGGCGATGGATTTTATGGCGTCATTTATTCAGCCATTATTACGCCGCCCATTTTCTCGCCGGACGATACCAATCCGGATGGAACACGGAAGGTAAGCTTTACCGGTCCTGGCTTATTTACATTTCCGAACTGGAAACGCTCTCTTGAGGAAACCACTAACAAAATGAACTCGACCAGGTTGCTGAGTAGTGCCTATATTCAAGCTGAATTCCTAAATGACTTCAGGTTTAAGAGTTCTGTTTCTATTGACCTCCAAAGTCAAAAACAAAGGATTTTTAGTCCATCAACTGTGGGAACCATCTTTGCCAATGCGCCAAAATTGGCGACAGGTGCTTATGCAACAACAAATTACACTTCTTGGCTGACGGAAAATACGCTGAATTACAACAAAACAATTGCAAAAGATCATTCCGTAGAGGTACTTGCGGGATACTCGGCTCAATTTTTTCGGCAGGAGTACAATGCTCTCACAGGCACGAGTTTTCCTGATGATGCGGTGAGCTGGATTGATGCCGCGGCGATTAGAAACGGCAGTAGCAACTCGACGGAATGGTCGCTCCTCTCCATGTTCAGCAGATTGAACTACAATTTGAAAGGTAAATATTTACTATCGGCTTCCATACGTAGGGACGGCTCATCTCGCTTTGGATCCGAAAACAGATGGGGAACTTTTCCTTCCATTTCGGCAGGCTGGATTATTTCGGATGAAGGGTTTGCACAAAGGTGGAAAAAGCTAAGCTACTTGAAAATCAGAACTGAATTTGGTGACGCTGGAAACTTTAACATCGGTAACTACAGCCAGTTTGGTAACATTAACTCTACAAATTACGTTTTTGGCGGATCACTCGTTCAGGGCCGTAGCCCTTCTACAATTGGCAATACCCAACTTACCTGGGAAACAACACGTGGCTTTGATATAGGGCTTGACGTCGGTTTGTTCAAAGACCGTGTTTCGTTAACACTTGATTATTACAACAAAAGCACAAAAAACATGCTCTATCAGGTTGACATCCCCAATGGAGCCGGCTTTTCCAATATTCAGGACAACATCGGTGAGTTTCATTTTTGGGGATACGAGTTTGGCGCCACCACAAAAAATCTGGTTGGGGACTTGAAATGGAGCACCGATTTTAACATATCGGTGAACCGTAACAAAGTAATAAAGCTGGGTACTAACAATACACCGATCGGTGGTCTCGGCGAGTATTCTTCGGGTATTTGGAAAACTGAGGTAGGGCTTCCGATGGGTCAATTTTACGGCTATGTTTTCGACGGAATTTATAAAAACCAGGCCGAATTTGATGCAGGTCCTAAGCATAGTACCTCTAAGGTAGGGACGATGCGAATGAAAGATCTGAACGGGGATGGCGTGATCAACACCCTGGACCGGACTTACATCGGAAATCCGAGTCCCCAATTTTTGTTCGGTATCAATAACAGCCTCACATACAAGAATTTTGATTTAAATCTAGTCTTTTCCGGAGCGTATGGCAACAAAATGTATTACTCCCTGGCCGAGTGGAGCGAAACGCTTGAAGGGATTTTTAATGTTGAAATATACATGAAAGATCGCTGGCGTTCGCCTGAAAATCCGGGTGCTGGGTTAGTTGGCCGCTCGTTGTCCGGAACAACGGCGTTCCCCAGAACCAATCAGGACAGGCTTGTACTGGACGCTTCCTATTTAACATTGAAAAATATTACGCTGGGATATACTTTGCCTAAAATTAGGAGCGTTGCCAAAGCCCGTATTTTTCTGAGTATCCAACAGGCATTTATCCTTACGAAGTATAAAGGAGCGAATCCTGAGGCAAGTCTTAATGGTTTAAGTGGTTTGAGTGAGGGTGTAGATGTGAGTCCGTATCCGACCCCGCGGACAGTCGCCATAGGCCTCAATTTCAATTTTTAATCTCAAAAATCTTACATCATGAAAAGAACATTATATTTTCTTGCCTTCACTGGAGTGTTCCTTGCTTCGTGTTCGGATGAATTTCTGAATCGCGTTCCGGAAAGTTCGGTCACTTCTGGTAATTTCTACAAAACAGAAGCCCAGTTTGACCAGGCGCTTGTCGGAGCTTATGCTTCGGTACGATCAGCAAAAGGCTCTATTGCTTCGTGGACGATGGGTGAAATGCGCTCGGATAATACGCACCTGGAATTCAACAACACAAACCGCGGAGGGGGGTACGTTGAACGCGAGGACACTGATTTTCTTATTGACCGCAATGTCAGCAATACGGTCGCAGACAAATACAACACTGCATATGTAGGGATTGGTAGGTGTAACAATATTTTGGATTTTGTTACACCAGCAGGTTTAAGTCAGCAAGCATCTGACAGGCTGGTGGGTCAGGCCAAATTTCTTCGGGCACTTTTTTACTTTGACCTAGTCAGATATTTTGGGGGCGTACCGTTGTACCTTAAAGCCGTTCAGGGCGCACAAGATGCTTATATTCCGCGTTCATCTGTTGATGACGTTTACAAAGCGATCATTGCGGATCTAAAAGATGCCATCTCCAAATTGGGTGCTCCCACTTTTCCTCAAAATGGAAGGGCCACGCAAGGCGCTGCAAGAATGTTGCTGGCCGACGTTTATCTCGTGCAAAAGAATTTTCCAGGGGCAGAAACAGAGCTAAAAAGTGTACTACAAATGGGTTATCAATTACTCTCAGACTATGCGTCTGTTTTTGCATTAGGCAATAAAAATAGCAGGGAGTCCATTTTTGAAATTCAATACCAGCAGGGGAACCAGGGGCAGAACAGCGATTTTCTATATCCGTTTCTACCGCTTTCATCCGACGTAAAAATCATTACTGGAATACCTTCGCAGAACCGTCAGGGTGGGGGTTGGAATACGCCAACCTTTGAAATGATCGGTACCTATGAGACGGGAGATAAGCGTTTGGAAGCATCAATTGCGGTGGCAGAAGGAACAGGTGTCGTTGGCGACATGGTTATTGAAGCGGTAAAAACTCCGGTTGGGTATAAAGTTCCGACAGGAAAAAGAGCATATCCGTTCATTAAAAAATACCTTCATCCTCATAGTTTGGAACAAAATACGGATGATAATTTTCCGATTTACCGTTATTCCGACGCACTGCTTTCCATGGCAGAGGCTTTGAACGAACAGAATAAATCTGCAGAAGCGCTCACCTATTTGAATCCAGTTCGCGTTCGCGCGGGTTTGCCAGCTGCTACTGCTTCAAACCAGGCTGCTTTGCGCGAAATTATTTTACATGAACGACGCGTTGAATTCGCATTTGAGAATAAGCGATGGCTGGATCTGGTGCGCACAGGAAATGCGATCGATGTGATGACTAAAAATGGAGCGTATATTAAAGCTGCCGCTGCAGGTCAATCTTACATCCCGACCACCAGCTACGTTGTTACGCAGCAAAAGTTATTGTTCCCAATTCCCAACCGCGAAGTACTGATTGGAAACCTAGAACAGAATCCGGGTTATTAACAATGATTTCGGTTAAAATTTTCAGAAGTGCGCTGGGCTGGTTCCTTCACACTTCTGAAAGTAAAAAAAATGGTTTTTATGCTTTATAATAATGGTGAAAGCGATTTTAAAAAAATAAGATGGACAAGATGTCAGGCAAATTTTCCGTTTTTCCACCAGTACTCTGTTTTGTAATTATTTTGAACGGTTGCAGCAGTGATATGGGTGATTCTGCCGCCCAGCAAGTTCCCGATAAGGTCAGCTACAATTTCGATGTCCGCCCGATACTCTCTGATAAGTGCCTGGTCTGCCACGGTCCAGATGCAAATAAACGCGAAGCCAGTTTACGGCTTGATATTGCTAAAAGTGCATACAAAGCATTGGCGGAGAACCCTTCTGCACACGCGCTCGTTCCGGGGGAACCAGAGTTATCCGAGGTATTTCTTCGTATCTCCACATCTGATACAAATGAATTAATGCCCCCCAAATCTTCCAACCTGAGGCTTTCTCAATATGAGGTAGCGGTTATAAAGAAATGGATCAAGCAAGGCGCCAAATATGAAAAACACTGGGCGTTTGTGGCACCGAAGCAGCAGGTTATTCCAAAGGTAAAAGCGAATGGATGGCCTAAAAATGAAATTGATTATTTTATTCTTGCTAAACAGGAACAGGCTGGACTGACCCCAAATGCTGAGGCGGACAAAGAACGCTTGCTAAGGCGGGTTTCCCTTGACCTGACAGGATTACCTCCGAGTCTGGAAATGATGGACGCGTTTATAGCGGACAAAAGTGATGATGCCTATGAAAAAGTACTTGATCAATTGCTGAAAATGCCACAATATGGCGAAAGAATGGCACTGCCATGGCTGGACGTGGCCCGATATTCAGATTCCTACGGATACCAGATGGACAATTTCAGAACACAGTGGCCGTGGCGAGATTGGGTGATCCATGCATTTAACAAGAATATTTCCTACAAGGATTTTATCACCTGGCAACTGGCTGGCGATTTGATGCCAAATGCGACGAAGGAACAATTACTCGCGACTGGATTTAACCGCAACCACAAAATTACCGAAGAGGGAGCTGTGGATGAGGAAGAATACCGAATCACGTACGTGACCGACCGGAATGATACTTTTGGAAAGGCGATGCTGGGTGTCACGATGGAATGTGCACACTGTCACGACCATAAGTACGACCCTTTCTCCCAGAAAGAGTATTATCAGTTGTTCTCGTTTTTCAATAATGTAAATGAAATGCGGCCGACCTATACGGCCATTGACCCATCAGCAGGTAAGCCCGAGGCGTATGCAAAAAAACCGATGATGGAGATCAGCAACAATGATGTAAAAAATATTTTGAGTTTCGTTAACAAGCAGGATACCAGTAGGCTGATCGTTTCGGTGATGGGAGACCTCGAGACGACACGTAAAACTTATATTCTGCAACGGGGCGTTTTTGACTCCTACGGGCCCGAAGTGCAACCGGGCACACCGAATGCCATTTTAGCGTTCAATTCCAAATTTCCTAAGAATAGGCTGGGACTTGCGCAATGGCTTTTTGACCGTCAAAATCCTTTAACAGCCCGGGTTTTTGTCAACAGAATCTGGCAGGAGTTTTTTGGCAGAGGAATCGTGAAAACATCTGGAGATTTTGGTATGCAGGGAGAATTGCCCACACATCCTGCGTTGCTCGACTGGCTTTCTGTTGATTTTATGGAGCACAACTGGGACATTAAACGACTGGTAAAACAGATCGCTACCTCGGCAACATACCGGCAATCGGTTGTGGTGAGCAAAGAAAAACGGAGCGCTGATCCTGAAAATATTTTCTTATCACGATCGCCGCGCTATCGTATTCAGGCCGAATTTGTGAAAGATATGATCCTATCCAGCAGTGGATTATTGAATAAAACAATAGGTGGACCAAGCGTGAAACCCTATCAGCCAGAAGGATTATGGGAGGGAGCCACGGCTGGAGGTGGCGGCCTTTTGTCGGTTTACCGGCAGGATCACGGCCAAAGCCTTTACCGACGTGGCATGTACACATTCATCAAACGAACAGTTCCTCCTCCCTCAATGAGCATTTTCGATGCGAGTAATCGTGATTTATGTGAGATACACCGACTAAAAACAAACACGCCGTTACAGGCGCTTGTCATGCTCAACGACCCGACAGTTTTGGAAGCGTCGAGGGTTTTGGCCAGTAAACTTTTACTGGAAAAAACACAGACAAAGGAGAAATTAATCAAAGCTTTCCGCCTTATTGTCAGCAGAAAACCAACGGAAAAGGAAATTGAAGTGATTACTGGATATTATGCAGAAGAACTCAGAACAATGAAAAGCCAGAATGCGGAGCAACTGCTGACAGTGGGTGAATATCCTATTCCCCCGAAGGTGGACCGTATAATGCTGGCTGTTATGATGCGAATAATTTCGACGATTTATAATTTGGAAGAAGCTATTACAAAATCCTGACTGATATGGAAAAAGAAATGCTTGAACATTACTTGAGTTTCAACAGACGCAGGTTTTTGTCGAAACTAAGCTTGGGAATAGGCAGTATGGCGTTAGGCTCACTGCTAATTCCAGATCTTTTCAATGGTGGTGATACGGATGATGACACAGCTTTTACACCAGGCATTCCAAGTTTTGCGCCGAAAGCAAAGCGCGTCATTTATTTGTTTCAGAACGGAGCACCCTCTCAGTTAGAATCCTTTGATTATAAGCCGAAATTGCGTGAAATGTCGGGACAAAACTTACCTGCGTCGGTAAGAGGCGGGCAGCGTTTAACGGGTTTTACGGCTACGCAAGCTAATTTGCCGCTTGTTGGTTCTTTTACCGATTTTAAGCAATACGGTGAATCACGCGCTTGGGTTAGTGACTTGTTTCCTCATACTGCCAAAATCGTGGACGATCTTTGCATCGTGCGTTCCATGCATACTGAAGCCATTAACCACGATCCGGCTATTACGTTTTTTCAAACCGGTTCGCAACAGGGCAACAGGCCTAGTATGGGTGCATGGCTGAGTTATGGATTGGGTAGTGAAAATAAAAACCTGCCCGCATTTACTGTCTTGATTTCGAGAGGAAAAGGAAATGCGCAGGGAGTATATTCCAAACTGTGGTCTAATGGATTTCTGGATTCAATTCATCAGGGAGTCCAGTTCAGCAAAGGTGAGGACCCTGTTTTGTACCTCAGAGATCCGGAGGGAATGAACAAAACAGACCGCCGGAAAATGCTGGATAAGCTCTCGACGCTCAACCAACTTGCCTATAATGAGTTGGGAGATCCTGAAATAAACAGCAAGATCAGACAATATGAAATGGCCTACCGAATGCAGACCGCTGTGCCTGAAACGCTTGATATTTCGAAGGAACCAGACGATATCATCAAACTTTATGGGACGGATTGTATGGTTCCCGGTACATTTGCTGCAAACTGCCTTCTTGCCCGAAAATTGTCTGAAAACGGTGTACGTTTTGTGCAGCTTTATCATCAGGGCTGGGACCAACATGCCGATTTGCCAAGAGATATTTCTTGGCAGGCAAAAGATGTGGATCAGGCGTCCGCAGCATTGGTTACGGATTTGAAACAAAGGGGTTTACTTGACGAAACACTGGTGATATGGGGGGGGGAATTTGGTCGTACGAATTTCAGTCAGGGATCCATTACCAAAGATAATTACGGCAGAGATCACCATCCGCGTTGTTTTAGTATATGGATGGCCGGCGGGGGCATCAAACCAGGAATTGTTTATGGAGAAACGGACGAATTCGGTTATAACATTTTAAAAGACCCTGTCCATGTACATGATTTTCACGCAACTGTTTTGAATCAATTAGGTTTGGATCATGAAAAATTGGTTTTTAAACATCTTGGGCGCAGGTTTCGGCTCACAGATGTTGCGGGCAGAGTTGTCAAAGATATTATCGCTTAAATATTCAGGAATAGTAACCATTTAACTTAGGTTTCGGTAATATTGAAAGAAGTGTTTTGAATCTTAGATTCAAGGAGTAAATGCAACTTTTAAAGAGGGCAAGAGAAGTAATATTTTTGAGAAAGAATGGGTATCCCCCTTCTCCCCAAGGATAAATTACGTATAATTGCCTACCGT
>Ga0247844_1008401_pt1 | contig 11217 bp, 10 predicted proteins | sample LaCtaG_FD_192421 | JGI IMG/M metagenome (GOLD analysis project Ga0247844, IMG submission 192421) | Freshwater microbial communities from meromictic Lake La Cruz, Castile-La Mancha, Spain - LaCruzMarch201714.5m_1 | ecosystem: Environmental > Aquatic > Freshwater > Lake | place: Spain: Castile-La...
TCACGGGCAACTGTTTTCAGTTTGAACGCCGCTGCCCTCCTCTTGTTTCCCCCTCTTGGGCATATCTTTGGCTTATCGGAACGCCAATTTGGCCTATGGGCTGCGCTGGCGATCCATGATACCAGTAGCGTTGTTGGTGCTACATCGGCTTTTGGCGTGTCCGCGCTGGCTATCGGCACAACAGTTAAGCTGGCACGAGCGGTTTGGATTGCACCCTCAGCACTTATAGCTTCACGCTTTACCCCTTCTCAAACAAAAACCGGAATTCCGCTGTTTATTATTGGCTTTATCATTGCCGCTACTGTCCGCTCGTTGATTCCTTCAATGTCTTACACATGGCACATATTTTCAGTGATGGCTCGTCAGGGATTGGTTGTGACACTTTTTCTTATTGGAACTGGCTTAAGCCGTGAAGTACTAAATCGGGTAGGTATCCGTCCACTGGCACAGGGCATAATTTTGTGGCTAGTTGTAAGTGCAGCCATGCTGGCGGTTATTTCTGAGGGAATAATACGATGATAATGTATTACTCTTTTCAAGTTCAGTAAACTCTATGCGTATTGTGCTCATTTCTCCATACTCCAAAGGACCTATTCGGGGGAATATTGTGACTGTGCGGCGCATAGCAAACTTTCTAGATCAAGAGGGAGTAACAAACGTCACTCTTGCGGCCGATAATCTTTCACTCAACGAGATGAAAGGAAGACTGGCCGAATTTAATCCCGATCTGATCCACTGTTTCCACGCTCACTATTGTGGCTCTATTACAAGGCAACTTGCTGAATATTTTAAAATCCCATACATGATCACCATTACTGGAAGTGATTTACTTGACTCGTCACTGCGGAATCATCCCGATACAGTCAGCGCAATCGAATCAGCCCAAGCTATAGCATGCTTTCACAAGAATGATGCAGAAAGGCTAAAGGAATTTTTTCCGAGCAGTTGGGGAAATGTATCTATCGTCCCGCAAGGGGTTGAATCGATGCCGATTGGCAAAGATGATTGTTTTGGTTTTGATTGTGAATCCTTTGTGCTGCTTTTACCGGCAGCCTTACGGCCAGTTAAGGGTGTTGAATTTGCCATTCAAGCATTATCACAACTGGTGCGGAACGATAAAAAACTGCAGTTAGTCATTGCTGGAGGGGTGATTGATACTGAATATGCTGAATCAATTCAAAAAAAATTGAGCAATACTTCCTTTGCAACATGGCTTGGAGAAGTGCCTCGTGAGCGAATGGGAACCCTATATGAACAAGCCGATCTGGTGCTAAATTGTTCTCTTTCGGAATCTATGCCTAACAGCCTTATGGAAGCGATGGCTATAGGGCGACCGGTACTTGCAGCCAATATTCCTGGTAACCGTTCACTGGTTCAAAATGGGAAAACTGGGTGGATTTATGACAGTGAAGCGGAATTTGTACAACTGGTTATGCGGATTAGGAAAAATGTAGCGTTGCGCGAGGAAGTGGGGTGCAATGCCAAAAAGTATGTAATGAAATACTATTCCCCTCAGTTAGAGGCAACACGCTACAAAACTCTTTACCGCACGCTGGTACCGGTTTGACTTTTAAGATGTCTTATAGAGATGGTGCCCAACCCAATGCAGAGCCCGTTGATGGTGCATAAGCGCAGCCGTTGCTTTTGGATGGAACCGACACCACACGACAAACTCACTTAGTGCCTCGCTGTAAGATGCTAAGATTTTATTTTTACTGCTCCAATTAGAGTGCTGTGCGGTAAAGACATCATTACCCTTACCTTGGTGCGTATTCACCCAGGCAACAAAAAGCCTAGTTTGTTCCGGATGCCTGGAGTCCCATTTAAATAACTGGTGTGCCGCTTCTTTATAGGCGTTTACCCACGTGCCTAGATCTGAGGCGGCCCTCGGGTGTTTGGCAGCCCACGTTTCGATCTTTTCTTCGGCAGCTACAGACGTAGTGACTGAAGGCGGAAAACTAGCAATGGCGCTTCCTATAAGACTCAGGCAACAAATCACCGATATTATGATGCGAATGGTATATTTCATATCGTGACTCGAACCCCCCGGTATCCAACACAGTTTATGCGAATGCCTTTCTACTCTGCTGCAACCAGGGAGGGAGTGGAGAGTCCGCGCAAAAGCTTCATCTGCGGGCGAATACACGAACCGGAATGGCAACCATGCTGGCGTCACCAACGCACTATCAGGCATTTGATGCCTTTGTAAGCAAAGGGTTGAGAGCGGAAGGTTTTATATCCGCGAACGCCCCGCTGTTGGGCGAGCTTCTGGGCGAGCTGCCTTTTGTACACAGTCACAGACAAGGGAGCAAGCATTGAGACCCGCGCAAAGTCTTTATTGCGGGTTGAAATAGCGCAGCGGAACTGCAACCATGCTGACAACTGCAATTCGTCATCTGCCTTTAATGCCTTTGTACCTATGAGGCACAAGCCACAAAGTTAGTGTGAAAGTACACAGTCACTTCTTGTGCCGAGGTTGATTCTGGCATGTGCATCACGATCTCGAAGAGTTGACAGCCATTCCGTGAACGGAGCACGTCCATCGTCCTCAAGATAATATTCCAAGCGGTAAGGTGTCTCGGTCACAACAAATTGTATCCTTTGGAAGACGCATTTTCAAGAAGAAAATTTGCGACTGATTTATGCAGCCTTGCGGGTGATTGATACAACATTATTTTTCATATGGGACCCGGTGACGATGGATAAAAGTTTGCGCTCTAAAGCTTCGAGTGCCAGTTGCTTTTCTTTGTCGTAACGATTCAGGTTGTAGGTGGCTATAACTCCTTGTTTGGTATGATTCAACACAGCGTCGATGACTTCGTCCATGAAGCCGATCTGTGACATGAATGTAGCCGCTGTTCTTCTCAAATCGTGAGGTGTGAAGTCAGGAACGCCGAGCTTGTTTTCGGTGATCGGCTTGCCTTCGGCGTTGAATACTGGTGTACCTTTGACTAATACTGGAAAGGCAAGGTTGCGTTTGATAGCCTTAGCCGGTGCCTGTCTCCACATTGGTTGCGCCACCCTGGCTTTTTCCTCATTTCCAATTAATCCCTTTTTCTTTGGCCTTGTGCAAAGGAAAATAAAACCCTTGTCAACTTCTTTGCATGTCTTGGGGTCTGTTATTTTGAGAGGCCCAATCAACTGCAACGCCGTATCAGTCAGAAATACCCTGTGGGCTTTTTTATTCTTCGATCTCTCCGCAGGAATTGTCCACCATTTTCCATCAATTTCTTTCGTGTGCATTCCTATGACTTCACCCGGTCTCTGACCTGTCACAAGTATCAATCGAATTGCTCTCCTGATTTCAAGGGAAACATGGCATGTATCTAAGTTGCCCCATAAGGTCTTGATTTCCGATTCACTTAATACTCTGCTGCCACGCTTCAGTGGTGCAGGCATTACAACGCCATCACAAGGGGAATGTTCGAGGATATCGCGCTGAACAGCAAAACGAAACATCTTGCGTATGATCTTGAAGTTATTGTTTGCTGATCCTGGCGAACCACGTTCGATGATTGATTCTAGGAGGAGAACAACATCACGCTTTTTGATGTCTGCGGCCTTACGCTTACCCCATGCAATAAGCGCATCTTTGTTGAGTATGCGTTCATCATCTCGCCAAGATTTCTTATAAGGTTTGGCGTGTTTATTAATGTACTCGGTTATCAGGTCGGCAACAGTGAAAGCATTGCGGCGCTCTTCCCGTTCCAGTCTAGCCGCGTCATGTATTTGGTCCCGCTCTTCCTGTGGATCGCGTGGGTTCTGTTTGTCGTGAAGGATTGCATACGCCGCTGAATATGCAGTTCTTGCATCGGCAAGACTTAACTCCGGATAGCTGCCCAGATTCATTTGACGCCGTTTACCGTCATAAGTGTAAATGAATATCCATATCTTGTGGCCAGAGGGGAGAACCCGTATTCCGAAACCTTGACCTTCTCGTTGCTGGTACATTTTTGGTTTCGACTTTAGGTTCCTGATAATGGTATCAGTGAATTTCATATTGTCCACCCTATGTGAGGTTACACGGAGATTGTGTAACCTCTGGTGTAACCTCTTAAATGTCGGCTTACGGTAAAATATAGTGAAATGCTATAAGGGAATAATATAGATAAATAACAGTATTGTCAAGAGGTTAAGATGGATATTTATGCAGGAAATAGGCGTGGTGAAATGCCTTGATTTGACAATGCTGCATTACTCCGAAGCCTGGGGTCGTGCGTTCGAATCGCATACCGCCCACCAATAAATACAGCCACTTACAATGATTTGTAGGTCGCTGTTTTTTGTTGTATAGATATTTTGTTGCCGTATTTCGATTGGTTCCAAATGAAATGTACTGAAATAGTTTGCGCATTAAGTCATTGATGTGAAGTGGCGTCGAAATAGTCCGTTGCGCTCTGCAGTGAAAAAGAATCAACAAAGGATGCAATGCAGATAGCGCGTAATCTTTGTTGTCTTGAGAGAGCTGTTTTGCAGCGACTGATTCAAAACCAGTATCGGCACTACAGGTAGTTTCCATGAAACACGCTCCTACAAGCACTGCGCCTGAATGTAAGGCTCCACCGTCAAGCGTAACCCCATACCATGCAACAACTTTGAAATACTGCCGAACTCTGGATTTCCTTTTTTAGATAAAGTCTTGTAGAGACTCGACCGACTGACGTGAGTTTTTTCCGCAATAGCCGTCATGCCACCCTGCGCCTGTGCCACGTCCTTCAACGCCAGCAGAAAAGCTTCTCTGTCGCTGTCCTCGATCACAGCATTGATAAATGCTGCGGCGTTTTGAGGGTCTTTCAGCCATTCAAGGTGATACTTGTCATAATTTCCTGTTTTACGTGCCATGTCCTTTATACTCCCTGTTGTCGTTTCCAATAAGCTTTTGCAATCTTAACGTCTCTCGTCTGGGTGGCCTTATCGCAGCCGATCAGGAGCAGCACAACCGTCTTGCCATTCATCGCATAATAAACACGATAGCCGGGGCCATAATCAATTTTCAACTCAATAACCCCGTCACCCAGAGCTTTGATAATTCCAAAGTTACCGAGTTTTAAACGGTTAAGCCTTGCGCTGATTCTGGCATGTGCATCACGATCTCGAAGAGTTGACAGCCATTCCGTGAACGGAGCACGACCATCGTCCTCAAGATAATACTCCAAGCTGTAAGGTGTATCAGACATGTTAGATTGTATCCTTTAGAAGACGTATTTTCAAGAAGATAATTTTCGACAGATTTATGCAGCCTTGCGGGTTATTGATACGATATTATCGTAAACATTCGGTTAAGCACTTAGATCGTAAAATCAGCTACTTACAAGAGACACTCGTTCGTACGCGCTGCGCCAAGTATACCGGAGAGTAGAGTCGCTAAATCTTGTGTCTCAATTTGGAAAAGGAATTGATAAAGGCGGTTGGAGAGTTCACTTCCCAACCATACCCCGCACCCGATACACAAATTCCCCTGCCAGCACGTCCTCCCACTGCCAGCCCTGAGCCGTTGAACGGCTGTCATCAGGCCCGCCCACCCGCTTGCCGGGTGTATAGAACCAGTTCATGATTGCTTCGCCGGAATGACGCAGGATCAGCCAGTATTTACCCGGTGTAAGAGTTGTCTTCTCCGGTAGGATAAAATCAACCCAGTAATACCCAGGCTTACGAGTGATTTTCTCCAGCGAGACCGGCATGGAGCGAACGCCATCAAGGCTAGGCTTGCCCCCTTCATCCCGGACAAGATCAATATACACTGTACCGTCGCCGCCAAACTTTCTCATGGCCAGTCCTGCGTCATTCAGGGCAAGCGGTGTATCAAGGGTGAACGCCTGAGCAAAGAGATATTTTGATGTCACATATTCGGCGGTCTCCCGGTCATAACTCCGTTGCCCTACGTTGCCATCCACCTGAAACATTTCAACCATCGATGGGAAATCCCTGTTGCCAATCTCAACAGGTGTGCCTGGTTTTGGCTGTGGCGGAACATGCTTGGGTGTGACCAGTAGCGGTTTAGGCAGAGGTAGCGGAACAGGCTTTGGTGTGACAGGTTGCGGTTTGGGTTGAGGTGGCTGAGGCGGCGGTACAAGCTGGGGTACAGGCAGGGGGGTGACCAGTTGCGGTTTGGGCTTAGGCGGCAGAATCGGCGGAACAGGCTTTGGAACAATCTTTGGCAAATCTTCTGATACCATAGCAACACTGATTACCGGACCGGCAAGTAGATAGCTGGTCGGCTGGGCAAATGATTCACGCAGATGCAGATCCACTGTATCTGTTGAATATCTTGCTTCGAAGATCTCGTTCATGCGGGGCATGACCGGTGCGGCGCTCCAGTACTCCCGCACGTCAGAGGCATCCATGCCATGGCCGAATTTAATGTGCCGCGTCGAGGTAAATAGCCGCGACATTTGGGGATCACATGGCAACCACCCCAGATCCGGATACCAGACTTCGATCCAGGCATGCAGCCCTTCACCCAAACCTTGCACCAGTGATGACCCTTTGTTGTCTAGCGGGATTTTCCATTTATCCTTGAGCGTCTGTCCGATCGAGACCCGAGCCGGAATACCGGATGCGCGCAGCAGTGCTATGGCCAGATGAGCAAAATTCTGGCAGTTGCCGGTTCCGGTTGTGAGTCCGAAGAGGGCGTCGTACTGTTTTGGGCTGTACTGGTACTTTATGGCATCAGCAACGTGAGTGAGGATTGCGCTTACCGCCTGATGTTCGGTGGTCGCTCCGACGGTCAGTTCTCGTGCCAGAGTAATAACCTGAGGAGCATCACTCTGTGCCAGAGGACTGTTTTTTAAAAAGCCCTGCTCAGATTTAGGAACGGTCAATAATGGAAAGGGAGCCCTGCTGGTTCGAGGAGAGATAGTCGCGGTTATGCCGGTGGTATAGCTGATGGAGATCTGAGCATCAGACTGCAGTTTATTCCAAACCAGTCTGCGGGAGCGATTGCCGTACTTGTCGGTACTCTCTTTGGCTTCCGAAGGCTCCGGTTTTGCCGAAACAGTGAAATCATCGAGCCGCTGGATATTGCCTGAATTGTCATATACCGAGGGGACAGGAAACTGGTAGATAAATGTGCTGAGTGTCTGGTCAGCGGAGAAAGTAATGTTCTTCTTTACCGAAACCGTGCCGTCGAGTTTTCCCTCAACGACAAGGGTCTTGCCCCAGGCGAGGGGAGCAGCCATCGCGAAAATTCCGAACAGCAGGGTCAAAAAAAAGGAGCGTTTCATAATTGGCCTCATATTTTTTCATAGTATTTTGATACCAATATTTATTGAAAAAATTCGTCCGGATATAGTATAGGTGTACAATAAAAAAGTACTTTATTTGTAATTATTATGCAAGCCGTGATTTATAGTGTAATACAATATCATCATTCGAAGAGAAGAGGAGGTTCTTATGCGTCGCACACTATTTATTGCCCTGATTTTTTCACTTCTGCCGAATCTATTGTTTGCAGCAACAGTTGGCAACGTAACAAAAATGAATGGCGATGTTTTTTTCAGAACTGGCGACAATCTTGTGTACGTCAGTTTAATGCAGGGGCAGGCGGTAGCTGAGGGGAACTGGATTAAAACCGGTAAAAAAGGGTGGCTCGAACTAACTCTCTCTGACGGAAGCAAGTTCACTATTGCCAACAACACAGAGCTTGAGGTGAACAGTTTTATGGCAACCAAAGAGAAAAAGGAGGGGAACTTTACTCTAACACAAGGCAAGCTGAGGGCTTCAGTAGTAAAACTCGGCGGGCAGCAGACTGATATTAAAGTTCGCAGCCGTACCGCAGTTGCCGGAATAAGGGGGACCGAATTCCTGATGCTGTCCGAAGGACCTGCGAACGTCTTTTTCGGTAATGAAGGGGTCGTAAAAATTTCCGGTCATACTGATGAGAAGGCTCCGCAGTTATTACCCGGCACAATGACTCAGAATACTCGCGGCTTCACCCCGCTTGAACCTGTCAAAGTAGAGCCTGGTACCCCGATTGCTGAAGCAAAAAACGCTTTTGAAGCTGCAACTTCAGCAGTGCCCCCCGCAGAGTGGCTTGCCGCCGACAACCTCTCCAGCATCATCGCCAGATGGAATATTAATTACGGTCACTATCTTGCCGATTCCGGTAAGCATGAAGCCGCTTTATTGGTTTTCCAGATTGCGCTGGATCTGACAAAAGATCCCGATATACGGGCGGATGCCCGTCTTGAGCGTGGTTCTGTATATTCACGCTTTCTTTCAAACTCTGAAGCTGCCCTGGCAGAATATCTGTTGGTGCTTGAGGAGTATTCAACCCTCAAACAGGCCGAAACAGCCCTCTATATAACAGGTCAGACCCTTTACGACCTTGGCTTTAAGAAAGAAGCGGCAGCAAGATTCAAGGAGTATCTGAAGAAGTATCCTGAAGGTAAGCAGAGTGGAAACGTTGAGACTATGCTGAATCTTCTTAAGAGTGAAAAATAGGTTCAGACAATGAAAAAATTGATCATTTTTTTAGTAATCGGTCTGATTTCAGGGTTAACTGTTTTTTTCGCTTATCGTCAATCATATCCGTTTTTTCAGCATCTCGATAACAAGCTCAAGGATAACCGCTTCCTTATCCGCGGTCCGGTACAACCCACCAGGAAAATTGTCATCATTGCCATTGATGACAAGAGCATACGAGAACTCGGCCAGTGGCCATGGTCTCGCGTCAGGATTGGTGAATTGGTAAAAAACCTGTCAGAGTGTGGAGTCAAAGTTTCTGCCCTTGATATCGTATTCTCAGAACCTGAAGCCAGAGGGGGTGATCGCCACTTTGCTGAGGGGATAGGTTTAGCCGGTAATGTTGTTATGGGCTATTTCTTCCGCGACGAGGAGCAGTTTCCCAACCCGGAGACTCTTGAACAGCTCTCTTCTGCAAAAGTAAAATTGCTCAAAATCGACAGAGATGTCTCATCTGTGCCAATCCCTGAATATAAGAACTTGACTGCTAATATTCCTCTACTCGGCGCCAGGGCTCTTGACTTCGGTTTTTTCAACCAGATCCCGGACAGCGATGGAGTTTTTAGAAAATCCCCATTATTACTGCTGTTCAACGGCGATATTTATCCGTCTCTCGCCCTTAAAGCTCTCAGATACAGTTACGGCAGTGAAATATTACTGAATGTTGCAGTTTTTGGTGTGAAGTCACTCTCAATTGGCAAACATCTGCTGCCGGTCAATGAACATGGTGAACTGTCACTTAACTATTACGGCCCTACCGGAACCTTTCGTACGATTTCAGCCGTTGATATCATCAAAAAGAGATTTAAACAGGATGATCTGAAAGATTGTATTGCCTTTGTCGGAGCCACAGAGATTGGTATCTATGACATCAGAAATACCCCTTTTGACCCGGCTCTGCCTGGGATAGAGATTAATGCCACCGTAGCGGCAAACAGTATTGATAACCGTTTTATTATCAGAGACGGCAGAACAGCCGCTATCGAAATTGGAGCCGTCCTGTTTCTTCCCATTCTGCTGACTTTTCTCTTAAGTATTGTTCCTGGTACTCTGGCAGGACTCGGAATTTTCAGCGCAGTGACTGCTCTGTTTCTTTCCGGGAACTATCTTCTTTTTAACAGCTATCTCATCGACGTTACTATTTTTTATCCTCTATTTTCTCTTTCTCTCTCGCAAGTGACCGCCGAGGCATATAGAAACCTTATTGTAGAGCGGAAAGGGAGAAGCCTGAAAAAAGCCTTCAGCAGTTATGTTTCCCCTGATCTCGTAAAACAGATAGAGAAAGATCCCGACAAGCTTGTACTTGGTGGTGAACAACGGGAGATTACGATTTTATTTTCTGATATTCGCGGTTTTACAACTATTTCTGAAGGTTTGACACCACAGGAACTTGTACGGCTTCTAAATGAATATCTAACCCCTATGACCCGCATTGTGCTTGAAGAGAAGGGGACACTCGACAAGTTTATCGGCGATGCTGTTATGGCAATATTTAATGCGCCACTTGATCTCGCAGGCCATCCTCAGGCTGCCTGCAGGGCAGCGCTGCGGATGCTGGAGACGCTAAAAGAACTTAACTCCGGTTTTAGTGCCAAAGGTATGAATATTATCGACATCGGGATTGGTATTAATACCGGATTTGCCGTTGTCGGCAATATGGGGGCCGATATCCGCTTTGACTATACCGCTATTGGGGATTCAGTCAACCTTGCATCCCGTCTCGAAGGGCTGAACAAGTACTACGGCACCCATATTTTGGTAAGCGAGGATACCAGAAAGGCGGTTAACAGCACTGAATACAACTTTCGCGAGATAGATCGTGTAAAGGTCAAGGGGAAACATCTTCCGGTGCTTATTTACGAATTATTTGTCGGTGATGTCTCGGTTATTGGCAGATTTGAAAGCGGATTGAATTTATTCAGATCGGCCGAGTTCCGTAGTGCTGCGGCAATATTCTCCAAACTGGCAGACGAACTAGACGACGTACCTTCCAGGCTTTATCTTGAAAGATGCAAAGAGTATCTTGAAAATCCCCCGGGGGTAGAGTGGGACGGCGTATATACTGCCAAAACAAAATAAGGAGCCACATATACATGAGGAATGACGGACGTTTAAGTAAAACATTACGGACGATAACAATTACGCGCAATTTCACCAAACATGCCGAAGGTTCTGTGCTGATAGAATTTGGTGACACCAAGGTGCTTTGCACCGCGTCGGTGGAGGAGTCGGTACCACCTTTTTTGAGGGGCAAGGGGACCGGCTGGGTAACTGCTGAGTATGCGATGCTGCCGAGGGCGACGCATACCCGTTCTCCCCGTGAAGCGGCGAAAGGGAAGCAGACCGGCCGTACTCTGGAAATTCAGCGTCTGATCGGTCGTTCCCTGCGAGCGGTAACCGACCTTGAAAAGCTAGGTGAGCGTTCTGTCTACATCGATTGTGATGTCATACAGGCTGATGGCGGAACACGTACCGCCTCAATAACCGGTGCGTATGTTGCTCTTGTTGATGCTCTAACAACGTTGAAAACAAATGGGCTTTTGGCTGAAATTCCACTCAAGGAGGCGGTCGCGGCGGTAAGTGTCGGCATGGTTGGTGGGGAAGCTCTGCTCGATCTGAACTACATGGAGGACTCTTCGGCAGAAGTTGATATGAATTTTGTTATTACCTCCAGCGGTCGTTTTGTGGAGGTGCAGGGAACGGCAGAGGCTGAACCTTTTACGAGCGTTGAAATGGACACGATGCGTGACCTTG
>Ga0247844_1008409_pt1 | contig 11204 bp, 9 predicted proteins | sample LaCtaG_FD_192421 | JGI IMG/M metagenome (GOLD analysis project Ga0247844, IMG submission 192421) | Freshwater microbial communities from meromictic Lake La Cruz, Castile-La Mancha, Spain - LaCruzMarch201714.5m_1 | ecosystem: Environmental > Aquatic > Freshwater > Lake | place: Spain: Castile-La...
CTATCGGGTTAGATGATCCAGCAATAGATGCAGAGGTAATCGCAATAGCCGATGCCGGCTTTAAATCATTGGGTTTAAAAAAGTATCGATTGGAGATCACCTCATTAGGAGATGCGGAATCTAGAGCTGCTCACCGAATAGATTTAGTGAAGTACATCTCCACACTTGATTTAGATGAGGCAACCGCCACCCGAGCTGAGATAAATCCTCTTCGCCTCTTTGATGATAAACGCGAAGAGATGAGGAAGGCGATGGCCGGTGCACCGTTACTCATGGATTACCTCAGTGATTCATCTCGTAACCATTTTGAAACAGTTACTAAGTGCTTGGATGCTCTCAATATTTCTTATCAACTCAATCCACGAATGGTACGAGGGCTTGATTACTACACAGGCACAACCTTTGAGTTTGTACATGAGTTATTAGGTGCACAATCGGGTATTGGCGGCGGAGGTCGATACGACGGATTAATGGAGCAACTAGGCGGTCAATCTCTTTCTGGAATTGGATTTGGCCTAGGCGTTGATCGTGCATTGTTAGCTGCAGAGGCTGAAGGGGTTATCGGTGAGGATGCATTTGTTTCCGATCTTTTCATCATTCCATTGGGGGAGGGTGCAAAGCTTCAGGCTCTCACAATCGCGCAGAAGCTTCGAAATCGAGGAAAGAGGGTTGAAATCGCCTTTGGAGATAGAGCTCTCAAGGGTGCGATGAAGGCCGCCGACAAGAGTGGTGCGACATTTGTCATCGTTCTAGGTGAATCCGAGATTTCCAGTGGAACGGTCGAATTGAAAGAGATGAAAACTGGTATCTCATCCTCCGTTAAGATTGACTCATTGTTCAAAGCACTCGAAAAGTAGAATTAGGAAAGAAAAATGCTGCGTTCTCATGAAGCTGGATCCCTGCGTAAATCACACGCGGGTCAAACGGTCACACTTGCCGGCTGGGTTTCACGCCGTCGAGATCATGGCGGTGTCGCCTTCATCGATCTGCGGGACGCATCAGGTTCAGTCCAAGTAGTAATTCGAGATGAAAAAGTTGCCGGCTCACTTCGAGCTGAATGGTGTCTCATGATTACTGGTGAGGTTGTAGCGCGTCCAGATGGAAATGAAAATACAAATATTGCAACTGGCGAGATTGAGGTTATGGGGGACACCGTTGTTGTTCTCTCGGAAGCTGCCCCTTTGCCATTTCCGGTCGATAGCGGTGACGACACCGATATCAATGAAGAGGTTCGTTTGCGTTATCGCTATTTAGATCTACGACGCGAGAAGCCAGCACATAATCTTCGTTTACGTTCTAAAGTGACCTCAACTATTCGACGGGTTATGGAGGATGAGAAGTTCCTAGAGATTGAGACTCCATATTTGACGCGCTCTACTCCAGAAGGTGCTCGCGACTTCTTAGTTCCCGTTCGCCTGCAACCTGGTTCGTGGTACGCACTACCTCAATCGCCACAGTTGTTTAAGCAGCTGCTGATGGTCGCCGGAATGGAAAAGTATTACCAAATCGCGCGTTGCTTCCGAGATGAAGATTTCCGTGCAGATCGTCAACCTGAATTTACGCAATTAGATATCGAAATGTCATTTATTGATCAAGAAGATATTTTGGCCGTTGCGGAAAAGATCGTAGCCCGTGTCTGGAAAGAAGCGGTTGATTACGAGATTCCTCTTCCTTTAAAGCGAATGACGTATGCCGATGCAATGACCAACTATGGCTCCGATAAGCCGGATCTACGATTTGGGAATGAATTAGTTGATCTCACCTCTTTCTTTAGCGAAACTGAGTTCCGTGTATTTCAGGCACCATATGTAGGCGCAGTAGTAATGCCGGGTGGTGCCTCATCTCCTCGTCGTGAATTAGATGCTTGGCAGGATTGGGCAAAGGCTCGAGGAGCGAAGGGTCTTGCTTACATTTTGGTCAATGAGGATGGAACATTAGGCGGGCCTGTTTCTAAGAATATTTCCGAGAAAGAGAGCGCTGGTGTGGTTTCGGCCGCTGGCGCTAAATCGGGAGATGCAATTTTCTTCGCTGCAGGTGAGAGAACCGCATCTCTGAATCTTTTGGGAGCTGTTCGTCTTGAAATCGGAAAGCGTTGTGGCTTGATTCCCGATGGAAAGTGGGAGTTTCTATGGGTAGTCGATGCTCCAATGTTCGAGCCAACCGACAATGGTGGATGGACCGCTGTTCACCATCCGTTTACGGGTCCAAAACCTGAATTTGCTGGATCATTTAAATCTGATCCAGCTTCAGCTTTGGCTTACGCCTATGACATTGTTTTAAATGGAACTGAGTTAGGTGGCGGATCCATCCGTATCCATGATCGAAATATTCAAAAAGATGTCTTCTCTGTCATTGGGTTAAGCGATGAAGAAGCGACAAGTAAATTCGGATTCCTTTTGGAGGCATTTAACTATGGGCCGCCTCCACATGGTGGAATCGCATTAGGTCTCGATCGCGTATGTGCCTTGCTGACAGGCTCTGATTCAATTCGTGAGGTAATCGCTTTCCCTAAAACCGCTAGTGGCGGAGATCCATTAACTGGAGCACCAACACCAATTACTCCCGCTCAGAGAAAAGAGAGCGGAATTGATTGGGTTCCACAGCCGAAAAACCCGCAAGAGAGTTAATGGGTCGGGTAGGCTAACAACATGGGTCCAGGTGGAATTGCAACAATAATCGCGGCATCATCCCTTGCCGTTATCGCGATAGCTGTCGCCTATGTGGTTATTCGTATCGGACGTTTGATAGATGAAGCAAAGGCCTCGCTCAAGGTTTTGACCGAGGAGACCGCTCCTTTGATAGATGAGGTACATACAACGGTAACCCTAGTTAATGGTCCGTTGCATAGCATTAACCGCGTCAGCAAGAACATCGAAGAGATGTCAGAGAAGGTCAGCGAAGCAACCCAAGGATTTATGAATAAGAATGGCTCTGCGGTAAAAGTCGCAGGAGCACTTATTTCAGCCGCGCAGATGAATAAAGGTCGCGCTAAGAAGAAGAAGGCTGAGTGATCCTAACTAGTGGAATCCGCCGAGATCCGTTCGCGCTGGCTGCGCTTCTTTGAATCTGACAACCGTCAAGGGTTAACCCACACAGTTGTTCCATCTGCATCTTTAATTGCAGATGATCCTAATTTGCTTTTAGTCAACGCTGGAATGGTTCCTTTCAAGCCATACTTTCTCGGTGAGGTAACACCTCCATACAAGCGCGCTACCTCTGTTCAAAAATGTGTACGTACTTTAGATATTGATGAGGTAGGAAAGACAACTCGTCACGCCTCCTTTTTCCAAATGTGCGGAAACTTTTCCTTTGGTGATTACTTTAAGGAAGGTGCGATTGCACTTGCCTGGGAACTTCTCACACGCCCGATAGCTGATGGTGGCTATGGCTTCCCAGAAGAGAAGTTATGGGTAACTGTTTATCTCGATGATGATGAGGCTGCCGATATTTGGCACAAACAAATTGGCGTTCCTAAAGAGCGTATCCAGCGTCGCGATATGGCGGATAACTTTTGGTCGATGGGTGTTCCTGGCCCTTGCGGCCCCTGCTCAGAGATTTATTATGATCGCGGACCTGCATATGGTGTCGAGGGTGGACCTATCGCCGATGAAAACCGTTACCTCGAAGTGTGGAACTTGGTTTTCATGCAAAATGAACGTGGTGCTGGCGGCGGAAAAGATGGTTACCCGATTCTTGGTGAACTGCCAGCAAAGAGTATTGATACAGGATTAGGTCTTGAGCGAACAGCGGCTCTCTTGCAGGGTGTTGAAAATATCTACGAAATCGACACAACGATTCAGATTCTTAATCGCGCATCGGAGTTAACAGGAGTTAAGTACGGTGCATCGGAAAAATCAGATGTATCTCTTCGCGTCATTGCAGACCACGCACGTACATCAGCGATGCTCATTGGTGATGGCGTAACTCCGGGCAATGAGGGACGAGGATATGTTCTTCGTCGAATGATGCGCCGAACTATCCGAAATATGCGCTTACTTGGATCTATGGATCCCATCATGTCTGAGCTCACTATTGCAGCTATCGGCGCTATGGGTCCTCAGTACCCTGAATTGGTGTCCGACAAGAATCGCATCCTGTCAGTAAGTGCATCCGAAGAGGAAAGTTTTCTTCAAACACTAAAAAGCGGTACGCAAATCTTTGATCTTGCTTCGACAGCGCTTAAGAAAAACAAGAGCGATGTTTTACCAGGTGAAGATGTCTTTAAACTCCATGACACTTATGGTTTTCCATTTGATCTAACTCTTGAAATGGCCCGCGAAGAGGGCTTAAGTGTGGATGAAGATGGTTTTAGGCGTTTAATGAAGGAACAAAAGGATCGCGCAAAGGCTGATGCCAAGGCGAAGAAGTCCGGCCACACCGATGTATCCGTGTATCGCGCTATTGCAGATAAAAAGGGTAAGACAGAGTTCTTAGGATATACGGAAGTATCTTCTGAATCAGAGTTAACTGGAATCCTGGTTGATGGTCTTGCCGTCTCCTCTGCATCTGAAGGCGATGATGTAGAGATCATCCTTAATCGCACACCGTTTTACGCTGAAGGCGGCGGACAATTAGCTGATGGTGGCCGTATTACCTTAAGTAATGGTGCTGTGATCGAGATTGATGATGTGCAATCTCCGGTACCTGGAGTTTCTGTTCACCGCGGAAGAATCCTTAACGGAAGTGTTGAAGTTGGTTCAGATGCTTTGGCCGAGATAGATTCCGAAAGACGCTCTGCAATCTCTCGTGCGCATACAGCCACACATATGGTTCATAAAGCCTTCCGTGAAATCCTAGGAGAAACCGCAACTCAAGCCGGATCAGAAAACTCACCAGGTCGCTTCCGCTTTGATTTCCCCGCAACTGGCGCTGTTCCTGGATCAGTTTTAGATGATGTTGAATCTCGAGTAAATACGCTGTTGCTTGATAATCTTGAAGTGAGTGCAGAAAGTATGTCCCAAGCAAAGGCAAAAGAGCTTGGAGCTATGGCACTCTTTGGTGAAAAGTATGGTGATGTTGTTCGAGTTGTAAGTGTTGGTGATTGGGCTCGCGAATTATGCGGTGGAACCCACGTTTCACGCTCTGGTCAATTGGGCATTGTGAAGCTTCTCGGTGAGTCCTCAATCGGTGCGGGTGTTAGGCGCGTTGAGGCTCTAGTTGGTGTCGACGCCTATCGATTCCTTGCTCGTGAACATCTCTTGTTGAACTCATTGACTGATTTGATCAAAGGTTCACGGACAGAGGAGCTACCAGAGCGCATCTCTGATTTGTTGAACAAGATGAAGGAGATCGAAAAGGAGCTTGCTACTGTTAGATCAGCGCAAGCCTTGTCTCAGGTCGGCGATCTCGCAAAGACGGCAACAGTTGTAAATGGACACACATTTATTGGCGCGGTGATGGCCGATGGAGTTTCAGGAGATGATCTACGAAAGATTGCAATAGATCTGCGCGGACAAAACACCAACAGCGTCATTGCCCTGATCAGTAGTAACGATGGCAAACCTGTTTTAGTTGTAGCTGTTAGCGATGAATCTCGCGCAAGTGGTGCAAAGGCAGGCGCACTCGTCAAGATAGGCTCAACAGTACTTGGCGGTGGTGGCGGTGGTAAGGATGATTTCGCACAAGGCGGCGGAACAAATCCAGCGCAATCACTAGATGCGATTGCAGCAATCTCGCAATCTCTTCTTGGGTAAGTAATGCAACGCGGACGTCGAATCGCCTTTGACTATGGTGATGTCCGTATAGGGGTAGCAGTAAGTGATCCCGATTCAATTCTCTCTTCGCCTTTAACCACTTTGAAAACCTCTGATAAAAACCTTTTAAATCAGATTGCAGAGCTAATCAAAGAGATAGAGCCTGTGCAGATTTTTGTCGGTAATCCAGCTTTATTAAGTGGCAAAGATGGTGCTGCCTCCGAGAAAGCGGTCCTTTTTGCGGAGCAACTTCGAGAAATCACAGGTGTCGAAATTTTGATGGTTGATGAACGGATGTCGACTATCAGCGCCGCCAGAAATCTGCGAGAGTCTGGAAAGAACGCTAAGGATGCAAAGGAAAGCATCGACATGGCCGCAGCTGTCGGCATTCTGGAGTTTGGAATCTCCCTGCAAAAGAGTCGCTCATGATTCAAGTGAGAAGGCTGCTAGTGGCAGGTTTAGTCATTTTCCTCTTTACGCTTTCACTGTTTCTGGTCCGGTCACAAAGCTCTTCAGTTGCGGATTATTCCCGCGTGGTATCCGTACAGGGATTAGAGGAAACGGTAATTAAAGTACCTGTGGGTGCTACCGGCTCTGAAATTGCCCAGATTTTATTTGATGCGGGTGTCGTTAAGTCCGCTCAAGCATTTTTTAGGGTCGCCGTCGTCGACACAAGATCTCAGAAGATTGCACCTGGGAGCCATCGCATAACTGTGAAGATCTCGGCTCAGCAAGCCTTGGAACAACTCTTAGACCCAAATCGCATTCCTAATTTAATCAAGGTCAATGAAGGAGCTTGGAAAAGTGAAATCCTTGACGCACTGATTGATTACGGTTTCAAAGAGAAAGAAGTTAACACAGCTCTATCCAATCTCCATTTGCCTAGAGGGTTTTCTGACAGCGAGGGCTTGTTGTTCCCGGCGCAATATTCATTTGCAGAGGGAACATCTTCGCAATCAATGCTGCAAAAAATGGTTGACAGGTTCACGCAGGATGAGATCGCAGGGACATTACTTAAGGGCAGTGTCAAATACACGGCTCAGGAGCTCTTAACGATCGCTTCTATAATTCAGGCTGAGGGCGACACTAAGGATTTCGACAAAGTTTCTCGAGTTATTTACAACCGATTAGCGATAGACATGCCTCTTCAAATGGACTCTACTGTTCACTTCGTGAAAAAGGTCCGCGGGCAGATATTCCTTAGTCGCAACTCAACTTTAATGAACTCGCCTTACAACACATATCGTAATTATGGATTACCGCCTGGACCGATAGGAAGCCCAGGAACAGCGGCAATCGAAGCGGCGTTGAATCCGGCTCAGGGGGATTGGTTGTATTTCATTACTGTGGCTCCTGGAGATACCCGATTCACATCCAGTTTTAAAGAGTTCAATACCTGGAAGGCTCTCTATATCAAAAATAGAAATGCTGGTGCCTTCAAATGATTAATGCAGCGGTATTAGGTTCCCCCATCAACCACTCTTTAAGTCCTTTGCTTCACTCCTTGGCCTACAAACATCTTGGAATAGAAGCTCGATATGAAGCGATTGAAGTTAGATCGGGGGAGCTTGCTAACTTCTTATCCAATACCGATAAGAGCGCATTCTCCTTAACTATGCCCCTTAAAGAGGAGGCTGTTGCGCTTGCTCGTAGTTCATCGGCGATTGCACAACGCATTTCAAGCGGAAACACCTTGTTTAGCTCTGATGGTAATTGGAATCTGACAAGCACAGATGTAGAGGGTTTTAAGTACGCCCTGTTAGGCCATGGGATTAGTCATGTCAAGAGTTGTTTGATTATTGGTGCTGGTGCCACTGCACGCGCAGCGGTGGCAGCTGTTTCCTCACTATCAGACAGTATTGAAGTGATCAATCGCAATCCAGATCGTAATCAACTAATGATCAAAGCAGCCGGTCGTGAACCTTCCTTCCTCCAGTGGGAGCAAAGCTCCCACATCAACACCGCTGATTTAGTAATCAACACAACCCCATCAAAGGTTGCGGATTTTTTTCAATCCTCAATCGGTTCTCCGCAAGGAGTTCTATTTGAAGTTCTATATCATCCGTGGCCTACATCGATCTCCAAAACATGGTCGGAGTCTGGGGCAGTGGTAATCGATGGATTAGATCTACTGATTCATCAAGCCATTTCGCAGGTAGAAATCTTTGCGCAGGTAACTATCAATCGCTCTGAAATGTATGGCCTTTTGCGTCAAGCCGCGCTAGTTCATCTTGGCTAATCCACAACGGGTAAATCTTGGGGGATTGTTCACCTAACCTACGTAGGTGTTTTTGCCTCTTCTTGTAGTAGCCATTCCTATTTCACTGGCTGATCTGAAATACTCGAAGATCCCCAATGTCTACCTTTTGTATCTATCGATTCTTTGTGTTCCCTTTGTGATTATTAATGGTCTCGGGTCAATCGTAAGACTGCTTACCACTCTACTTGTTCTGCTGTTCTTGCATCTAGGTGGCATGGGTATGGGGGATGTAAAGCTCCTTCTGATAATCCTCATCACTCATAATTCAGATCAGCAGTTCTCATCCTTAAACTACTTTTCTTGCCTGTTACTAATCGCAACTATGCATGTTTTGTTGCTTGGCTTTAAAGATCAATCCATGCCTAGGAAAATACCGTTGGCACCCAGCATATTCGCGGGGTTGGTGCTTTATATGGCGACGAGATAGCGCTGATATCTGTCACAATAGGCTCATGCGTTGGTTAACAGCTGGTGAATCACATGGTCAGGCGCTCAGTGCAATAGTCGAGGGTATTCCAGCCTCGGTTTCCATTACGACCGCTGATATTGATTACCACTTAGCTCGTCGTCGTCTAGGTGTTGGTCGCGGAGCACGACAAAATTTTGAGGCAGACAAGGTCACAATTCTTGGAGGGGTTCGCTTAGGTTTAACACAGGGCGGTCCAATAGCGATTCAAGTAGGTAACTCGGAGTGGCCAAAGTGGGAGAAGGTCATGTCAGCAGATCCTGTTCCTGAGGATGAGATTAAAGATCTTGCACGTAATGCACCTTTAACACGACCACGACCAGGTCATGCAGATCTTGTAGGAATGCAGAAATATGATTTCGATGATGCGCGACCAATTTTGGAGAGAGCTAGCGCACGTGAAACCGCCGCTCGTGTTGCATTGGGTGCGGTTGCGCGGAATTTCTTGGAACAAAGTGTTGGCATAACAATTCTCAGTCATGTTCTTTCAATTGGATCTGTTCGCGTTCCTGACGAAACAGCTCTGCCAGTAGCAGGAGACATGAAGCTGATCGATGAGGATCCTGTTCGTTGTGCAGATGCTGCAACCAGTGAGGCGATGATCGCTGAAATTGAAAAGGCGCATCGCGATGGAGACACATTAGGCGGTGTCGTAGAGGTTCTTGCCTACAACATGCCTCCGGGTCTTGGTTCGCATGTGCATTGGGATCGACGTTTGGATTCGAAGCTTGCAGGAGCGGTCATGGGCATTCAAGCGATTAAGGGTGTGGAAATCGGTGATGGTTTCCAAACTGCAACTCGTCGAGGATCTGTCGCTCATGATGAGATTGAAAAGAGTGCAAGTGGAAAGATTGTTCGTCGCACCGATAGAGCGGGGGGCACTGAAGGCGGAATGTCCAACGGTGAAATCTTGCGGGTAAGAGCGGCTATGAAGCCAATCTCTACCGTTCCAAAGGCCTTAGACACCATTGATGTATCCACTGGAGAAGCTGCCAAAGCAATTAATCAGCGTTCAGATGTCTGTGCAGTACCCGCAGCAGGAGTAGTTGCTGAAGCAATGGTTGCACTGGTATTAGCTGAAGCTGTTCTGGAAAAGTTTGGTGGAGATTCAGTTACAGAGACTCGTCGCAATTTTGAGTCATATACGGCTCATCTGAATTTCCAATAAGAGTTCACCAATGACTCGCATCGTGCTCATTGGCGCACCTGGATCTGGCAAAAGCACAGTAGGTGCTGCGCTATCCAGGAAACTCGCTTTAGATTTCCTTGATACCGATCAACTGATCGAAGTTCGTGAAGGCAAGGCAATCACCGATATTTTTGTGGTTGATGGCGAACCTTATTTTCGAGCTGTTGAATTAGAGACGCTCAAGCACGTACTAAAGATGAGCAATGTTGTCATAAGTCTCGGTGGAGGAGCCCCGATTTCAGAACAGGCACAGCAGGAGTTACATTCATCTGATTCGATGGTTATCTTCTTAGATGTATCACTGGCTACCGCAGCCCCGCGGGTGGGTTTTAATCGGGACCGCCCCTTACTGTTGGGCAATCCCCGTGCCCAATGGCAAGCGCTCAGCGACAAACGGCGTCCGATATATGAAGCGTTGGCGGATATGAGCATTAAGGTTGATGACATGAGCGTTGATGAGATTGCCTCTGCAATCGAAAAGAGCCTTCCATGAACTCGGTGAAGGTTTCGGCTGAACATGATTACGAAGTATTGATCGGTTGTGAATGGAGTTCTTCACTTGTCGAGAAGATCCAAACGCGTACTAGAGTCGCGGTCATTGTCTCCTCCGAGTACTTACCAGATTTAACTGCGCTGCAGAGCCTTGATTGTGATCTCCATATCTTTGAAGTGCCCGATGGAGAGGAAGGTAAGAGCGCCAGCATCTTGCTCAATTTATGGAACTGGCTTGGCGCAGCAGGCTTCACCCGTTCAGATGTGATCGTTGGAATCGGTGGGGGAGCTATTACCGATTTGGCTGGCTTTGCTGCAGCGAGTTGGTTGCGAGGTATTGATTGGATCGCGGTTCCAACATCTTTGGCTGGAATGGTTGATGCCTCAGTAGGTGGAAAAACCGGTATCAACTCAGATTACGGAAAGAACCTCATCGGAGCTTTTCACTCCCCATTAACCGTGATTATCGATCTTGAATTCTTAAAAACTCTATCGCCCCGTGATATTTCGGCGGGCATGGCAGAGGTTATTAAGTGTGGCTTCATCTCTGATGCGCAGATTCTCACAATCTCAGCGAAATGCACCTCTGGAACATTACTTTCTGATGTCGATGCACTTCTTGATTTAGTAACTCGCGCGGTTACAGTGAAGGCTTCAGTTGTCTCCTCAGATTTCAAGGAAAGCTTTGCTCGTGAAGCGCTCAACTACGGTCACACTCTGGGTCATGCAATTGAAAAGTATGCACAGTATCAACTGCGTCATGGCGAGGCTGTTGCCATTGGCATGGTCTATGTGGCTGAGCTGTCTTTCTCCAGAGGGCTAATCGATGCAGCAACTCTTCAGCTACACCGAGATTTGCTCCAGCGCTACCAACTTCCAGTCAGCTTTGAACGATCAGCATGGCAAAAGTTAGCCCCGTTGCTAGCGCTAGATAAAAAGACTCGAGGGAATTTGGTCAGATTTGTTTCTCTCAACGGAATTGGTTCAACTGTGCGCCTAGAAGATCTCACCTCCGCCGAGCTAGATGCTGCTTATGAGAGAATCTCCTCATGAAGATTTTAGTTATCAACGGTCCGAATCTTTCCCGCTTGGATATTCGCGATT
>Ga0247844_1008410_pt1 | contig 11201 bp, 8 predicted proteins | sample LaCtaG_FD_192421 | JGI IMG/M metagenome (GOLD analysis project Ga0247844, IMG submission 192421) | Freshwater microbial communities from meromictic Lake La Cruz, Castile-La Mancha, Spain - LaCruzMarch201714.5m_1 | ecosystem: Environmental > Aquatic > Freshwater > Lake | place: Spain: Castile-La...
AACGAAATAATAGACGGGATAAAGAGCTTTTCCAAGGGGAAAATCGCTCAACCTTCCTGACTTTACTGCTTCTACTGATGACCGTACTGCTAGCAAATCCCAGACCTTCCTGACTTTTTACCCCCAGGAGGCGAGATTTCTATGATGAAGCTATTGCTTGAATATTGATGACCTTTATGCAGTTCAGAAATCGCAGGAGATTCGGCGCAAACCTTGCTGGGGTGATCATCTGGGCCTAAAGTCGTTACATGGCTGTTGACCCAAAGAAAGGCCCGAGAAAGCACTTCGTCCGTCTTCCTAAGGATGTGTCAGAGTTGAGTGACATAGAAATCGATACTTTAGCCGATGACTTGTACGAAAAACTAACAAATGCTTCCGTCGAAAGTTACTTAGTTACTTTTAAGGGTGCTTCTTTGTTAGGAACTTCATTAGGTAAGGTCTCATTCGATACAGCGCACTCGAAAATATCACAGTTGGCGAGTTCTGGAAAAGCTACCTGCTATACCCGCTGGTGCAGAGCTTGCACTTTGTATAAATTCAAATTGACTGATGATGTAACAGGTCACGTAGTAAAAATCTCCTTTCCAAACGTCGCACTACTCTCAAAAGAAATTGAAATAAATTGGAAGTGGGAAACCCCGGAAGGTGACTGGGCAAAAGAGAAGGGTGACCCAATGGCAATGTTTAAGACACTAGTTGCCAAGAAGTCTAAGCCAGTCTTTTATGTTCGCCTGGAGTCTCAGGCCGATATCGAACGCCGACTGGGTGTTAGCTAGTCTGTAGATCCCATCGACATCGATCTTTGACCCTCAGTGGGCAGTGATGCCCTGGATCTAAGGGCTGAACTCAAGTAGTTTTGGATCATGAAGCTAAACGCCCAACAAATGAGTCTTTCAGGTATTAATGAGAAAGCTCTCGCAGGTTTCAGCGTGCCTGACTTCCAAAGAAACTACTCGTGGACAGATGTAGAGATCAGGCAATTTTGGCAGGATCTGGAATCAGTGCTCGAGGGACAGAGCTCTGATCACTTTATGGGTCCAATCGTTGCATTGGAATCTACCTCGGGCAGGACGCCCTTAATCGACGGCCAACAGAGAATAACGACCTTAGCAATTTTGGCTTCAGTCATCCGTGATTATCTAATGAACGACATGGAAAATCCAACAATTGAAATCGCAGGAGCAAGCTTCTTTATTTCTCAGAATTTCTTGAAAATTCTTTTCGTCAATGACATGACTACACCTAGATTACAAAGTAATTATCAAATTGGACGAATTTTTGAGGACTACATCGTACGAAATCCAAATACACCTGAGCGAAAGAATTTTGATTCCCGTCCAACTATGTTGACTAAAAAGGAGCAACGCCTTTCGAAAAATTTGGAATCTGCGCAAACTCTACTTCGATCACTTTCTAAGAATTGGATTGAGCAACATTCAGCCACAGAGGATAAGAAAAGGGCCATACAGAAGCTCTATGAAGTAGCATCCAACAGAATCCAATTTCTATACATTGAAGTTGGGAGTGAAGAGGATGCCTTCACTATTTTTGAAACCCTAAATGATCGTGGATTAAAACTCTCAGCAAGTGACTTAATTAAATCTTTTCTATTACGTCGCATAATTGAACAAAACCCTGCCACTGATAGGGCTGAGATAATTGAGAATTGGGAGAAGATACCTTCGTATCTGGAGAACTATGACATTTCAAGCTTTCTCCGACACTATCTGCTAACGCAGGAAGAAGTGCCAGTTCAAAAAAAGAAGATTTTCACTCTGCTCAAGATTGACGTAGAAGATCAAGCCAGACAAAGTCCAAAATCAGCTAAGAATAAATTAGATGAATTGATCAATTCAGCCTTCCATTATGGCCGATTATTAGGGACTGAGAGCATTTCCGAAGACAGCCCTGAGATTCAACGTCGTCTGGGGTTACTTGAGATGGTAGGTGACAGCTACCGGGTATTTCTATTAAAAGTTCTCCAACTCGGTTACACAGATGATGAATTTCTTTTGGCAATAAAGAGCGTTGAAAAGATTGCTTTCAGGTGGGCCATTTGTGGTGAGAACGCCCAGCAGCTAGAGACTAAATTTCAAAACTATGCACATCAATTGCTTCCAGGCAATATAGATAACTTAAAGCAGGTTTGCACGAGGTTAATCATGGATTCACCTTCAGATGAAGCATTCAGCGCAGCCTTTACCACTCGCTCTTCAAGAGACACAAGAATGCAAGCCTATGTGATGCGAAGTTTGTGTTACGGAATAACGGGTAGCGACGTAACGACTTCCAGATATGAAGTTTCTGTTGAACATATCGCCCCTCAGAATCCATTACCCGAGAGTGCATCTGAATGGCACGAGAGGGTAGCGCCTGTTGAGACTGTAGGAGACGGCCCTACATATGATGACTATGTCTATCGATGGGGCAATATCACTATTCTCGAGAAGAAACTCAATTCAAGTGTTGGTCAAAATGTTTGGAAAGTAAAACGAGAGGGAAAGCCTGGGTCTGAAACAATTTCAAAATTCAAGGGATATAGGGCATCAAATATTGAAGTCACAAAGCATCTACTAGATACTGAATCCTGGACAGCAGCACTGATAGATCAACGCAGTGAATGGATAGCTTCACAAGCTCTTATTTATTGGAAGCGAGAACTTCCAAAAGCTGGGCCAAATCAGATCTCTGCATTCAATGGAAGGTAATTCGGGTGATTAAAGATGATCTCTAGAATTCCGATAGAAGCACTACTATCAGAGTGGGAGTACATTCACGGAGACTTGACCGTCTTTGAGAAAGATCTTTTCGCTGAACATGTGGCAATTGAGGAGATTCAGAACTTTGCCCTTGGTGAAGTTAAAAAAGCTTTTCAGATAACACCAAAGCTGAATAAAGCATTGGTACTTTTAAATCAGCATGAAAACTTGGATGAATATGTCCCTGATATAGATTTTCTATCGGACGATGAGGCAAGTTCTGCTGCTATTGAAAGTGAGGAGCTTTACGAATTTGTGGCTGCAGTTGAGCCAGCTGAAGATGATATTTTGGGGCTGGAATTAGCACATGACGAACCTGCTGGAACTGTGCGTCTTTGGATTTGATAGTTACTAAAATGGAATTAGTCTGTGGCCTCTAACTCACTGAAGCTTCCAACGACGCTAGATGCTAAGTCCAACAAGATCCTAATGTTCGATTGCCTTCTTTTATTGGGTGACGAACTTGGAAGTTTCTACGATGCAAAAATGCGAAAAGCACACGGAGATGATTGGCTGCGCAATTTGGCTCAGCAAAGAAACGACCACAACCTAACTCTCAATGACCCAGACTTTGTAATAAAAGAGCCTCTAAGGTCCGACTCTCCACTCAGGGCAATCTTGCCAAAGTCACCATCGTTTTATCGGAATCTCGATATTTTGCGAAAAATTCGAAATCATATTGCGCACAATAAGACCGAGGGCGGCTATGAGCAGACTCGAGAAATCCTCGGCATACTTTTGGCAGTCTCTATGGATATAGATCTTAAGCATTGTGTAAATGAGTATGCAGGAGCAATTAGACGAATTGAGGCCCTCGATCTAGGGACGATGTTTGGTGAAGATTCTCCGACAGCAAATCGAGTAGAAGATTTCGAGGACAAAAGTGCCGAAATTGAAGAAATGCTTTTTGAAGAAAAGGAGAAATCAGCAAAAGTCGCCCAACTTCTTGAGGAAGCTCGCAGTGTTGTAGTTATCAAAGAATTAGAATTCGACGCCTTGTACGAGAGTGAACAAGCCAAGACTGCAGCAGTTCAGAAAATGGAAGCTGAATTAAACAAGGCCCGCCAAGAGGCTGACGAATTAAAGAATAAGCTCGAAGAGAATACCCAAAGGACTGAAGACTTAAAGAAGAGTGAAATCAATTTGAAGAATTTGGTTGCATCACTTGCACTGCCTCTGGCCGAAACCTCTAATCTAATTGCGATGAAAATAGATGAGCGAAGCGATGACATTAAGAGCCAAGCAAAGGAAAACACCGCAAAGTTGCTGTCCGTTCAAGAAGCAGGGACTCTCTGGGATCACCCGAAAGGAAACAAAAAAATTGTGCTATCGGTTTCGTCTCGAGACTTGGTGGACACAAAAAATGGCAAACTGCTAGAAAAGGCTGATCCATCCAGGACTAAAGAACTCGCAGAGAAGTGGTTAAAAATACGCCCTCAAGGTGGTCGGATATTCATAGACTCAGATGGCCATGCTTCAACTTTGATTGATGACAGGCTTGTTTACCTTGGAAATGTGACTGGTCTATTCAAATAGGCGGCTTATCGGTCTTTGCTCAAGATTTACTATTCCCTGAAAGCTTAAGTTTGTCAGTGAAGGCTGGCAAGCTATGACCATGAGCTCAAGCGCCAGCATCCGAAAAGACCCTCCAAGCTCGGAAGCCAACAATCAGGACGTTTTTGTTTGGGCCCTGTACCTTCTTGGCGGCGCTGACAAGGATGTGGATGTTGAGGAGATCTACCTAAAGTGTTTTGAGCTGGCACCAGCTCGACTTGGATGGCGTACTCACCCTGAAATTCCAGATTACAAAAAGACCTCGAAAGCACTGCAGTCGATTGAGGCGACCACGCACGTGGGTTTACTACATCGCCCTCACAAATATTCACGGCGCCTGACACTTGAGGGCATTAAGTGGGTCGAAGCCTACAGATCTATTCTTGAAAAGAATTATTCAAAGGCAATTGTGCAGGCTTCCAAAACAACGAACCAGCATGAGCGAAAACGACACGAATTGAAAAAGTCAGATGCATGGGCAAAGTTTTTGATTGATCCCTCAACAGTTGAAATTTCGGATGCAGCGGCTGCTTTACAGTGTTCTGCTGCAAGCCCAATGTCAGTCTGGTCAGGAAGGGTGAACGACCTAAGGCGGACAGGAGATCTACTCTCGGATGAATCGATCCTGAACTTTGCAGATTTTGTGGAAGCTCAGTTTGTTAGTGGGAGAAAATCATGACGATAAAGAAATCTGGCGATCTTCAATACACGGCCCGTGCTTTTAAACAGGATTCAGAAGATGCGATGAAAGGCGATGTGGTTCGTGCGTTAATCGAACTGGTAACAAATGCTGATGATGCATATAACTCCAAGGGTGGAAGTATTCAGATTCGACTACTCAAATCTGAATCACCATTTCAGGTCAAAATTTCTGTCCATGATAAGGCGACAGGACTTGATGCGGATGGATTGGAGAAAGCTTTTGCCCGTTTAGGTGATTTAAATCAAAAATTTGTTGGCGATATGGGAACTCGTGGGCTTTTTGGGCGAGGTGCTAAAGATGTTGCAGCTCTGGGTAAAGCTAGATTTGCCTCAATTAGAGCTGGAAAATTCAGTTCCTTGGAGATTGACCCCATAAAGGCGAAATTTAATATGGAGGACATTAACGAATCCCCAACAAAATCTGCATACGAAGAGTGCCTCCTAAAGGAGGGTGAGAGTGGTTTGACGGCTGAGCTATTTGTATCCACCATCCACCGTATTCCAAGTGCTACAGACATGGTGACCAAACTTCAAAGTCACGTCCAATTGCGAGATTTACTCAATCGGAACGAAGTTTTCTACTTTGATGAGAGATCCAAGCTAGAAGTGAAATTACGTGGACTTGTACCAACAGGAGAAAAAGTAATCGATCAAGAATTGGTCATTCCAAGGTTTAAGCACCCAGTTAAAATTGAAATTTATCGACTTCCTGTGAAAGAAACATCGACACTTGATGAGTACTCAGTCCATGGTCTCGTTGTCTCAGGTCGAGGTGCCGCCTATGAAAATAGCTTCTTGCATCTTTCAAAGAGGCCTGAAGCAGGGTGGTTTTGTGGTCGATTGGATGCACCAGAAATCCATGATCTCGCGCGATCAATTGATACCGATAAGAATGCGAGTGAACTAAATCCAACGAGAATTGTGAGTCGTCAGCGAGACGGGCTTGTACAGAATCACCCCTATTTTCGTGCGCTTGGGTCAGAGGTAGAAAAAGTATTAAAGCCACTCTTTGATGCAATGGCTGACGAGGAGGGTGCCCAACGGAAAGAGGGAGACAAGCTTCGAAAAAGATTTGATGCACTTAGTCAGGTTCTGGCGAATACACTGCAAGAAATTCTGGATGAAGCTGATGCTGGAGAACTTCCGACATCTTCGGATGATGATGGAAGTAACTTTGCTCTTGCAATTATTCCTCCTCGTCGGGTTATCAAAATTGGTGAGACTGTTTCGCTGACCGTGCGCGCCCCAGAGACTTTTGATTTTGACTCAATAAAATTTGCTCTTTCCTCCGAATCAACCTCGTTTGAAATTGTTGATACTGGAAAGGTTTTGTGGAATAAGCATCCTCGTCTTCCTGTAAAGCAGAGAACTGTCCGTGTGCACGCAAAATCTCGTGGCACAGGGACCTTAAGCGCATCCTCTGGTGATGTACGGGCGGAATGTGAATTGATCGCAGTTGCATTCGAACCAGTCACTGAGGTTGAACCCGAGTCTCTAATCTTTGATCCATTTCACGTGAAAGTAGCTCCAACGAAGGCAAAGAATCTCATTCTGAGAGGTCCGCTTGAATACGTTGGCGAAGTAGTTCAAGTCCACTCCTCTATCAGTGGCTTAGAAGTTCCAACCCAAGTTAGGTTCAAGAGTTCAAAGAGTGGAAAATCAGCTGAAATCCTCATTAGGGCTCTAGCGGGCATTGATGAAAGCGAAGCAATTGTTACAGCGAAACTAGATGAGGAAGTAGCAAATTGCTCGATCACAATTGCTGAGAGCGCAAGGAATAAGAATCCAAAGATAAGGATGGAAATAGTTGGACAAGATAATCCACCTCGGCGCGTGGATACTGTTCCCGAAGATGGACAGTTAGTTATTAGAATTTATGGAAAACATAGATCTATTTCTAAAGTACTTGGTCGAGTGATGGAAAATGGATTTGAGCATGAAAACTCACCTTCTGCTCAGGCAAGTATTGGTGAAATTATCGCCTTGCAGCTATCAATCTATGCCGTTGAGCGAGATTCAGAAAAGCACCCAGATCGATATCCAGATGCATCAAGCATCTTTGTAAAACAGCAAGAGTTTATCCCAAGGTTTGTTATAGCTCTTCAGTCAGGCTTACTGGATCTTCAGTAATGGAGTATTTATCAGACCCCCTCAAAGAACCTGATGATTTCTATGAGGTGTTTGCATGGGAGAAGTTGTCGACAAAGTCTCAAAATACTTTACAAAGGGCAATCGAACGAAGCCATGCTTCGGGAACTTCTGGGCTCAATGGATTTAGCTTTGATCTACTCAGCAAGATATCAATGGAAGATCTAAATGATGCAAGATTTATCGGTCCTTCCCGTGCCCAAGAATTAATCAATGAATTGGTAGCCCTCTTCGAGAATCTAGGCTCACCGAAGGATTTGAACTCCGCTGCAAATGCTACCTCCCAGATAATTTCTGTATCTTCCCTACAAATACTGGCCAAATTGACAGTCGATGAAGATTTAGACAAGTACCTTGAAAGAGTAGGTTCTGTTGATTTATTGACCTCTCAACAAAGACATGAATTTTTGCAGGAGCTATTGCCAAGTAAGAATCCATTCAAGCGAATGATGTTTGGCAAAAGAGATCAAGAAACAGCACTCGGATGCCTCATTGATGCGAATCTGCGTTTGAGTTTTGCAGTTGCCAAGCGTGTATGCGTTGATCGAGATATACGGGCACGTACGGTTGCAGGAAACCTCGGTCTTCTCGCGGGCATTACTTCTTTCTCTGACAAGCCAAATGTTGATTTTGAAAGTCACATCATGAAATTTGTTAGGGAATTCATCCAAGATTTAATTGGATCTTTTCATCTTTCTTACGATGACATAGTCGAGTTGATGTTGGATGCTAATGAAAGTGAAATTGATTTAATTGAAGACGAGGAAGAGATAGTCCTCGAGGCACCTTTTGAAAGCTGCACTACATTTTCTGAATTGTATGAAGAGTTGGATCGAGAATTGCTCAAACTTAAAATGGTTGACGAGAGAGCATTAGCCATGTTGAAGCATCGTCATTGGGCGTTTTTAGAACCAGGTAAAACTTTAGATGAAATCGGTAAGCATTGGGGATTGACTCGTGAGAGAGTTAGACAAATTGTGAACCCCCTCATGAAGATTCGTCTCCATACTGAAGGAGAGGTTCCTCTTCTTGTGAAGGCAGTTGAGCTGTTTGAAGAATGTGAGAGTGAAGAGCAATTCAGAACCATTGTTGCAGAAGATGCAATTTTTTCAGGTAAAAATATTGTCTGGCAAAGACTCTGGTGGCTGGCACGTATTTTCTCGCCAGATGACTTAGCTAATAGAGTCTACGAAAAGCATTTGGAATTGGACGCCGAATCGGGCATTAATTCTCCGCTTCGTGGCCTTATTCAAAAGGATCGGTCTAAGTTTGGGCTTTATGACCTACAGGTAGTTTCTAAGAAGTATGAAATTTCAGAGGATAAAGCTTTCAAGATAATTTCTGAGATTTATCCGAGGTCAATTCGAAGCGGTAGTTTAGCCCTAGCTCGAACTAAGAATTTGGACACGATGTTTGAAAATTCAATTGCGAAACAATTGAAAGTAACGTCAACGCTCGAAGTCAAGGAACTCTTAAAGGGATTGCAGCGGACTGGGAAACAGAGAGATGTTTCACTCATAGGCTCGATCCCTGATCTCACCAATTTAATTTTGACGCTGGCTGGAGACCCTCCGAACTACCAGAAAGCCTCAGATGGCTTAATCAAAGAAGTTGATTTCCAAGCACTTGAGAAATGGCTGATCGAGATATTCACTGAGGCAAATCTGGGGATACTGCACTCTAATGACGTCGTGAATTTTGCTTTACGGGATAGAAGAATCAATGTCAGTTCGGTCACCGTTTACCTTTTGAATAGTCCGATTATGCGATCGCACGGAAGGTCGCTCTATAGCCTCGTAGGAACTGATGTAACCGAAGATCAGTTGGATGCCTACATACAAATCATTCGTGGATCATCAGAAGCTTCGGAAGTTTCGTATGAAATGACCGATGCCTCAAAGGGAATTTTGAACGTAAAGCCTAATTTGAATGTCATTACTAGTGGGATCGTTTTTCCACCTTCAGGATACAAAAAGATATTCGAAGGCTTTGAATTCGAAACTTCATGTTCATGTGGTCTTTTAGAAACAATACAAGCAGTTAAATTCGCACCATCAGGTTTTTGGACAGGTTTTACGGCAATGATTCGGCATGGATTCTCGCAACACCAAATGAGTAAGGGTTCAACTTTTCGTTTCGAATTTGATTTTGATCGATCGGTTGTAAGACTCTTAGTTAACTAAATCCTTTCCATATTTGATTCCTGCCTTGATCGCATTTATGGACTCAAACTGAGTTAAACCAGAAGATATCGCAGCTTCAAGCAAACTTTCAGAGGCAGATTTTTCGTCCAGTGATCCCATACCAATAATTTTCCCGATGTATGTTGCATGCTTTAAAAGAGACTGATTTCGGCGTCCTTCTGGAGTATTTCTAATCAGGGCGCATCTTTCTGATAGAACTTGTTCCGCAAATTCACGTGAAAAGACTGGATTACTTGAAACGTATGATGCGGAAATGGGTGAGGAGGCAACAAAATTCTCTTTAATGGCTTTTGGTGAGAGCTCGTCCCTTAGCCAAGCTGGGAAGTTTAAAACGACTGAATGATTTCCAATTGATTGGTACTGATCTATAACTCCACTTGTGGAATTTATGAGCTGGGAACCCTCGGCAACGATATATCCACCCTTGGAGCGTGTATCAACCCGCCACCAACCATTAACCTCTGCTCCCTGTTTGATGGCAATGTTTTGATCATAGAAATAGAGATGCTTTCCACCAGATGGAGTTTTAACTGAATATGTCTCAAATAGCTGGGCGTCACCAGCTCTTCTACAGATCTCCTTGAATACATCTTCACCGTTCTTCGCACCAAGTTCATTCCAGGGGCTAGAAGGCACTGCTCCTTTTGATGTATCTAAATCAATGACTATCAAGTTGGAAACTTCGCAGGCAATCCCGATGTTCGCATTCGGATGCTCAGTCCACCACGAGTCAATCTGCAAAGGATTTGTCGTTGCTCGGTTTTGCCAATCAGAAATTAATGGCCTCTTTGAGTTCTCAACTAGCGGTATGACATAAAACCCATTCTTTGCATGGGCTTGAGCTGCCGCTTTCAATGAGTTTTGGTCAATGGGTTTAATTGATCTAACTGGAGACTGCAAATCCTTTACAGGACGCTCTGCTTCCTCCTTTGGGAAAACTTCTCCAAACTGTCGGATTGAGCCGCTTGAATCTTTTCCTGTCTCCACAATAGTTATGAATGACAATTGAACTTCTTTGATCTTTCCGAAATAGGTTTCCTTCGCATTGACAGGAAATCCCACAGTAAGAAATCCATACTTTTCAAAACTCTTTAGGCCAATTCTTTCGCTAAGAATTTTGGCATCATCATCAAAAGCATTAAACATATGTCCAATTTGAGTAAGTGCGATGTCGACTCCGTACTGGGCTTTGAGAGATTTGGACATTTCTAGAGTTTCTAGAGTTTTAGAAGCTGCCTTCTTTGGTGCGATGGAGTTAATTTCACGTTTGTGTTCTTGAACATCTTGAGCAATATTGGCTTTGCCAGTCACATAGTTGATCCCTCTAATCTTATTCTTACCATCCCACGCAATTTCGTCGACTACCACGACTGCGTAGCCCAGTCCTTCAATATTTGTCTGATACTTGTGGATAGCTTTAATTGGAAATCCAGCCACGTTAGAGGGGCCACGTAAAAATGTTTTAATATTCAAAATCTCAGAAAGGAACTCGGCATCTTCTTGGTAAGTTTCATAGAAAACGCCGCATTGTATTAGCACGATATGTCGTGGAAAATCCTCTTTTAAATCAACCCACTGATCTAGGAGAGACTTCGCTTTCATATTAAGCTCTAGTAATTCTCTCGGATGTAAGCGTATGCACGATCAAAGAGATCGCCAGCTGGTGGCAGACCAGAATTCTTAAGTATCAAACGTAGTTCTTGTCTAACCATTCGGTCGCCAGGGTGGGATGTTTGCCAACCTGTGCCTCTTACTGGTTGGACTAATGAATCTACTTTCTCCACAACGCTTTCGATAACAACTGGCACACCTTGAGGTTTGAACTCTTCAAATA
>Ga0247844_1008411_pt1 | contig 11198 bp, 9 predicted proteins | sample LaCtaG_FD_192421 | JGI IMG/M metagenome (GOLD analysis project Ga0247844, IMG submission 192421) | Freshwater microbial communities from meromictic Lake La Cruz, Castile-La Mancha, Spain - LaCruzMarch201714.5m_1 | ecosystem: Environmental > Aquatic > Freshwater > Lake | place: Spain: Castile-La...
CTTCATGATCTATTGTGACTTTGTAACCCGTAAAATTTCCTTGAGTATCTTTGAGGGCAATATTGGAATGGGCAAATATCACCAACTGCTTATCACTTAATCCTGTAAATAGACCTGATGTGCCATTAATGTTTCCAGAGGAACCCATTTTTTTTACGAAAAGCAAGGTGTAAACATGGGAATTGGAATAGGTATCACCCAAAGAGTTAATTTGGGAGAGATTAACTAAATTAAAATTCGCATCATCAACCACTGTTTTTACTTCGTCCAATACAAAATTGAAACCTTTTTTTCCTTGATGAGTATAGGTCTCGTTTAGAGTATTCATCACAGCTTGCGCTTCTAGTTGAGGATTCTGCGCCAGTACTTGTCCATCGGATGTTTTTAAATAAATAATTCTCAAGCGCAAATCTTTTTTTATACTATATGCAGGATTTGAATAACCAGGAGCAGAGATGATTTGCCCATGATGAGGATCTATCCAGCTTGCATCTCCTAATCCTTCCAAGTTGCCATTATTATTGGTGAAAGTGGGCGTTGGTTCCGCCGTGGGTATTTGTGTTGGCAAAAGGGTAGCAACCATAGTGGCCAAAGCACCAGGAGAACTAGTCGGCGTGTTGGCCCCAGCGCTCGAGGAGTTTCCTGGAAGTGAAGCGCTGGTTGTATCGTACCGAGTTGGACTAGTTTGATCTGATGAGGATTCCATTTTGAAAAAATGACATCCGCTTAAAGCGAAAATGCCATTGAAGATCAAGCAAACCAACAACCATCCGTAGTATCGTGTCATAATAATCATTATAATTTCGTAACGCGGCAATATGGATTGGTAGGATGTAAAACTAACTAAGTTAGCGATAGTTGATAACTAATCATTACCTAACGCTGCCCATAAAATTGGTCACTTTTTAATAATCTTTAAATTTCACAATTTTTGCTAATATAGTTAGGATTTATTCTTTTTTATTCAAGTATCTGATAAGAATAATTAAAACAAGTAACAGATAATGACACATTAAAAATTGTTTATTTTTTACAAAAAAACAGATCAAAAAAGTTTTAATGACTAAGTTAATAAGGTTTTGAAAAACTTCAAGAATGAGACATCTTGATTGCATAAAATTAATTTACAAAAATTTTCTTAGATAGAATAAACTTAAAACAAAGTTTAAAATCTGATACTTAGTTATCATTAGCGAAGCACTATTTCATTTCCGCGAATATTTCCGGAAATATTTTCAAGGAGTCGAAAATTATGAAATTGTCATTTCTTTTTGTGTTAACTGGATTCATGTATTTTCATGAAGCGTATGCACAAGTAGGTTGTCGTGATCTTGGAGCTATTAAACTTATTGAAGCATGTTATGAACCAAAAGCTTCCATTGTGGCGTGTTTAACAGACCCAGCAACATGGAAAGCAAATGGTTATAAATGTTTGTTAGGTAATTTTGAAGAAATGGAAGTTCTAGAAATATTTCAAAAACCAGACAATATTATATCAGTTCCAAATCCAAATAATCATCCTGAATTTAACTCCCCATTTACCCAATATCCAAAAATTGTGGTTAAATTCCATTCTGCTACTGGTAATACGAAACCTGCTATTGTGGTATTGTGCCAAGCAGTATCGTCTATAAGTGGCGCAAACGGCTTGATGCACCAGCTTGAATTTTCTTTTATTGCTAAAAATGTATCAGTCGGTGGAGTGTATTCACTAAATCCATCAACTTATAATATAACAGAACAAAATAAAGTGAACTGTGCGAATCAGCTTGTAGCAAAACTTGAGGCAGATGGAAATAATCTACCTGTTTGTATTTACGCAAGCGCTTTACCGTCATTAACTTGTGATGGTGGTAGTGATAGTGATGGTAATGATACACGTTCCTTTCAAACCCGGATAAGAGAAACGTTCAGTAAAGCTCCTTCGGCGAAAGCGCAACAAAAATTTAATGCTCTAAGTATAAAAACCAGCAATGGTGTTACTCTTCCTTAAGGTATGAACTTTGCCGGAGCGTTTAAAGCTTGTTGCTTTAGACGCTCCGAATTCTCTCATTGATCTTGTTTTAATGATTTTTCGCAAATTTTTATAAAGTTAAGGATCACTTATGCAGCACTTAATCATGATCGGTCTCGTGTTTTTTCAGAGTTTAACGAAAGCGTATGCAGAGTTTATAATTAACGAACTTGGGCCGATTAGAGTAATTGAAGCTTGCTACAATCCTTCTAATTCCATGGAACAATGCTTAAATGATCCGATGAGTTTTAAAAATAATGGATCGAAATGTTTGCTCGGGGATTTTTCCACGATAGATGGCTTTCTTGATATTTATCAGTACGCAAATGAAACGATCAGTTTTCCTGCAGTAAATTCATTCGGTATCACTTTTAGTCCAATAAATATTTTTCCAAAAGTAAAAGTAGAAAATAACCCCATAAATGGATATCCCAAAACTTGGGTAAGCTGTAGGTCCGTTTCAAAAATTAGTAATCAAGGGATGTTTCATGAATTGCTGTTTTATTTCACGGCAAGAAAAGCAAGTACCATCTCTCCCTACGGGCCAACAACAACCGCTGCCACTGATTACACCATAAAAGATGCTGATAAAATTGCCTGCGCTAAGCTACTTCTATCGCATGTAATAAGTTCCGGTGCAAGTGAGAATGTTTGCATGTATGCTAGCGCTTTACCATTTGTTTCCTGTTTACCTATTGATGGATTGCAAACGAAAATTAAAAATTTAGGACGCGGCCCTTCGCGAAATAGTTTGCAAAAATATAAGAGTAGTAATATTCGTCTTCTGGATGGGGTTGTCTCGCCCTTGTTTTAGACTTTATCCACATCGCACCTTTTAAATCATAGCATTTTAGCGATTATTTTTTTTCGCAGTGATGATTTATTTTAAATTTGCCATACTCACTTTATTGACCGTGAAAACATTTTGCCTTCATTTGTGGGCAACTTGAAATTTCTCAAAATTATTCAACCATTTGATTTTAATTGGTGGCATCTCGTTTTTTGAATAAAATTGAGATTTTACATTATGATTTTAATATCTTTAGTCTCAGGGCGTAACAACTAGGCCCTTTGATTTAGAGATAGTTTATAAATTTTTTTTTATGAATATTAATAATGAAACTTCATTAGCAATATTACTTTGAACTTGGTTTCGAATAGTTTTTTTTAGATATTTTAAAGTCTTGGTTGTGTAAGTAAATGGAGAAAGAGTGAATCATTTTTTGCTAATTACATTTGTTTGTAGCTTATTATTTTCAACTTTAAGCCTAGCTGATAAAAAAACCAAGAAAGAAAAAAGTAATGCTGGACGAAAAATTTCAAATTCATCAGAAGAAGATGACGAAGAAAATTTAAAATTTAAAAAAAATAATTTTTTTGATCATTTTGCATGCGGCAGACTCTTTAAAAAAATCTATGCAGATGTTTTGTTAACTCCTGATGATTCAAAATTAAAGACATATGGAATTAATACTTACGGAGTTGATAAAGGTTCAAAATATCAGAATTACAGTAATTTTCGTGCTTACAGCAAAATCTTGGACAACGCACTAGAGTTAGATAAACCTATCTTTGGCGAAAAAAAGATTAATATTAAACTTACTAGAATTAAAAAAGAAACTCGTTATGAAGCTGACCAAGCAGTATCAATATTTACTTTTGAGAAATACCTAAGTGATGACACCAAGAATAGTAAAATAATTTTTGAAAAATTACCTGCATTTGTGGGTAATTTCTTGGAATTATCCATCACGGAAGAGCCTATAGCTGAAATATCAAATATTAAATTTGGCTATTTTGGAAATAAGTCTGACGTTGATCAGTATATAAAGGAATCACCTCCTATGGAATTTCAATTTAACTCAGATAAAAGTGATGGCTCCTGTTCCTTAAGCTCCGTTAAAACATGCCTAACTAGAAATATGTTATTTGGTGATTCCATGTGGGGCTGGTCTGATGTAGATCCTGATAATAAAACTTTGTCAAAAAATGAAGGAGATATTATACCAGAATTTCCGGAAAATTATCTTCATCTAAATAATGTTCAAGATAACAAAGAAAAATGTAAATATACTTATACTATTAGTAAAGAATTATGCGAAAATTTTTCACAACAACTTAATATTAATAGTTTAGATAAAATTATTGATGAAATTATAAAAGGTGCAGCAATAGAACCTGATGCAATCGTCAATGATCGTAGATTAGATATAAAAAAGAAAGATATCTATGATAATTTCTTGAGAAACAATCTAAAAAAAAGCTTAGATCCAGTCATTTGTGCACCATATGTTAAAAAAGACGTTCCTGTGAAAAGCTTTGAGAGAGTTCTTTGCTACAACGAACCTCATGTAGACAAAATTTTATCATTTCTAGGAAAAAACAGTAATGCTAAAGAAGAAAATGAGCTAAATGGTTTATGTGATTTATATCCTTATCGTACAATGGGCATTAAAATAAATAGAGTGGACGATTTTAAAGATGATTTAGAAGGTTTCGATGCTGAATTTTTATCAAAAGTAAGTATCCAAGGTGAAGACGTGAGTGCCTATAAGAATTGCTTTTTAGTTCATGAAAATGTTTATGATGATATGAAAAAAGAATGTATAGAGAAATTTTATTCATTAAAAGCAAGTGAGGAAGTGGCTAATTTACATTTTAATAACTTTCAAGTGCAATATAATCCAAAATATTCTGAAAATCCTCTCGAGTTAGTTCTAAGAAAAGTACAAGATGCTAGTGCGAAATTTAAAGCAAATTATCCGACACAAAAACCAACTGGTTGTGTACCATATATTTTCCGAGATGATAATTTATATTCTAGGTCCAAAAGATTATATTCTAGCTCAGAAGCTACTGAATTGGATAAGTTAGATTTAACAACTGAAGACAAGGTAGTTTTAACCAGTAATATAACTGACTTTGTCTTAGAACTAGGACTAATTTATCCAAAGCGAACAATACAAGACGATGTGATATTCAATAAATTTTTCGAAAAATTGCTGATAAGTGAAGATCCAGACACTAAGAATATGGATATTACTACATTTAGCTATTGCTTGACCCCAGGAAATATAAAAGAATTAACAAAGCAATTAAAAATTTATTTAAAATATTACAGAAAAGCTATAGAGGAAGATAAATTTTTTTCTGAATTGAAATTAAAAGTCGAATTGGATAATACTTTAGCAAAAAAATTGAATGATAACCCCAACAAATATGTAAGACAGTATTTTCCTTTTGAGAGAAAGAAATTAAATTTAGCGGAGTGTGGGCCTATTAATTATTTTAGGGATAACTGCGCTCGACTTTTTGGCGATGAAAAAACAGAAAGATCTAAAAAAAGATTTAAAATAAAGCAGGAGCGCGCAGAGGTTCGCGCTAATTAAATTATTTTTCTTTAAAGTGAAATTTAGCTTAATAGGGGCGATTGACGTTTTGAATTCTTTTCCAAAAATTTGTGGGAAATCTGAAATTTTCCTTCGGAATTCAAAGCTTCAACGGCCCCTCGTTCTTTTGCTATTGTTTTAATGTCTTTGTAAATATTGGGCCTTAAGTTCTTCAGCAGTGTAAAAAGGGTACAAACACTTTTCAGGCTTAAGGCCATTAGAAGTTAATAAATCTTGAACTTTTTTTACTCTTCCAATAACAGCAAAAACATAATTCTTATCATCTGAGGCCATGAAATCTAGTCTTGAAGTCGTGAAATTTAAAGCATTACACCCATGTTTGGTGGTGCTTAAATCAAAATTTTCATGGATGTTAGCTAAAATAATTTTGATAGCATCGGCATAATGATAAGCTGAAAGATTTGCTAGTAAGTAAGAACCCTCTTTATTTAAATTCCCAAAATTTGACATATTTAATTCATGAAAAGCTTCCGCAAATAATTTAACAATTTCCGTGGCGTTTCTATTCAATTCTTCCCAGCTATAGGGATGGGCGCCTGAAATATAACAATTGGAAATCACATTTTGCAAAGGTGAATTTAGGTAAAAATCTAGCGGGCCGAGTGGGCTTACTTTTAAGTCTAACAATAATTTTACCGATTCTGGGTTACATTGAGTTAAAGCACTGAAAAGGAAGTCAGAATTATTAGACGGATTTAGGTGGCCCCATCTTCAATCAGTTCCTCAATAAATACTCTTTTTAGCTTTTTAACATCCTCGCTCAAATAAGAATCAGCAGTATAATCTCCATCAATATCCTTACCAAAAAAATTATCCCATCCTCTTACAGCAGTGAACAAATGTGTATTGTGATAACCAACGCCATTGGGATTGTATCCCATTTTGCGAACATACTGAAAAATTTCTTTTTTCTCTTGTAATTGTTTCAAAGATTGATCGTAAAAAGTGTTTACAACTGAATTTATAAAAAGATTATAATTCTTAGGATCTTCTTGGGGATTTATTTTTTTTAAATCATGGATTACTTCCCCGGTGTCGATTCCCATTTGAAGTTACCACTTTTCGGGGTTTTATTCCCACGCAAAGTTACCGCCTTCCTCGCATATAGCTTATAGCTCCTAAAATCCTTTTTTGTCAGTTTATTTTTTTATTAATTCTGACGAGCGATGGGTCGGACCATTGAAGATATTTAAACTCGCATGGTCAAATATTCTATCAATCGCCGCTGATGCCAACACTGGATCTGAAAATACTTGCGGCCATTCATTAATGTCTCGATTTGAAGTTAGAATCATTGCCGTTGAATGTTTTCTTCGATCAAATAAATCAAAGATTTCTTCTGAGACATCTCGACTCAAACTCACTAAACCCCAGTCATCAAGTATCCAAAGTTTCGATGAGAGAATTTTTTTAAAAAGTGTTGGTAGATCGTTTCTTCCTTTGTGTTTGATGATTTCTTCAGACAACCCTTTTACTGAACTCCAGTAAACAAGGTGGCCTGCGTAAATTGCTCGGTAGCCAATCGCTTTTGCTAAATGACTTTTCCCTGTCCCTGGTTGTCCTAAAAATAAAATGATTCCATTGTCCTTTAAAAACGAAAGCTCTCCAAATGTTTCAATTCTTGAACGATTAATACTGGGATTAAAATCCCAATCAAAACCTTCAAAGGTTTTCACGTCTGGCATTCTTGAGCGTGCAATTTTTGATTGAAGAAGTTTTTCTTTTCTTGCATCAATCTCTTTTTGCAATACATTCGCAAGCCAACCCAGTTTAACTGACTCCTTGGTTTCACTGATGATCTCAGTAAGTGAGTCCGCGGCAGTGGACAGTTTCAAATCACGAAATAGCTTTTCGATCAGAACTTGATTCATAGTGCCTCCTAAAAAAAGTAAAGCAGCGCCGAAGTGGGTAAATCAAATACTCCGTAGGCGCTGCGTGGCCTATTGGCCATCATTAGTGTTTTATTTGTCCTGAGTATTCCGTAATAGAACGTACAAATTTGCCCTTTTCTGGGGCAACCTCGTAGGCCTGAGGCGTGTAATCAATGAAACGAATGACGGCCCTGTATCCAAGTTGATTGGCCTCAATACAATTTTTACAAGCGTCATCAATTTGTTTTTTTGTATGTTTTTTATCAAGACTTAAAATTCCCCAAATACTTCTCATGTCCATAAAACCCCTTCCTCGAAGAATAATTTCTTTTATCATGCACTCAACCCATGGCCCTAAATCACGGCCCTTGGCCATATAGGGGGATTGCTGGAGCATCGTTTCTGGAACGTTTACCAAGTGCTGGGGTTTAGTAGACTTCGATCGAAAAGGATTATGAATTCGGGGATGGGTTTCAATAGATTTACCTTTAAAATAAATTTGTACTATTTCTTCCGTTCCAATAATGAAAACTTCTTGCTTTATATAATTGGCATCCAAAGAATAATACTTACCCCTAAATTGCACATGGCCATCTTGGCGTACAATACCTGTGTGGTATTCTTCTTGGAAAAAATCAAAGGATGGAAGAGGTTTCAATAATGATCGCTCGTCTCTCTCAAAAACATCTTTAGGTTTCAGTTTAGTGGATCCATGTTTTCGTTGATTAGTAATCACCAACTTATTGTCGATAAATTCTTGAGACTTTTTCATATCGCTCCATTCAGTATGGGGTTCACTTATTCTCCTAACAAAGGGAACCATCCTCTCAATTTTTCCTTTTTTCTCTGGGTCTCGTGGTGGGAGTAGTTCGGCCACAAATCCATAATGTTGGCAGTAGCGCTCAAAAGCAGGATTTAAAATGGGTTCATATTTAGAGGCAAGAGTGGCAAAACATTTTGGATTGTCACTTATGATTCTCTTTGGAACACCTTGAAGTTCATGGAGCATACTTGTTATGGCCGCTAGAGTAGTACTCACTTTATTGTCCCAAACAAGTCGGACCATCATGTAGCGTGAGTGGCCCATCACTCCAGCTAAAAACCAAAGAGTTTTTTTTTGATCCCCAAACATAACATCATTAAGCTTTCCCCAATCCAGGATAAGTGCCTCTCCAGGGGGATGGATGATTTCAGAGATGACTCTCACGCGAAAGCGTGCAGATTCAATTTTGTGAATATTGTGCCTATTCATGAATCGATAGAAAGTAGACTTGGGCACTTTAATAGAAAGTTCTTCATGAATGGTGATTGGAGTCCAACCAGCGGCCATGCGATCTTTGATCCACTGGATTTGGCCCAAAAGATTACGATCCATTTCTGAAACGATTTCCTTTTGCAGATTAGAGTAATCAAAAATGGCTTCAGGAAATGGAGGCAATTGTTTTGTCCCTTCGATATATCCAAGCTCTTTTGCTTTGGCTCGAAGCAACCGAATTCTTTTTTTTGAACACTTGAGTGACTTAGAAATCTGATTGAAAGAGTTGCCCAAAATCAAGGCCTCAACAATTTTACGATCCTGCATAATAATCCTCGCGATTTGATTCATTTAGTCTCCTTTCCATTTATGGATAAAAGACAATGATAGTCGGGTTGAAAAAATTACGAGGGTTAAGGCATAAATAAAATCAAGAAGTTGGAATCAAATTATGAAACCAAAATACTTTAATTAAATGGTAACTTCACGTGGGAATTTTATGTCGAAAAGTGGTAACTTCGCGTGGGACTGAACAATCTATGGCCGTTAAAGCTAAAGTTGGAGATAACGTAATAATCAAAAATAAAAGTTTTTTCATAAATAATTTTAAAAACATAGAAGCCTAATTATTTTCGCGAGCCATTAATTTTTATTTGTTTTGTATCCATAATTTTGCCGTTTACAGGTTTCGATGTGTAGTTTGTTTGATAATAATTTTGGATATCCTTGGCCGGTCTTCTCAGGCAAAGAATGGGATCAATGCAGTCGTCTTCCAAACAAGTTATTTCTGCATAGTTATATTCAGAAGCATTTATGAGATTAAGATTTGGCATTCCTTTATCATCAATTGTAGGTGAATCTAACAATATTTGACCTTCTCCTTCGCATGAAATTGCCGCCCGACAAAATTTTGGCGTGTAGGTATATTTATCGCTATCATCTTTACATTTTTTCAAACTTTTAACGTAAAGCGGATTTCCAACGAAGTTGCACTGGTATTGTGATTCAAGCACGTTTTTAATTGGAAAATAATCTTTGCTACCGTTTTGATTAACATTTTTACAATTATTTAGCATGGGCGAAAGTGTTTCTACTTCATCACTCCACGCTGTATTTCCGGAAGCATCACAGTATACATAGCGTTCCACGTTTAAAGGGGTTTTATAATCTTTCTTTTCGTAAGGGTTATTTAATGAATCGATGCAAAACACAGTAAGCTTTTTTATTGTGCACTTTTGATCATCGCTGCTTTGATAATCTGCAACACTGAATATCTGGCAATCGTCAATTGTGTCCTCCGCATTAAGAATGGTAAATTTCAACAAATAGTGATGATTTATTTTAACTGTGTCACAAAAATTTTCTGCATTGGAAGTTAAAGAAAGAAAGAAAGAAAGAAAGAAAGCACCCTTGAGTATCATAGTCAAAACCTCTTATTGTTAAGATAATTCTAATTAGAAATATAGGATATGTGGGCAAAAAAATCCTACTACGAATGCATTTCGCAAAGCAAAAAACATGGTTTTAGCATTCGAGCATTCGCGAGCACTCATGCCGCCCCCCTTCGTTACCTTGGAAACATGGCACGAAGTTTAGATTCCTTACCCTCTCAATAAAGAAAAAATTTAATTTCCTATTCAATTCCTATCCGGGAAGGAATGAGTAATCCTAAAAATTTTACCTACTTAAAACAAAAAAGTTCGTCTTTAGCGTACAATTACTGATGCTTAAAACATTATATTCTATTAATTTAATTTTTTTAATGAGCATTCTCAATTTTGCTTTTGCCGAAGAATTCCAAACGATTAAAATAGAAAATTTTGAAATTCCCATTACCAACTATCCCCAAAAAACTGAATTTGAATGTGATAACCAAAAGGACCAAGATCAATACGATATAAACTTTGAAGCACTTTCCTTTTCAAAATTTGAAAATAAAGATGTTTACGTTTGTGAAGTTTTAGCGACTCCTTCGCTTCCTAGTTTGGTTTGGCAAAAAATTCCCAATCGAAAATCTGACACCCGTAGATGTCCATTTGAATTGGAAAAGTTATTACCTGAAAATCACCGTAAAAAAGAGGGATTTCTGGTGATACTTGTGGGTGAAGCAAATGACAATTCCATTCTTTACTTCATTGATAAAGCTCAATTCGATGGTGATGATTATTCCGTTTCACATATTTTGTATATCGTTGGCAGTTATTTAGACCATAATGGTATCAATTATGAAGCAAGCGCTCAATCAAGCATTGCTATTTATCAACTTAATGCGTTTCAATATACGAACAATAACTCTGGATCTTCCTATGAAGTTTCAAGTTATTTCTTTTACACAAATGATTCGACAAAACGAATTTATCCCGTTTATCCCATCACCCAAAATGAGCTCAAAATACAAATGGATAACTATGCGCAAAATAAATTATTCACCTGGAAATTTGGTCTCGCTTATAAAGAGTTAATACCTCTAGAGAAAACTTTAATCGCTAAAAATCAAAGTTGGTGGCACGAAACCACTGGAATAGATTACAATTTTCATTATATTGAAAAGCCAGGAGTTAATTTGATTCCAAGTCAAACTACTAATGGATTCTATCATGTTTACCAAATAGACGAACCACGCTTCAAAGACAAACAGGTTCAGTTAA
>Ga0247844_1008413_pt1 | contig 11196 bp, 15 predicted proteins | sample LaCtaG_FD_192421 | JGI IMG/M metagenome (GOLD analysis project Ga0247844, IMG submission 192421) | Freshwater microbial communities from meromictic Lake La Cruz, Castile-La Mancha, Spain - LaCruzMarch201714.5m_1 | ecosystem: Environmental > Aquatic > Freshwater > Lake | place: Spain: Castile-La...
CTTCATTACTTTTGTGATATTTTTTATAATAGGGCTTCACCCTATTTTGATGTATTGAGCACTTTCAGTGCTTTTGAATCCATCTATTGCCGTTGTGCTATAGCCAACGGTAAAAAAATTATATTTGAACAACTAAATTATTGATTTACTTTTGCTTGAAATAATTAATATAACCTGTAATGATACAAACCATTGTAAAGCCTTTAAAAACTAACTTCGATATGTCGGTATCATTGCCGTTAGATTATATAGGCAAAGAAGTTCACGTTTTGTTTTATATAGATGAAGAGGTTGAAAAAACTACTGCTTCTGTATTGCAAAGCAAAAAACCTTCCGATTATTTTGGGACCTTAAGTAAGGAAGATGGCAATAAAATGCAAGAAGAAATAACCAAAAGCAGAAACGAATGGAACAGGGATTTTTAATTGATACAAACACAGTTATAGATGCCCAAATGCAAATTATTCCAGAAAATGGAATGCAGTTTTTAGCCTCAATAATTAATAAAAATTTTACAGTTTCATTTATTACTTATATTGAATTTTTGGGTTACAAAGAAGCAAAAAAATCATCAGAGGAATTTATAGCTTTAGCAAATGTGATTGAGATAAATAGTTTGATTATTCAAGAATGTATTCGGTTAAGAAAACTGTAAATATTAAACTTCCAGATGCAATCATTGCTGCAACAGCAATTTCATTGAACTTAACTTTGATTACTAGAAATACGAAAGATTTTCAGCAAATTGAAGATCTTAAAACCATCATTCCTTATACAATTTAATCAAACAAAAGATTGTTACAATAGATTGAAATTCATTTGATGTAGGTTGGGTTTGAAAAGGTTGATTGGTTGAAGAGTTGATTGGTTAATATGTTTGATTTATTAGCTTACAAACCGATGCCTTCACTTGAAGCGAAGGCATCGGTTTTGAGTAAGGACATTTAAACTAAATATTACACCCTTTCAGGGCTTCATTGCTTTTGTGATGTTTTTTATAATAGGGCTTCACCCTATTTTGATGTATTGAGCACTTTCAGTGCTTTTGAATCCATCTATTGCCGTTGTGCTTAAGCCAACGGTAAAAAAACATTTCCAGCATTTTTTATTGAAATATGCACTAAATATTGGTACACAATTAGTAAAAAACTGCTCGCCTAAATTGGCCAGGGGCTAGTTGCTAGCAGCCAGTAGCAAATAACTATTCAGCGAAATCTGCAGGAAATATTAGGAAGCTTATTAGTAAAAAACTGCTCGCCTAAATTGGCCAGGGGCTAGTTGCTAGCAGCCAGTAGCAAATAACTATTCAACGTAATCTGCACTAAATATTGGTACACAATTAGTAAAAAACTGCTCGCCTAAATCAGCCAGATGCCAGATGCCAGATGCCAGCAGCAAATAACACCTTAACCAACGGATAAAAAATATTTTCAAAACAAAAAATAAAACTTACATTTGTCCGCAATAAAATAATAAAATTATGTTTGGATTAGGTGGTACAGAAATGATATTAATAGGATTAGCTATTTTACTATTATTTGGTGGTAAAAAAATTCCTGAATTAATGCGTGGTATTGGTCAAGGTATGCGCGAGTTTAACGATGCCAAGAAAAGTGTAAAAGACCAAATAGAAGATGGCATGAAAACTAAAGACAAAAAAGAAGCTGAATAATATTTTTAGTTACTTTTAAAAAATTTCAATACAAGATTCCTCTATTTTTAGAGGAATTTTTTTGTTTAATTATCATTGCTTTTTTAGCAAAAAAAACCCAGAAAAATACTTGGAAAACTATATTTCATACGCTCAAATTAGCCAAGCATTAGCTAGTAAAACTATTAATGTTGAAGCCATTGTAAACCAATATTTACAAAACATAGCCAACAAAAAACATTTGAATGCTTTTTTGGAAGTTTGGACCGATGAAGCCATTGCTGCTGCACAAAATATTGATAAAAAAATAGCCGATGGAACTGCAGGAAAATTGGCAGGAATGGTAATTGGAATAAAAGACAATATTTGTTATAGAAACCACCGTGTTTCTGCTTCTTCAAAAATTCTTGAAAACTTTACTTCGTTATATACAGCTACTGCATTAGAGCGTTTAATTGCCGAAGATGCCATAATAATTGGTCGTTTAAACTGCGATGAATTTGCTATGGGTGCATCAAACGAAAACTCAGCTTTTGGAACAGTTTTAAACGATATGGATAACACCAAAGTTTCGGGTGGAAGTTCGGGCGGATCGGCTGTGGCGGTGCAAGCACAACTTTGTCATGCTGCTTTAGGAAGCGATACTGGCGGCTCTATTCGTCAGCCAGGAGCATTTACTGGAACTTATGGTTTTAAACCAACTTATGGTAGAATTTCGCGCTGGGGTTTAATAGCTTATGCCAGTAGTTTTGATATTATTGGAACCATTACTAAAAGTACTGATGATGCGCAATTACTGCTAGCAGTAATGGCTGGTAAAGATGAGTTTGATGCTACTGCAATTCAAGAAGATTCGAACGATTTTAGTTTTGATTTACCCAATAAACTAAGAATAGCATACATTCAAGAAACGCTTGATATGGAAGGCGTTCAGCCAGAAGTAAGACAAGCAACTTTACAATTAGTTGAAAAATTAAGAGCCGAAGGCCATCAAGTAGAGGCCATTAATTTACCCGAACTAAGTTATGTAATTCCGGTTTATTATACTTTAACAACAGCTGAAGCATCGAGTAATTTATCAAGATATGCAGGAATGCATTATGGTTTGCGTAGCAAAAATGCGGTAGATATTGAAACAACTATTCGCATGAGTCGTTCTGAAGGTTTTGGTCCAGAAGTAAAACGTAGAATTATGTTGGGTACGTTTGTTTTAAGTTCTGGTTATTACGATGCATATTACACCAAAGCTCAAAAAGTTAGAAGAGTAGTGGCCAATAAAACTGCTGAAATATTTAAAAATTTCGATTTTATTCTTTCGCCAACTACTCCAACTACTGCATTTAAAATTGGAGAAAAAAGCAACGACCCAATTCAAATGTATTTAGCCGATATTTTTACTGTACATGCCAATATTGTTGGCATTCCTGCTATTTCATTTCCTTATGGTACCGATAAAGAAAACATGCCAATTGGTTTGCAATTAATGGCAAACCATAAAGAAGAAGCGAAACTTTTTGCAATGGTCAAAAATATAAGACCAAATGCACTTTAAGGTGTTTATATCTTAGTTACTTATTCCTTTTTTTTTATTTCTTAGGGCTACACTTGCAATAATAACAAGTGCTACCTCGTTTATTTTTTATCAAATGAATTTAACCCATACCCAATTATATAATTTTCAATGTAAAGCAGCTAAAATTGTTGTTATATTGTTGTTGTTTTTATTACCATTTCAAAGTTTTTCTCAAGACCAAGTTTACATTCAACGCTTAGCAGCATTGCGTTCGCAAACTGAATTAATATATAATCCAGAGGTAAAAAAACACATAGAATATTATATTCAAAATCCAGCTAAAACCCGCGATTTAATTGCTTTAAGTAAATATTATTTTCCTGTTTTAGAAAAAAATTTGCGCGCCAAAGGATTACCAACTGATTTAAAATATTTGGCTGTTTCATCGTCAGAATTGAATCCAACTTTTTCAAATGCAAATGGGGCAAGTGGCATTTGGACCATGAGTTACACTGTTTCAAAAATGTATAAGTTAAAAGTAAATACTTATGTAGATGAACGCAGAGATATCAATAAATCATCGGTTGTATTTGCACAGCATTTTAAAGATTTGTTCAGTATTTACAAGCAATGGCCTTTGGTAATTGGTGCTTATGGTTGTTCGCCAATTTCTATGAATAAATCGATTAGAATGGCTGGAAATAGCTTATACTATTGGGATGTTTTTAATTATTTACCTATTAATTGCCGCGATTTATATCCTCAATTTGTGGCTGCCACTTATATTTTAAATTATTATAAAGAGCATGGAATAAAAGTTTCAACCACTGATTTGGTTTACGATAGCGATAGTGTTTTGGTAAATAAATGGCTTTCATTAAGTCAAATTGCAAATACGCTTAGCATTGATTTAGACGAATTGCGTAAGCTAAACCCCATGTTTAAAAAAGATATAATACCAATGAGTGCTGATGGTTATTATATAAAAATTCCTAAAAACAAATCGAAACTATTTTACTTGTTAAACGACAGTGTTTACAAACCAATAGCAACAGAGGCAACACCTATAATTATTCATAACGAAGAACCACAAGACCATACCAGTGTGGTTACTGAAGAAATACCAGGTGTAATAAATCCAGAAGTTAAAAATTCAAAGAAAAAAACCAATAAAACAGAACCTGAAGCAGAACCAAAAAGGCAGAAACTAGCCAAGGTTTTTTATGTGGTAAAACGGGGTGATGTGTTAGGCGATATATCCGATTGGTTTGATTGCAGCAATGCAGATATAAAAAAATGGAATAAGCTAAAAGGAAATCAAGTTCAAAAAGGTAAAAAGCTTACTATTTTTGTGGCAGCCAACAAAACTGGTTACTACAAACGAATAAATAAAATGCCAACCAAATTGAAGAAAAAGCTAAAGAAAAAAGATTAGAAACAAACTTTTTACTATACCCCAAACCTCATTTATTTAGTGGCTATTTAAAGGTTATAATATAAAATTGCCTATGGTCTGTGTTTCCACCGAACATTAAAAACGATAGGTTAAAACACCAACTGTAGGCAAATAACTGCAAAAGTTTTATTAGGAAATAACATAATTGGGGCAAGAAATCATTCGGGGTTAAACAGAAATTACTTAGAGTTACACCCTCTGTCATATCTTTTGTAAAAAAAACGCATTGGGTTACACCCCGAACCATTTCTTTAGCCAAGAAATGGTTCAGAGTTACACCCTGAGTCATTTCCTTTGCCAAAAAGCCACACAGGGTTACACCCTGAGCCATTTCCTTTGCCAAAATGTCGTATAGGGTTACACCCCGAGTCATTTTCTTTGCCAAAAAGCCGCATAGGGTTAGACCCTGAGTCATTTCCTTTGCCAAAAAGTCGCATAGGGTTACACCCCGAGCCATTTCTTTAGCCAAGAAATGGTACAGGGTTATACCCTGTGTAGTTTCTGTGGTAAAAAAGTATTATAGGGTTACACCCTATGTCATTTATTTTACACCCTCCGTCATTTATTTTACTAACAACGTCATTTATTTATAATTACATAATGTTTTGGTAACTCGTTTTAGAAAAAAAAACTAAATATTGTACACTTAATAATTTAAAAAAATGGAAACAAATAACCCAAACCCAAATCCTAACCCTGAAGATGGCGAAAAAGGACCAGATAATTATGTAACTTTAGACTCTTATTTATCGCAAACCAAAATTGCACTTACCAACAGCAGCCATTCCGAAATTGCTCCTGTTTTAAGCACCTATGGTTACCCTGCTACTAAAATAGCCGATGGTGTTGCCCTACATGCTGATGCTGAAAAAAAACAAAAAGACCAAATAAAAGAATATGGCGAGCAATACACGGCTACCGATGCCTTGCACATCGCCATCCTGGTGGTAAGTAATGTTTATATTGAACATTTGGAATTGGCTAGAATTGCTTTTAAAAATCAACGTGGTGTGCTGAGTGAGTTGGCTGCCAAAGGAGAACGTAAAAAAACGCAAGATGGTTATTTGTCGGATGCTACTACTTTTTATAAAAACTTATTAGATAAACCTGCTTATGTAGTTGCCATGGCAAAATTTGGACAAACAGAAGCCATACTAAATGATGGTTACGCCTTGGTAAAAACTGCTAATACTAAACTAGCCGAACAAAGGAAAGAACAAGGCGAAGCACAAACAGCTACCAAAAACCGTGATATTGCAGTTAATTTATTTAGCGAATGGTACTCCGATTTTATAGGTGTGGCGCAAATTGCCCTAAAAAATAAACCTGAGTTATTAGAAATTTTAGGAGTGAAAATGTAAATAAGAACAACGCTTACAAAAAATCCCGCAGCTAGCCATAAATTGGAAGCTTCGGGATTTTTTTTATTTAAAGAGTATAAATAGCTATAAAAATAAATTATTATTGAAGGGTAATTTAAATGAGCAAGTTTTGAAAAACTTCGTTTTTTTAAATTGTCGCTAATTAAACAACTAAAAACCAACGACAATTGAAAATGCGCATTGCGTATATTTATGAGTTAGCGGTCATTCTATGACGACAGTGTTAACTTGAAACTTTTGAGCAATAAACAAACAGAACAAACAAATATGTTAGACAAATACATTAAAGAAAAAGCCGACCTAATCTCTTATTCGCAAGCCGAGTTGAGTAACATCGCAACGACATTGAGTAACTTAAAAAGTATCATCAATAATCAACCCGATTTCAGAGAACCTATTTTGGGTGGCTCATATAAGCGGGCAACAATGGTAAAGGGCGTAAGTGATGTTGATGTGTATTTCCGTTATACTGGAGTGGGAAACCCTCAAAGTGCTTTGGCGACACTAAAAAATTGTTTGTCTAATAGTTATCCAAGCACAACTATCAAGCAAGACAAACCTTCAATCCTTGCCGAATTCAATAAAATCCCAATCAACATTACACCATATAAGGAAGACAATTATAATCGTATGAGCATTCCTGACAAATTTCTTCTTCATTGGATGCAAATTAATTTTGGAGAACTTGAAGCATTCATAACTGCTCTCAGACAAAAAAACACTGGATTTATTGACTTAATTAAAATTCTAAAGCTTTGGAACAAGAGCAATAACAAAGGAATTAAGAACTTTGAAATTGAAAAAAAAGTGTGTGACACTTTTCTTTACAATCACATTTCTAGTCCTTCAATTTCTGACTGGATATATACTTTCTTTAGTAATCATGGTTTTCAAACAGATGCAAACAGATTTTTTTCATTAATGAAGCATAATAATCCTTCAACATTGAAAACTGATTGGCTTACTTTCATTGATAAAAAATAGAACTATGGAAACGACAACGGAAAAACTGAAACACATTAAAGTTGATTGTCTTTACGGCAAGAAAAAACATTTTAATGCAGGAGACAGAAAAGAGAGTTATCATTATTGGATTGGCATTCCGTTAATCGTTATTAATATTTTGACAGCAACAGTTTTGTTTTTCGTTCTTACAGACGGAGCAAAAGATTGGGTTAAATTTGTTCCAATTATTTTGGCATTCTTCGCTGCATTTCTGAGTGGCTTTCAAACTTATTTTAACTTTAACAAACAAGTTGAAGGACACAGAAGAATTGCAAACCGTTATTTGGCTTTGATGAAAAAAGCTGACAGATTGCAGGGCTACATAAAAGACAGTTTGGTTTCTACCGAAGAGGCAATTAAGCAATTTGAGACAATTTCTGATTTGGCAGACGAAATAAATAAGGATGCTGAACAATTTCCTGCATCAGAAAAGGATTACAAAAAGGCACAACTTGGAGTTGTAAACGGGGAAGAAGAATACACCGACAAAGAATTAAATTTATAATCAGCTCTCAAGCAATGGATATTAATACCCATCTAACAACACTTGCGAAACAACTTGTAATTGACCCTGACTCAAAGAAAAAAATTGAGGTTTCAATTTCCCATTTAAAAGAAAATATGTGGGGCCTGTTTCAAGACAGACTTGTTGAAGTTGCAGTATTTGGTTCGTTTGACAGAGAAACATTTATAGAAAGCGATATGGAGGCAGATGTGGATATTCTTGTTAACTTCAAGCAAAAGGAATTTCAACCCGACACATACCTAAAACAAATTCGAGAGTTGTGTAATAAAAAGTATTCCCGTTCTGACATTTATCCCGACCACCCAACTATCGTCATAGATATGGAGCATATCAAATTTGAAATTGTTCCTTCCTATAATTATTCAAGCGATACAGTAAAAATTCCAGCACCAAGGACAAAGGAATTGAAATGGATAAGTAGTTCTCCAAAAGATTTCAAGAGCAAGGTAAAACAAAAGGACGCTAATAACAAAGGACTCATCCTGCCATTGATAAGAATAATTAAATATTGGAATTCAATTAATGGGAAACTATTTTCATCCTATGAATTGGAAAGACTTATCGTTAACAAGTCCTACAGCTGTTCTACTTTGAAAGACTATTACCTCTCCGCTACTAGCTCTCTTGATGAACTTGCAAAAACAGAACAGCAAAAAAAATTACTTATCGACTTAAAAGAAAAACATAGAAGAATTAGAGTGATGGAGAATTATAAGCTACCTGAATATATAGAACAAGAGTTGGAAACCTTTTTACCTCTACCATAACAAGATATGACAAGTTGGACGACTTATACTAAGGAAAACCTTAATGTTAAAACCAAGCACTTGGTTTCAAAATATATCGTGAAAGCAATTGGACAATCCTTGCCAACCTTTTTCAGTTACGATACCAAAAAGCGACCTCAACGGACAACTTTAATCAAAGACACCTTAACTCTACTTGGCGACAGAGAATTAAAAGGTAAACAGAGATATAAAGTATACTCACACGGGCTTTCACTTGATTTGCGTCAAAGCCACGGAGGACAATATAAAAACAATGAATGGCTTTATGACCTCCATTGGTATACAGAAGCCGAAGAACCATATTTGCCGACCAGTTTACCTTTAGTAGTTGAATGTGAGTGGAACCCCAGAAAAAAGGGAGTTCGAAAAATTCCATACAGTGGAATAAAGTATGACTTTCAAAAACTGTTAGTGGCCAATGCTGAACTGCGACTTATGATTTTTATAATAGAAAGAGACAAAGACCTTATAGAGCTAGACAAGTATTTTGACAAAGCAATTGATAATTACACTCATTTAGAGACGGACTCCAAATTTTTGTTTATTGCTTTTGACGAAAGAATAAATGGATTTCATTATGCTGAGAAACTTAAACAAGAAAAAAGAACGAACCGCTAACACGGGTTTGGCAAAAGTGGCGGTTCAGTGCTCCGCAGACACATTTGTGGTTAATCAAAGTTTGGTTCTCCGCATCAACATTTGTGGTGAAAATCGCCACCTTCGCCAAGCCCGAAAACGTCAGGCTGTGAAAAAACTCAGTTTTTCATAAAAAAAGGGTAATAATTGTTTTATAGAATGGGGTATTGTTCGATTTGCTTCGATTATAAGATACTTAATTTTTAAGCTGCAAATTTTGTTTGATAAAAAAAAGAGTCTCTAATAGCTCTAAAATAGGTCGGTTTTTTAAAAGCATGAGTTATCCCTTTGTAATTGGGTACCCAGTTTTTGATTTTTTCAATCAAATCATCCATTCCTAAAATATTCATGCAGCGTTTCATGTTATAAACGGTCATGATTAAGGCAAACTCTCCGTTTACTTTTTTGAGTCCCATTAAATTGGTGTGGTTGTAACCCCACTTGCGCTTTATGGTGCCAAATATATGTTTCCCGCCTTGCGGGACAGGCTATTCCATTCTTGGCGTTTGCGGTATAATTCGGTATTTGCTTGGTAGCGTTGTGCATTTTCTTCTACGGTTTCGGCAAACTCGCTTCTATCTATTTCTCTGCCTCCTTTTTCTTTGCCTGTACACAGGTGTTTTACTGGGCAGGTTTTGCAAGCTGGGGTTCTGTATTTTTTAAAGTTATAAGGGTTAGTACTTGTTTTTTTATGCCATGTGCCTTGTGTACGTAGTGTTTCGCCTTGTGGGCAGGTGTAAGTGTCATTGTCAGGATTATATATAAATTTGGTTACTAAATACTCAGGTGTAGTGCCTTTTGCGTTGCTGTTTACAATTTCGGGTTGAGCGCAAATGGTGGTTATATTATTTTCTTTGCATTGTTCTAATTGGCGCCCGTTGTGGTAGCCTTTATCGCTAATTGCGGTTAGGCTTTCTGCTTGTAAGTTTTGTTTTGCTTCGTATGCTATGTCAGTGAGTGCGTTTCTATCGTTACGGTTAATGGTGTGAGTGGCTACTACCAACTTATGTTTGCTATCAACAGCTGCTTGTACATTGTAACTTATTTCTACTACTTGTCCTTGTACCAATAAAGCGCGTGCATCTTTATCGGTAGTGCTTATCTGTGGTTCATCACTTTGTGCTAGCTCTGTTTTCAATAGCTCATAGCGTATTTTGTTTTCTTTTAAGTGGGCTATTTTTTCTTTTATGTTATTTACTTTTATGGTGTCTTCTTGAGTATCGTTTACGTCTAATTGGTTAAGGTAATCGTTTGTTTTTTCTTCTATGTATTGAAGGTGGCGTTCTATTTTTTTAGGGCTGTAATTATTCTTTTTGCTATTGTGTGCTCTTACCTTAGTTCCGTCAACGGCTGCAGTATGGCCAGCTACCAAACCCATATCTTTTAAAAATAATACAAATAGTTTAAAGGTATTTTTTAAAGCACCAGGATTGTCTTTTCTGAAATCGGCTATGGTATGATAATTTGGAATTAGTTTTTGCATCAGCCATTGTAATTCTATGTTACGTTTGCACTCTTTCTCTAATCTGCGGCTGCTTCGTATTCCATTGAGATAGCCATAAAAATATAGCTTTAGTAATAATTTGGGATTGAACGATGGACGGCCTTCGCTTTTGATAGTTTTTGTTACAAAACTCAATTGGGTTAAGTCTAGTTTTTCTACAAATGCTTCAATAAATCTAACTTGATTGTCTTGTTCTACCAAGTCATCTAAGCTACTAAATTCCATTTGGCTGCGGTTATGAGGAGTAATGTATTCCATGTGTTTTGACTACTCAAAAAAACAATTTTATTTGCTTTGTTTTTTATACTTTTATCCTCATGTTTACACCCTGAATGTGAATAGTTTTTTCACACTCTGACGTTATGTGCCATTATAAAAACCCGACCAATATGATATTAACCGACATTGACGAAATTGACGAACTTCTAAAAGAGTTTGACATTTTACCAAAGACAATTAAACAACCGACATATTTAGAACTTTGCAAATACCCTTACAATCGTTTTGAAGAAATATGTAGCAGACTTCTGTGCTACTATTTATCACCAACAAAAGAACACGGATTTAAAGATTTATTTTTACGTTCATTACTTGAAATTCTATCACCAAGCAACGAAATTCATTATCGCTTTGACGGTTTAAATATTATTTCAGAAGAAAATGCAGACGGCAAAAGACTTGACATCCTTATTCAAGCAGACAACAATTTTGTTATTGGAATTGAAAATAAAATTA
>Ga0247844_1008417_pt1 | contig 11192 bp, 6 predicted proteins | sample LaCtaG_FD_192421 | JGI IMG/M metagenome (GOLD analysis project Ga0247844, IMG submission 192421) | Freshwater microbial communities from meromictic Lake La Cruz, Castile-La Mancha, Spain - LaCruzMarch201714.5m_1 | ecosystem: Environmental > Aquatic > Freshwater > Lake | place: Spain: Castile-La...
TCACCTGCCATTGTCAACGGCTACGTAACGTTTGGCTGCCTTAGTAACCTTGTCAAGCTCAATAGCTCTGTCGTGTTTTTATGGTCGCGCATTCTGAGTAGTGTTCCAGGCAGTCGTCTCTTTTTAATGGCGCCGCAACTAAGTGAGCCGAATGCCCGCCAAGTTGTGCTCGATCGATTCAAGGAGCATGGCGTGTCACAGGAGCGTTTGGAGTTGCAGGGCGCTATGGCCCGTGTGGAGTATCTCGGTCAATACAAACATGTCGATATTGTTCTGGATACCTTTCCGTACACCGGTGGAACAACCACTGCAGAAGCCTTGTGGATGGGTGTTCCGGTGCTCACGATGAATGGCAACAGTTTGCTGGCCTGCCAAGGAGTTGGCATCATGATGAACGCCGGTTTGCCAGACTGGGTCGCCGTCGATGCGGACGATTACCTTGCTAAGGCCGCTTCCCATGCCCACGATTTGCCGAGCTTGGCTGCGTTACGGGCAAAGTTGCGGCAACAGATTTTGCGTTCGCCAATTTTTGACGCACCACAGTTCGCGGTTGATTTTGAGGCTGCGCTTCGCGGTATGTGGCAGCAATGGTGCAACAAGACGCTTGCATTCCAGGACGATGCCCACGCCTTGTTCGACGAAGGGGTGGAATTGGAGGCCGCAGGTGCCATGGATGAAGCGTTCCATCGCTACGATGCGGCTATTTCATGCTCGCCCTCTATGGCGCGCGCGCACTTTCGACGCGGCAACATCCTCCTGGACCGAGGGGCAAACGCTGAAGCGTTGGAGGCCTACACGTTGGCTGCAAAGTTCAAGCCCGACTCCGCTGGGACGCACTACAACATGGGCAATGCCCTTTTGCGTTTGGGCAGCCTGGAATTTGGCATTGCCGCACTGGAACGGGCCATCGCAATAAGACCGGATTTTGCGGAAGCACACCATGCGCTTGGGGTGGCGCTACTCGATAAACGCCTTCCTGCACAGGCAGTTGTCAGCTTCAATACGGTTTTGAATCTAGAACCCGACAATGTTGATGCTTTGCATAAGCGCGGGATCGCTTTTCAAGACCTCCAGGAGCCAGCCAAGGCTGCCACCGATTTCGAGCGTGCCTTGGCGCTAAGCTCCGGCGCCGCAGATATTCACAGCAACCTTGGAAGTGCATTGGTTGAGTTGAATCGTCTGGATGACGCCATAGCAAGCTATACGCGTGCCTTGCATATCAACCCAAAGTTGGTTGACGTGCACTACAACCTCGGACTCGCACACCAAAATAGCGGGAATCTGGAGAGGGCCATTGAAAGTTACCACCAAGCTTTGGGAATCGAGCCCGACCACGTGTCGTCTCTGAACAATTTGGGAGGTATTTTTGTCGACTTGGGCCGAAACGAAAGCGCGCTGCAGTGTTTCCGGCATGTATGCAGCCTGGAACCCAAGAAGCCCGATGTACACCTTAACTTGGGAATAGCGCTAGTGACCATGGGGCAGACGGATGCCGCGATGCAGAGTTTTAGGCAGGCCTTGGCAATTCAGCCCGACAGTGTCGATGCCATGCTGCGCCTCGGCGGAGCATTGATTGACATTGGCGAGTTTCAGGATGCTTTGAAATTTATTCGCGATGCGCTCGCCCTGAAGCCAGACTACCCGTTGGCACACAATTTATTGCTGTTTGTTAACAATTTCATCGGGGAGCAGCCTCCGGAAATGGCATTTGAGGATGCCAAACGTTTTGGCGCATTGGTGCAGAGTGCTGCAATACCCTACGCCCATTGGGCGACCTGCCCTGACTCAACAAAGAAATTGCAGATTGGATTGGTATCTGGTGACTTATGCAATCACCCTGTGGGCTACTTTATTGATGGAGTTTTGAACGCCTTGGTGAGGATCGCGACAGATCGACTTGAAGTGTCTGTTTACCTTACTCGGCAATGCAACGACAAGACGACCGAGCGGATTAAGCGATGCTGTACGCGATGGCGTCCGGTTGGGAAGTTATCTGACGCGGCTTTGGCTCGCCAGATTCATGATGACGGGATCGACATATTGATTGACCTGTCTGGCCATACGGCTCACAACCGCCTACCGATGTTTGCCTGGAGACCTGCACCAGTGCAAGTGAGTTGGCTCGGGTACTTTGCAACCACTGGAGTTCCGTCTGTCGATTACCTGATTGCCGACGACTGGACACTATTGCCAGCCCAAGAGCTTTTTTTTACTGAAGAGATATGGCGTTTACCGGAAACGCGCCTGTGTTTTACCGCGCCTGATGTAGATGCGCAAGTTGGACCTCTTCCAGCAGCAACTTCAGGGTTAATCACATTCGGTTGTTTCAATAATTTGAGCAAGATGAACGATGCGGTTGTTGAACTATGGTCTCGTGTTTTAACTGCAGTACCCGATAGCCGGTTGTTTCTAAAGTCCAAACAATTAGCAAACGCTTCAGCACTGCGACAAACAACTGAAAGGTTTGCAGTTCACGGCGTTCACGCAAGTCGACTGATTCTTGAGGGCTCTCAGCCTCGCGATGAATTCTTGGAGGCTTACCGCCGGGTTGACATCGCGTTGGACCCTTTTCCATACACTGGTGGAACTACGACCGCTGAAGCGCTCTGGATGGGGGTGCCGGTATTGACCCTTGCAGGCGAGAACTTTTTGTCACGTCAAGGGGTTGGGTTACTAATGAACTCCGGTTTGAAAAATTGGGTAGCCCAAGACGCTGATGATTACGTCGCAAAGGCCGTATTGCACGCTAGCGATTTAACATTGCTCGCTTCACTGCGAACTGAATTGCGTCAGCAAGTACTCTCCTCTCCCATCTTCGACGCGACGACTTTCGCAAACCACTTTAACAAGATGTTGCGCGATATGTGGTCCCGATGGTGCACATCACAATCGCCCACTATCTTGTAGTTCACTCCCAACCCTTGCCCAAGCTTGCGCGCTGGGCTGCAGTGGGCTCCATCTTGAACGCGAACGCATGCACAGCCAGCGGCTCATCATTCACAAGGTAGACATACTTAAAGCCACTCGAAATAAGTATTTCAAAGAGTGATTTCGGCGTAAATCCAGTCTTATGGGCATAAAAATCTTGCCCACTGCTCACAATTTCGGACTGCAGGCCGTAAATTACATCGTGTGCCGAAATCGGACCCGCTGTGCTTTGGTAAAGGATATCATCCAACTCCAATTGACGATTTCCCAATTCCACAATGACTGCTGCAATGTCTGGAACCCTAATCTCAGCAAAACCACTGGCGTTAAGCACGTGAACAAAACCATGTAAAACATGGAGCGCATCGTGACGGTAATAGTGCTCTAGATTGTGTGAACAGTAAATCGCGTCGTACTGATTGCCCTGCAGACTGATTAAGTTGCGGGCATCACAAACTACATCTGGGAAACCACGCGGATCAATATCAAGAAGATCATGCCGCCAGCCGTCGTAGTGTTTGGGAATGGGTTTGGCCTTTGTTCCACCACCCACGTTGAGAACACAAAAGGGTAACGTTGAATGCTGCTCGGCAGACCGAGCAATATTTCGCGTGGAGAAGATGTCCTTTATGAGATCTAGAAGCATGCCGTCATTGTGCCATCTCGCTTTGAAATGTTATCCCAGTAGTGCACACGCCAATTACTTGATACACACCTGCCGAACCATTTTCAAGTCCGTCAACCCCATCATGATTTTTTCCATGCCGTCCATCTTCAGGGTACGCATGCCGCCTTCGACTGCGGACGCAAACAATTCCGCAACGCGAGCCCGTTCCTGAATCAGTTTCTTGACGCCATCATCGGCAACCAATAATTCGTGTAAACCAACACGGCCTTTGTAACCGGTCTTGTTGCACTTGTCGCAGCCTACAGCTTTATATAGTTTTATGTGCCCATCTTCGCCATAGGTCTTGGTCCACGTTTCAACCAGTTTTTTGCTTTCGCCCTCGTAATCGGTTTTCCAGGCTTTTGAATGACGGAGCTCTTCAGAATATTCGATAACGAATAGACGAAATTCTTCTGCATCGGGAACATAAGCGGCCTTGCAATCGCACAACTTCTTTGCCAGCCGTTGCGCCAGAATGCCCAGCAAAGCATCAGCAAAATTGAATGGGTCCATACCCATGTCCATCAACCGTGTAATGGATTCCGGTGCTGAGTTCGTGTGGAGTGTGGAGAAAACCAAGTGACCAGTCAGCGAAGCCTCGACACCCATAGAGACGGTTTCTTTGTCCCGTGACTCACCCACCATGATGATGTCTGGGTCCGCACGCAAGAAGGCACGCATGATAAGCGCGAAATCTATGCCCGCCTTCTTGTTGATCTGAACCTGGCGAAGTCCTTTCTGGGTAATTTCGACTGGATCTTCGGCTGTCCAGATTTTGGTATCGGGCGTATTCAGAAACTTCAGGATGGAGTGCAGTGTGGTCGTTTTACCTGACCCGGTGGGGCCGCACACATAAAAGAGGCCGTAGGGTTTGCTGACCGTGGCTTCCAGTCGCGCCTTGTTGTGCGGCGTGAGGCCCAGTTTTTCTAAAGGTATGGGCTCGCCTGCAGCCAGTATCCGCATCACAACGTCCTCGACGCCTCCCGCCGAGGGGATTGTGGCTACACGCAGTTCTATGTCAAGTGGACCGTATTTCTTGAACTTAATCTTACCGTCCTGGGGCTTTCGGCGCTCCGAAATATCAAGATCGCACATGATCTTGAGGCGCGTTACCATGGCCTGGCGCAAGTGCGATGGCACTTCAACATAAGGGATCAGACTGCCGTCAATACGAAACCGGATGCCTGTCTTGAACTTGCCGGGCATGGGCTCAATGTGGATATCCGAGGCCTTCTGGTTGTAGGCGTCGATAATTACTTTGTTTACAAACTTGACCAGTTCGTTGTCTGCGGCGGCTGATTCGAGCGAGTCGTCATTTGCGCCATCATCGATGGGGGCATCATCCATGCCCGCGAGAAAGTTTTCGATAGTGGTCTTGTCTTCAACCGTCCCAAAAAGCTGCCCCAGTGTTTCCTGGAACTCGGTCTGAGTCGTAACACGGTATGAAAACTTCGATATGCGCGGGAATACTTGCGGTACAACCCGGGACCCTCGCACCGCCTCGGGGTCCATGCACATAATCACCAAACCCTCGGGCGACTCTTCCAATGGAATCCAGCCTTGTTCCTCGATAAACTCCCGCTTGAGAGCCCCGTGCAACATCTCGGAGCGAATGCGCCCTGCGTTAAAGGCCTCATAGGGCACACCAAAAAACTTGGCGAGCGACGGGCCAATCTGTAGTGGCCTGATCTTGTATTGGGCCATGAGCAGATGCTCGACCGACTTACCTTCCGCCCGGGCATCGTGAATGCACTGGTCCAATTCCTCATTGGTCACCAGGCCATCGGCCACCAAGGCATCGTATTTGGTAGCCTTCTTGCGCTGCGCTGCACGGGCATCGTTGGCGCGCTGTCGAATTGCAGTTGCCAGGGTCTTGCAGAGTTCCGAGACACCGTCAACTTCCAGATCACCAAACGGCTCATCGCTCTTGTTGTTAATGACTTGCAGAACACCATGCAGCGTGGCCCCTTCCAGAATAGGCGCCACCAGCATTTGCTTGGTACGATACCCGGACCGCTTGTCGACCACCTTCAAAAAGGTTAAGGCAGGATGCACCTGTTTAAGCGCTTCGTCGTCATACACGTCAGGCAGATTGAGAGACTTGCGACTGAATGCTGCGTAGCCAGCGATGCTTTGCGGCGAAATGGGCAGCTTCAAGTCACTGCTGCTGTTGAGTCCGGTCTTGATCTTAGACACTATTGCTGTCTGGTCGTCGTTCACTGCATACAGAGTCAAACGGTCGGCGTTGAGCAATTTGCAGATGTCCTGACTTGCCTCGAGCATGATTTGCTCCAGGTTTTCGGTGTCATGGATACGTGCGGTAACGTGGTGCAACTGTCGGTAAAACAAAGCCTCAAAGGTCATGCCACGTTTTTGAGATGGCAGTTTTTGTGATTCAAAAAAAGCCTGCTCAGTCGCTTTTTCTGAAGTACCAGGTGATACAACTGGATTCATATTTCAAACTCCTGGCCAGCATGCATCCTGCGAATATCGTGCACCACGTTCGGGCCAAAAGGTTGGGTCTGATCAAAACGTTGTACCTCGGCCATGATCAGCTCAGTTTCAGCGGGCTTGGTGTGTGTGATGTAAATTGGATAGTTCTTGCCTTTGGCAATGCAATCAAGTTCGTTTGCGAGCACGGTCGGCGACAAATGCAAACTGCGCCGCGCGAGGTCTTTTTCGCGATTACTGAAGGCGGTTTCAATGACCAGCATGGCGACATTCAATTGGTTAACTCGGTCCCAAAACGCCTGATTTCTTTCCGTGTCGCCGGTAAACACCCAGCAACCATGCCCCGACGTAATGGCAAATCCCGCGGCCGGCACCGTGTGTACCGCCGGTAAGACTTCTATGTATTTGTTGGCAAGTTGAATGGTTTGTCCTACCCGAATTTCGTGAAAGCTGATGAACGGCGCATCTGGTGAGGGAATTCGAGAGAAATCTGGCCAGATTACGTTATTGAATATATGGGCTCTGAGCGCATGAATGGTTCCGGCCAATGCATAGATCTTCAAAGGCCCACTGCGTTGCGCTGCGATGGCATCAACCATCAGTGGCAATGCTGCAACATGATCCAGATGAGAGTGACTGAGTAAAACGTGATCAATGCCGCGCATTTCATCGAGCGTCAAATCTCCCACACCAGTACCGGCATCAACCAAAATTTCGCCATCAATGAGGAACGAAGTGGTCCTGCAATCCTTGGCGATGGCACCCGAGCATCCCAGTACACGTACTTTCACAGCAAGAGCCTCATTTGGTTTCGAAGTTGGTTGCCCCGTCCCAATCTGGATCAAACGGGAGTAGACGCATGGAGGCTACACGGTCTGCATACAGTTGGTAAAGGAATTTCTTTGGATTCATCCGTAATAAATTGATGAGCAGGACGTCCGCTTGATCCCAATTTTGCGCGCGATAGGCTTTTACAAACAATGCCCAAGTCTTGATCTCGGTGGAAGCAGCTTCTTTGAGCTGCGCTAGAGGAGCAAGGGGCCAAAAAATAGCAACGGTTTGTTCCTTGCCTTTTACGCGAACCCGGTCAAGCTCTTGCCATGCAAAATCATTCGCCAACTTGCGTGTGCTTTCGCTCACGACAATGTCGATTCCGTACACTTTTGAAAGCCCCTCCAGCCTTGAGCCCAAATTGACAGAATCGCCAATTACGGTGTACGCCCGGCGAATATTTGATCCCATGTCTCCCACGCACATTGTTCCCGTATTGATGCCAATTCCGATGCCAATATCGGGTAGTCCACGGGCGCGATGTTCGAGGTTGATTTCTCGGACCGCCCCAGCCATTTCCATCGCCGACTTCACCGCGAGATGTGCGTGCTCTGGTGTGTCCACCGGAGCCCCCCAAAACGCCATGACGCAGTCCCCAATATATTTATCGATTGTTCCGCGATTTGCCCGAATAATGCTGGTCAGGTTGCTGAATACACCCGTCAGCAATTCTTGAAGTTGCGTTGGCTCCATCTTCTCGGACATCTTCGTAAACCCGCGCATGTCACAAAACATCACAGTCAGTTCCCTGCTGGTAGCTTTCATGCTGTAACTGTCAGGATCTTTTACCATCTCATCGACCAGTTCGGGCGGCACATACGTTCCAAACAGATGCGCTAATTCGCGTTTGGAACGTGTTTCCACGAAGTATCCATAGCTCATGTTGAGTGCGAAGGCGGTCAGTGTCATGACAATCGCTGAGGCCAACGGCATGACGAGTCCGAAGGCAACGTATAACCAAGTGCCAATGGAAGTAACGGCTAACAAGACTCCAACGCTCAGCATCACTGCGCGGGGCGCAGTTAGTAATGGCAAACCAATTGCCAGCAACATTCCAGCTAGGATGAGTACGAACACGTCATACCCTATTGCATAGTCGGGCTTTACTGTCACCCTGCCGTCGAGCCAACCTGAAATCACATTCGCATGCATTTCAACGCCCGGGTAAGCCGAACCAACCGGGGTGGTACGTAAGTCCAATAAACCTGGTGCTGTGGTGCCGACTAGAACGATTTTGTCTTTCAAGCTAGCGGCAGGCAATCGGCCGGCCAATACGTCTGACGCCGCAACGTAACGGAATGATCCACCCATCGCGCCACCAGGCCCCCTAAAAGGTAGCAGTGCTGCGACGTGGCGATCCACAGGGATAGCGGGGGAAGCTTCCGATAAAAGGATTCGATCTAACCCCTGGTTATTGCGCGACAACCATTTCTCGTTTGAGAATCCGATCGCTACAGCTGGTGAGCCCAACAAACGGCGAAACATGGCGAGTGACAGAGATTCGTAATATTGACCTTTGTATTCGGCCAGCAAAGGCAATGAACGCACGACACCGTCGCTGTCTGCGACAGGGTTGAAGTGGCCTGCCAAAGGAGCCGCCGCTGCCAAAGTTGGAATATTCGCACCGTAGCCGTTCCAGGAAAACGCCTGAACTACCCGTGATCTGACGTCACTACTCGATACAACAGGGGCGGGTAGCGTCCCAACCGAACGGCCTTCTCTGTCACTCGTGAAATAGTAGCCCAGGACTATGGGGCGATTCTCAAGTGCACGAGCAAATGCAGAGTCGTAGTCCAACTGCGGGTGAAGTTGTCGGACACGTTCGGCAAAGCCAGGCTGGTCTTTAAACGCGCTGTTGGCGAGCTCATTCAGCCGACTCAATCCAGAACTATCATCGGGTTCAGCGAAAACGATATCAAAACCCAACAGGGCGATTTTTTGCTGGTCGAAAAGAACATCCACCAGTTGGGCCAGCTTATTCCTGCCCCATGGAAAACGACCAATTTCCGCTAAACTTTTTTCATCGATGTCAACGATGACGATTCGCTCATCAAGAGTTCCAGGCATAGTTGCCCGCACCCTTGCATCGTAAATTACTTCATCCAGACGCTGCAACACGCCAATGGGCACGATATCCATTGCATGCAATAACGCAAAGACCAGCGGGATCAACGTAACCGCGATTCGCTGCCAATGCTTGGCGATTAATTTCATGCCGCATCAACCTGAAAATTGGCACGCAAAGGCCGCAGCCGTAAAAGCAAACCGTCAGGTCTGCACAAATTGCATCTGAGTTCCTGCAAGCTCGATCAAATCACCATTCTTCAGCGAAATCGGCTCCGCTTTGATCGGAGATCCGTTTAAAGTCGGATTTCCGGCTCCCTCGACGTGGTGTACTACGAAGCCTTGCTGTCGGCGTGTTATGGCCGCGACAGCAACACCGGGTTTTCCAATGGTGGTTACAACTTTTGTCAAAGGCACTTCCCGACCTGATGCGGCACCCGACAACACCTTGATTGATGCATGGAATGCACCCATGCCCAACGACTCATGAGAACCGAATGGTGCTGCCGGACGCGTCGGTGAGGGTGCGACCGGCATTGACCTCACCACCATGGTTTTATCAAAATTGTCGGCGGCGCCATCTCCGACGAACTTTATTTTGTACTTTCCGATTTCAATGCTGTCACCATTTTGCAGTTGCTGCTTCTTTATGGCTTTACCGTTCAGATAAGTACCGTTGGTGCTATTTAAGTCTTCCAAAAGCACTTCACTGCCAGACATCTGCAATACGGCGTGTTCGCCGCTAACGGCAAGGTTGTCGATGACGATGTCGTTGTACGGCCTGCGCCCAAGGGTCGTTTTGTCCTTGGTGAGTTGCACTTCCTTGATCACGACCTCGTCGATCGAAACGATCATTTTCGGCATGATCGACTCCTTTGCATGTAATTTGTTTTTTGAAATTGCTGCGACATATTACTTCCCCAGTAACCGAGAGATTAAACCGCGCTTTTCGGGCGTCTCGTGTAACTCAACCAATAACACCGAAATATTGTCTCTGCCACCATTCTCATTTGCCAGATCAATGAGTTGCTTGGCCTTTTGTTCCAGTGGCACAACGGACGACACTATTCTAGTGATGCCGTCGTCTTCAATCATGTCCGACAAGCCATCCGAACACATGAGATAGAGGTCCCCTGCGCGAACAGAATGTTCGTTGACCTCCAGCAATACCGATTCATCAACCCCCAAAGCACGTGTAACCAGATTCTTGATGGAAGATGTCGCAGCTTGCTCCGCAGTAATGAGACCCGCGTCCATTTGCTCCTGGAGCAAAGAATGGTCTTTGGTGATTTGAGCAAGCACGCCGTCGCGCAGTCTATAACACCGAGAGTCACCAATATGACCAAGCACCAATTTGTCGTCCCTGAAAACCCCAACAACGAGAGTGGTCCCCATACCGGCGTAGTGGGCGTTGGAGTTTGCGGAATTGAAGATTGATCGGTTCGCATTGTCGACACAAATTTCCATTGCGCGCCGCACTTCCCGCGCCTTGGCGCCGTCACCCGCCTCGATTAACCATCGGCTCAGTTCTGATCGAATAAACGCAGTTGCCATTCCACTTGCAATTTCACCCGCGCTGTATCCCCCCATGCCATCGGCCAGGACTGCGGTCAAGGTTGGCTCATCAAATGCCACGGAGTCTTCATTGTTATCCCGCGCACGTCCGGGGTCAGTCATTGAGTAAAATTGATAGTTCATGGTTTTCTTATTTTTTTGAGTCTAAACCAGCACCGTCGCGACCGTATTGCAGTTTATTGGCGGGTTGAATGGTAGTTTTCTCAAACTCAGCGGCGGTAGCTGGTACGGTTTCCATAAAGTCCATCTTACCTTTTGAGTCCGCCAGCGTTTTGTCGGCGGAGTGCTGCTTGGCATGAGCGGCTCCGCTCGATGTCGGCATAGAACGGGTCATTTGATCCATAGCGCTTCGCAAATCTGCGGCAAACTGGTCTCCCGTCTGGTAACGGGTTTCCGGACGCTTGCTCAACGACAGAGCTACCACGTCAGCCAATGCTGGTGATAGCTCTGGACGAATGAGGCGTATATCAGGCGCCTCTTCGTTTGCAATCTTGTACATCAACTCTGACATCGAGTCGCCACGAAACGGTAGCACCCCCGCCAGCATTTGAAACAACATAACGCCTAACGAATACAGGTCTGATCGTCCATCCACTTTCTTACCAGCGAGCTGCTCTGGCGACATGAAACTGGGAGTGCCCAGGACGAGACCGGTCTTGGTCTTGCTCGAATCGGT
>Ga0247844_1008418_pt1 | contig 11192 bp, 8 predicted proteins | sample LaCtaG_FD_192421 | JGI IMG/M metagenome (GOLD analysis project Ga0247844, IMG submission 192421) | Freshwater microbial communities from meromictic Lake La Cruz, Castile-La Mancha, Spain - LaCruzMarch201714.5m_1 | ecosystem: Environmental > Aquatic > Freshwater > Lake | place: Spain: Castile-La...
ATGCCCTTGTCGGCCTCCTGAGGTTCGAGGTCCTCGGCGGTGGCGATGCGGCCGAGGTTGAGCGACTTGCGCAGCCGGCGGGTGGTCATCCGGCGGCCGGCTTCCTCTTCGGCGACGCAGGCTTCGATCCAGTCGCGCTTTCCGTCGTCGGGCAGCTTGGCGACCAGCCGGTGGTGCTCCCAAGACAGCCGTTCGGTGCGCAGCGAATACGGGATGCTGCGGGAAACGTAGGCGTAGTTCTGGAGGGTGGACAGGTCGAGGCCGGTGGCGGCGATGGCGAGCTGGTAGGATGCCGAATCGACCCGCTTGTCCGGGAAGCCTTCGGTGCCGAACAGGCTTTGGCCGTAGACGAGCCAATCGCCGATGATGAACCCGATCGATCGTGCGGCCTGGCCGATGGCGGTGGCGAGTTCGCGCCACTCCTCGAAGCTCAGTTCGCTGGTGATTCGCAGGCCGACCGGGCTGATGGTGACCTTCGGGTTAGGGAGCAGGATGGGGGCGTTCATGGGATCGGGTGGAACGGAGGCGGGCGTCGCGATACCGCTTGCGGGCTGTCAACGAGCGCATGGCGCGGGAGGGCGGCAGATCGAGCAGCTCGGTGAGCTCGACGCAGCGCTTCGAGACCGCGGCCCGGGAAATCCCGTGGCGCTTGGCGATGTCGCTCATCGAAGAACCGGTGTAGGCCAGTCCGCTGACCAAGGCGATGCACTCGGTGGTGAGCCTGGCATTGTCGTGGCAGAGGATTTCGGCGACCACGCGGCGGATCGCGCTGTGGACGGATTCGGTGTCGCAGGTTTCGTCGGCCGATTCCGGCTCCGGATCTGGAATCAAGGCTGGGTCGTCGCCTTCGCGCATGAGCGTGCTGTCAGCGGCGTCACCCTTGGCCGAGCCGTTGCCGTGATGGGCGACACACGGGGCACCGAGTCCTTGGGCTTCGAGCTGGCGGCGTTCGTCCGCAGGCAAGGAGTCGATCCATGCCCGGTATTCGCGCTCGTAGGCGGCATCCTTGGCGGACTGGCGTTTGGCGTAGTCGTCGGAGTTCATTTCTCGGCCCAGGTGGTGCAGACGTTGGCTTCGACTTCGACCGGCACCTCGGGGAAGAGGGCGGACATGGCTTCGACCATGGCGGTCGTGATGATCCCGCGGCACTGGTCGGCGGAGTCTTCCGGGCACTCGACGACCACTTCGTCGTGGACGGTGGAGACGATGCGGGCGGATTCCGGCAGACGTTCGGCGATCAGGACGAGGGCCTGCTTCATGCCGTCGGCGGTGCCGCCCTGGACCGGGGTGTTCACCAGCGCGGTGAATCGCTCCCAGTCGCTGGCGGTGCCCGGGATCAAGCGGCGGCGGCCGCTGCGGGTGCGGACTTCGGTGACGCCCGACTCGGCCTGATTGTGGCTGGTGCCGTGCCACTGGCGGAGGCGCGAATAGCTGCGGAAGAAGGCCTGCCTGATGTCGGTGGCCTGGTCTTCGTCGAGGGTGACGCCATAAGAACTGGCTGCGTATCGGACGAGGCCGGGGGCGGACTGGCCGTAGATGAGGCCGAAGTTTACCGCCTTCGAGAGCTGCCGGTCGGATTTCGTGACCTGATCCTCGGGCTTCCCGATCACGGTGGCGGCGGTGAGCTTGTGGAGGTCCGCGCCCGCCGTGTAGGCGTCGATCATCTTCGACTCCCCGGCGATGGCGGCCGCCGCGCGCAGCTCGATCTGCGAGTAGTCGGCGACGATGAGCCGCATGCCCTCCGGTGCGATGAAGGCTTCGCGCAGTTCACCCCGGCCGATGTTTTGGAGGTTCGGCTCCTTCGACGAGAAGCGGCCGGTGGCCGTGCCGAGCGGCTCGAAGCGCCCGTGGATCCGGCCGTCGTGTCGGATGTGGTCGATCAGGGACTCGGCCTGCTGGGCGCGCTTGCTGGCTTCGCGGTGGGCGAGCACCAGGGGAACGAGGTGGCCGTCGTCGGCCGCCTTGAGCACGTCCTCGGCGGTGGATTCCAGTTTGAGCCCCTTGGCGCGGAGGGCGGCGAGGAGTTGCCCGGGGCTGGCCGGGTTGATGCCGGGATTTCCCAGGGCTGCACGCAGGTCGTCGGCGGCCTGTTGGGCGAGCTTGAGTGCCTCGTCGGCGATCCTGCGGAGTTTGGTCCGTTCGACGTTGAGGCCGGCGGCTTCCATGCCGATCACCACGGGGAGCAGTGAGCTTTCGAGCGACCACACGGTGTCGAGGCCCGCCATCTCCAGCTCGCTTTCCATGGTGCCGAGCAGGTCGTGGAGGTGGGCGACGTCGCGGGCGGCGTAGGCAAGCTGGTCGTCTGTCAGGAGCATGGAGGCCCAGTCCGAGCGGCTGTGGTCGGCGGCGGGGGCGAGGCCGAGGTATCGCTCCAGGCACTTGTCGAGGTCGTTGCCGGGTTTGGTGCCGGCCACGAGGAGCCGGGCGGCGGTGAGCGTGCAATGGACGCGCCTGGCGTGGAGCCCGCACTTCACCCGCAGCCAGAGCAGGTCGAACTTGGCGTTGTGGGCGATGAGGCCGGATTCCTCGAGCACCGGCTTGAGCGGGCCGAGGTCGTAGCCGGTGGCGCGGAGGTCGATGGTCCAGATGGTGCCGCCGTGACGGCTGAGGGTGAGCAGGCGGATTTCCCCCTTCCACGGGTCAAGTCCGTCGCCCTTGCGCTCGCCGTAGGTTTCGATGTCCAGAGCGATGCGGGAGGCGCCGGTCAGGTCTAGGGCGATGCGGTCGAGGTCGGCGCGGAGGGAGCAGAAGACCTGTTTGTGGGACGTGGGGACATTCAGGGAGTTTTCCCTATCGCCCATATAGAGAGCATTTAATTCCCCCTTTTTCTCTTCATTCTTAGAGGCATTTTTTTCGCCCATATAAGGCGTATGGAAATGTCCCACAATGTCACCACGTCCCACAGGTGTGGTGGCATCTTCGGGCGTGGAGGGGTTAAGTGGCAGATCCCCGTCGCCCGCGCGGAAGAATCGGTAGGTGGCGTAGTTCTTCGAGGTCTGCTTGATGCGGAACGTGATGCCGCCGAGCTCGCGCTTGTCGAACTTCGCGACGATCTTGCCGAAGCTCGTCAGTCCTCGCCGCGCAGCGAAATCGAGCCAGTCGAACAGCTCGTGGACATCCTCGTCGTTCTGGACGAATGACTGGAAATCCTTTTTGAGCACCTCCCGGTCGCCGAAGCGCTCGAAGGCCAGGACGAAGAAGTCCCGCATCGCCTTGGTCGACTGGTCGCCGGACGACTGGCTGTCTTCATGCGGCATGCACGGGTCCGGCAATCCGGCGCAGTGGAGGATGCCGCCGACCACCTGCCCCCATTCCGGGAACGAGGTGAATGGCGACGGCCCGGACGGGCAACCACGCCGCACCCACTCGGAAACCAGCGCGGCGATGGCGGACAGCAGCTCCGACCGGTTGCGGCGGACCCAGCCCTTGATGTCCACGTGGCGGTAGCGGTGGCCGTTGATGTCGTCGGGCGTGAAGCGCAGGCGGATCCGGCGGCAGCGGCGCTCGATGTCCGGCTCCCAGGTCGCGTTGTTGGCGGAGAACGAATACTCGGTTTCGTTCGGCAGGGTGAGGGTTTCGCTCGCGCCGAGGCGGCGGTCCTCCCAGACGCCGGAATTGTCGGTGGCGGCCTCCAGCGAGGCGTAGCGGACGTGACCCTTCATGTTCGCCAGGTGGAAGAACCGGCTGCCGGCCATCAGGGCTGAGGTGATCCGCTTGCGCATCTCGTCGTCGCACTCCTTGGAGAGCGGGGCACAGATGATCGAACGGCCGGTGTAGGCGATGTGGGTGAGGTCGGCGCAGGTGTCCTTGCCGCAGCCCTCGCGGTTGCCGTCGTAGATCCAGAGCGGGGTGCGCCGCCAGCCCATCAGGCCCCGGCAAAACGGGGTGATGAAGCGGGCCAGTGCGTGGACGCGGGATTGCTCGTCGTGCCACCAAAACCCGCCGTGCTCGGGCAGGCCGAAGAGGTCCTGGAGCAGCCAGCGTAGCGCCTCGGCGTGGCCCATCGTCTTGAGCTGCGGGGCGTGCGGGTTGAGCCAGGTGCCGAAGCGTTCGTCGTAGCCGGGCTTCGGATAGACCAGCTTGCCGTCGTCATCGAGGTGCGGCACCGGCACGTCGAGCACCCGGCGGATCCGCGGCAGGTATTCGCTGAAGAACCCGTTGACCAAGGTGATGCGGGCGTCCTGCTCGCTCATGCTTTTGGGCACGAAGACCTCGTCACCCGCGTCGTCCTCGCGCAGCACGCCGGTTTCCACGGTGCGCTCGACCGCGGTGACCAGTTCCGCCGCCTTGATGGTCGAGAGCATGTGGCCGGGGATGGACCCCGCGCTGTCGGCGGCCGGGACGGTGGTGATTTCCACGACGTTGGTGGAAAAGCGGAACAGATCGAGGGTCGGGGCGATAAGGGTGCCGAGCTCCTTGCCGAATTCACCGTGGGCGCGTCCGAGGGCGGGCAGGATGATCTGCGGGCGGCCTTTGGCGTTGCTGTTGCCGGGCGACCAGACGCGGAGGTTCGAGCAGCGGGCGGCGATGATCCCTGGCTTCCGGGCCTCCGCCCATTCGACGAGATCGCGGATGCCGCGGGATTCGCAGTGCGCGTGCAGGCACTTGAAGCCCGGCATGGTTTCCGGTTGGTTGAAGATGATCGTGTCCGAACCTGGAGCGTCGGCCACGCCACCGCTGTGATCGGCCTCCCAGGGGCAGCGGACCGACCACTTGTTGGAATCGGGATCGAGGCAGGCACCCAGGCGGCCGAGGTCTTCCATCACCCCGGCGAGATCGAGCGTGCGAAGATCCTGCTCCCACTTCGACCACCAGGGTTTTTCCTTCGACGGCCGGCCGCGCTTCTTGGCTTCCGGCGCGCTGAATCCGAACCAGCGGCAAAGCTGGGTCCAACTGACCTCCGGGATGTCGCCGGTCACCTCCCAGGAATACGTGTGCCCGCTTTTGTGGACCGACGGCGACAGAACCAGGTTCAGCCCGTCCAGGTAGAGCTCGGCGGACACGGCGTCGTTGATCTGGCAGGTGGGTGCCTTCTTCGCTTTCAGCACCTCCTCGGGGATGTCACGGCAGATGAAGGCGAGGTGGGCCCCGCCGCCGGTTCGCTCGCGGGGGACCGCGGCGAGATCCGGTTGGTTCGCCAGCCATGCCATCACCGAGGCACCGGCGTCCGGCTTGCTGTCGAGATCGACGTGGACGAACGGCGCCCGCACGACGCAGCCGATGTTGTTGGTGGATCCGTTGCCGAAATACTTGGTGAGGAAGTCCGGGCTGATTTCGGCGGCGGTGTGGTTGCGCCAGCCTTTGAGGAGCGGCTTCTTGCCGCGTTCGTGATGGTCGCCGCGGTCGGGCGGCAGCAGGGGATGGATCGCCCAGCCGAGGGTGGCGGCGTAGAACTGGGCAGCGGCAAGTCGGTCGAGGGTGTTAAAGTCGGATGGAATGGAGGGCGTCATGGGTGAGATTGGGGAAAGTGGAAATCGAGGGCGCGCTGGGAGACGAAGATCCCCCGCGGCCAGTCCTTGAGGTGGAGGCCGGCGAGCGTGCGGACCCGGGAAACGGCGACGTAGGCCTGGCCGGGTTCACGGGCGGCACGGATGTCGATGAAGGCGGAATCGAGGGTGAGTCCTTGCGCTTTATGGATGGTCAGGGCGTTGGCGAGGCGCAGCGGCAACTGCTCGAACCAGGCGGAACCAGGGTCGTTGGAATCGTAGCGCCAGCGGTAGGGCGACACCTCCAGCTCCTTGCCTTCGGTCAGGACGACCACGGTGGTCAGCCCGATGGAAACCACCTCGCCGGTCTGGCCGTTGACGAAGCCGTCGTCGGGGCGGTTCACGGTGAACATCACCTTGGCACCCGGCTTGAGCCGCAGGACCGCGGGCGTGAGCAGGTTCTTTTCGAGGAAGTCGATCTGGTGCTGCGGTCCCCAGGTTTCGGCCTCGCGGACCGATTCGGGGCCGGGGAGTTCGCCGAGGCAGAAGTCGTTCCATCGGTCGACCATCGAGTTGTGGGTGAACAGCCGGGTGATGTCCCGTGCGGGGAACGTGGTGACGCGCGGACGCAGCAGGCGCTCGGTCCCGCCGTCGATCTCGCCGCGCCGGAACTTGCCGAGGGCGGCCACCAGTTCCGGTTCGTCCTGGCGCATGATCCGCCGCAGTTCGACGGTCTGGAATCCCGCCGCCGACCACGTTGACGAATCGAATGCCCAGTCGTAGGGGCGTGTCGGGTTCGTGCGAACCGGCGGGAGCTGTAAGAAATCCCCAGTCCCGATCACCTGGATGCCACCGAACGGTCGCTGGTCCTCGCGGATCTTCCGGCAGTGGAAGTCGAGGTAGTCGAACGCGCGGCCCGAAAGCATCGAGATTTCGTCGATGACCAGCCGCTTGCAGCGACGCACGCGGTTGAAGGCGACGCGCACGCTGGGTTTCGCGTCCCGCGCCAGTTGCTCGAAGAACCGCTCGGGATCCTGACCTTGGGCGGGTCCAAGCATCATGCCGCTCCAGCGGTGGACGGTCATGCCGCCGACGTTGAGGGCCGCCACGCCGGTCGATGCCACGACGTGGGTGTCCGGATGACGTTTGAGGAATTCCCGGACCTGATAGCTTTTCCCGGACCCCGCCGGGCCGGTGAGAAACGTGTTCCCACCGGCCATGGCAAGGTCGAGGAAGCGGTCGGCCGGACTCCTGGCGACCAGGCTCCCGCTCATGGTAGCCACGCGCCTCCGTCGCGAAGCACCCAGCCTGCAAGCAGGCCGAGGAGGAAGGAGAGGACGATCATCGGCCAGCGGCGGCGGCGACGGTTCGGCTTCGCGACGAACCCCCGCAGGAGGGGACGGCGACAGGACGGCGGATAGATGGTGTAGGACATGGGTCAGGGAAGTTGGGACGTGTTTTCAATCAGCCGGGGGAATGCTCCGGCCTGTTCGCTGCAACCTGCTTGAAACCAGATTTCAGCGTTTCAAATGCGGACGGGACTTCTTGCGCTGCGCCTTGGTCCGGAACTCCAGAACCAGCTGCTGGCGGCCCTCGAAGCGGGCGGCGAAATGCTCCTTGAAGTCCATTTCCGTGCGGCTCACCGCAAGGAGGGTTTCGATCACCAGGATGTGGCGCTCGAGTGCCTTCTTGCAGTGCTTCTTGAGGAACTGATGAAGCCGGAAGCTTGCCTCCGATGTGCCGGAAGCCTCGCAATACTCCTCCCGCATGGCCTTGAGCTCGGGGCTGAGGTTTTCCAGCAGCGGCTCGTAGATGTAGCGGTTGATGAAGCCGCCGAAAAAGCCGGGGGTCCTGCCTTTGACGTAGGCGAGCCCGTAACAATCGCAGACGGCCTTGAAGAACGAATCCGGGAATGTGCCTTCCCAGGCTGCCGGCACTTCCTGAAGGAACAGCCCGACATAGGCCACCGTCTCCCGCCGGTCCCGCAGCGTGAAGAACGCCCGGGTGAGGGCCAGCTTGAACCGGATCACCACGGGAGTGTTGCGGAACAGGGTGATGAGGAACGTGGCCTGCTGCTCGGTGAGGTAGGCGATGCGGGTAGCCTTCGCGAATCCGCCTTGCTGCAGGGGAGAACCCTTCCGCATTTCAAATGCGAGAGGGCCGAACGCTCCCTCAATGCTTGGAAGATGCTTGGCGATGAGTTGCAGGACGGCGTGATGCTGGATCCCGCATTGCCCGGCGACGGTGGTGCTCGGGCAGGTTGGAATTCCTTCCCGGTCCACCAGATCGATGTCCGCCAGTTTGAGTGAAGATGGTTTCATGGTCGGATGGAGTGGGTTTGTTAGGCCGGGACGCACGCGGTCGGCGGTGTTTCATTCCCCGCATCCGGCGAGTCCTTCACCCGGCAGTAGCCCTTCTGCCAGACCCACAAGTCGCGGGCCGCGAGGAAGGCGCGGAAGTAGCCGTCCTTGTCGGCATCGTCCCACACCTTCACCAAAACCGGCACCGGATCGGTGGACCCGATGACGACCGATGCGATTGCGGCGTCGGCCAGCCCCTTGTCACGGGAGGCGAGCGCCATCCGGTAGGCTTCGAGTTGCAGCGGCCAGGTGTCGTGGAGGATCGGCTTGAAGTTGCCGTCCTTGTCGCGCCGGGTCTTCTGGGTCTTGAAGTCGATGACCGTGGGACGGCCGGTGGACCGCAACGTCGCCACCAGGTCGACCCGCCCGGCGTAGCCCCATTCGAGGTGCGCCGTGGCGATTTCCACCGAATGGACGGCGATGACTTCCTTGTCGAACCACTGGCGGGCGGGCTCGAACAAGCGGGCGACTCCCTTGTCCTCGGGCAGCCAGCGGCCTTGGGCGTAGCCTTCGATCGCAGCATGAACGGCGCTGCCCAGATCGGCGGCCCGGCCGACCTCGCTGGTCATGTCCACGAGGACACGCTTGGCGAAGTCGTCGAGGGTTTCCCCTTCGGTGCGCGGCAGGGTGAGTGCCGCGAGGATGGCCTGTTCCTGTTTCCAAGCGTCGAGCCCCGGCTTGGCGAGGATCGACAGGACGTTGGTGACGGACGGGAACAGGCCGAGTTTGCGGGCGTCGCGCAGGCTGGTCGGACGTTGGCCCTTCCCGTCGGCACGCGGCACCTCGTGAAGGGGTGTGCCGTCCGGGAAATACCAGTGCGAGGCGGACTCTCGTGGAACGATGAGCATGGTCGTGGACTGGTCGGGTGTTAGAACGGGATGTTGTCCTCTTCGTCCTCGTCGGAGGAGAGGGCTTCCTTCGCCTGCTGCAGCGCCGCGATCAGTTCGCGGTCGGCCTTGAGCGGCTTCTCCATTTCCAGCGCGGTGGGCAGCCACTTGGTCAGCAGCGCCTCCACGGCTTCCCGGTCGAGTTCGCCGAGATCCAGGCCGCTGTGTTTGCCGACGTGCACCTTCACGCGCCGCCAGTCAGAGGCTCCCGATTCTCCGCCGTTGGATGCCGGCCGGAACTTCTCGTCGTTGTTCTGGCGGTCCTTCTGACGGACATACTTGCCGGACGGCTTGAGCGGGTCGCCGGACTTGTCGGCGCGGATCAGGCCGATGTTGGCGTAGGTGGTGCCGTTGTAGTCGCTGTGGACCACCGACACGCGGGCCGGCCGGCCGATCAGTGATTCGGTGTCGAACTCGGCCTGCTCGGCCATGGTCAGGTCACGGCCGAACCATTGCTTGATGAAGGCTCGGAGGGCGGCCTTTTCGTGGAGCGACGGGGTGAATCCGCGGCTGAAGAGCAGGTAGGGGCTGCCGTTCTGGCGGAGTTCGCGGGTTTCGAAGACGATGCGGAAGGTCTCGCGCTCGCCGTAGGTCGATTGGGTTTTTCGGAGCGGCGTCACATCGACGCAGACGGCCTGACCGTCATACTCGGGGTGGGCTTCAAACGGGGTGGTGGATCCGGTGGCGGATAGTTTCATGGTAATGATGTAGTTTGGTTCAAGGCGATGGCCGCTCTGACAGCTCCCGCGTCGGCACGGCCCGACCGACGGGGGAAATCGGTCATGGGAGGGGAGCGAACTCGCGGAAGAGGTCGGCGGCGGCGCACTCGGCTGCGTCTTCGCAACCGGTGGCGGCGATGTCGGCCAGTTGGCTGGCGCGTTGGTCCCTCGACTCGAGCGAGGTCATGACCCGGGAGGGGACGAAGCGGACGAGTCCGCCGATCCGGATCGAAGGCATGCCCTCGTCACGGAGGCGGGGAATCTGGCGCTCGGAACATCTGAGGAATTGCGCCAGGTCTTTGGTCGTCCAGAGAGGGGCGACGGAGGTGCGGTCTGGGTGTCGGATTGCGATCATCGTCCTTCGGTCGGTGTCAACCGAAGGGCGGGAAGGGGGGCTTCCCGTCCGGGAAGCCTGGGTTTCCCGGGACGGGGTCCCCAGTCCGGGGGCGGATCGAAGTGAATGTGCGGTGGTGGTCATCTCCCTTGCTCTGTTGTCAAAACAAGGGGCGTGAAGAGGGGCTTCCCGTTCGGGAAGGGGTGGCTTCCCGTTTTGGGCCAGGGGGCTTCCCGTCGGGCGCTGAGGTGCTTCCCGTCAGGGGGTTAGGCGCTTCCCGTCATGGGAAGAGACGCTTCCCGCCGGAGGGTGGGTGGCTTCCCGTCGCGGGAAGAGGCGCTTCCCGCCGGAGGGTTGGGAGCTTCCCGTCGTGAGAATAGGGGCTTCCCGTTTTACGGTAGGTGGCTTCCCGTTTCGAGAAGAGGGGGGGCTTCCCGACCGGAATCCAGTACCTTGGCAGCCTGGTGCCCTACGCCGGCTCCGTCTTGCTCAAAGGCCCCACCCCTGGGGCGGACGGAAGAAGATGACGCCGCCCTTGCCAAGCGAGTGGTCCAAATCCTCGCCGATGGCAGCGTCCTGATCCCGGATCTTCGCGATCACCACATCGAGCGCCTTCCTGACCCGCTGCCGGGCCTTTCCTCGATCTCCCTCGGCAATCTGCCGGCTTCCGCCGGACTTGTTGAGCAGCTTCAATATGCCCCTGCAGAGTGGCAGGGATTTCAAGCTGGCACCAGCCCGCTTTCACCCCTCGAAGCTATGCCTTCCAGTGGGATGGTTTTGATTTTAATTAACTGTCCGTCAGTGTATTACGGTTTAACATGACGCGAGTGATAGCAGTGGTGGAAGCGGCCCTCCTGGTTGCCGTGGATCGGGTCGTCGGTGGCATCGAAGTCCAGCACGATGACGCGGGACTTTCGCGGGATGGCGCGGACGCCCTCGGCCAGCAGCAGCGCTGCGATGGCGGCGGGGCGGTGTTGATCTTGCGGTATTTGCCGCCCTTCTGCGCGGCACCGAGTTCGAGGCGGTTGAGCTTGCTCTTGCCGTCGAGCGGCTTGCGTTTGTCAGACTCGTGGCGGCGGCCTTCGCCGAGCAGGTCGGAGTTGCCGCAGGCGGCGGAGAGCAAGGGATCGGCGCGGAGGCGGTCGTTGAGATCCTCGTAGCCGAGCGCGAGGCCAAGTGCCCGCTGCCGCAGCATGACGGGCAGGGAGTGCTCGACGTGGTCCAGATTGCGGGCGTCGGAAAAGCAGCGGGCGAGCTTCTCACAAAGGGCGTCGCGGCGGTCCATCCCGCGCAAAAGCAGCGCGCCGCCGTCGCTGGAAAGATGCCCGCCTGTGAAGTCCGCTTCCCTGCGGCGCGAACCGAGGGCTTGAAATCCGAAAGCTTGCTGGCGACACTCTGTCATCGGCCGTTTTGCTTTAGTGTTCTGGTATTTGATTCGACACCAATATCTTACAACACCATTAGCA
>Ga0247844_1008420_pt1 | contig 11191 bp, 12 predicted proteins | sample LaCtaG_FD_192421 | JGI IMG/M metagenome (GOLD analysis project Ga0247844, IMG submission 192421) | Freshwater microbial communities from meromictic Lake La Cruz, Castile-La Mancha, Spain - LaCruzMarch201714.5m_1 | ecosystem: Environmental > Aquatic > Freshwater > Lake | place: Spain: Castile-La...
AAAAGAAATGGACGAGAAACTTAACAGGTTCTACACTTTTGTAGATAACTACCGAAAAGCAGCCAACAGTGTGGCTGCTTAATTTACGGGAAGCGTCTAAGTGTCATTATTTAACGGTTCAATACGACGGTAGTGATCAAAAAATACGGACTTGGCTAAACCAACTGATTCAGGAGCGTCCTTAATTCCCTGACATCAGGGCAAGAGGATCTAAACCTGGAATGCGCCCCCGAGATCAAACCACTAGTCTAAAACGTATTCCGCAAATTTAAAGACAAAGAATTTCGATAAAGAATCCCCAGATTAAAAAAACTGGGGATTCTTTTATGCAGCTTTTTTAAGTCGATCTAAACCATCTAAAATGAAAACACGAATGAGAACTTGATAAGGAATGCCTTGAATCTCGGCGAGGGCTTTTAACTCTTGAATTGTCGTTTCATCGAGGGCCACACTTGTTGGTTTTTTAGGCGACTCCTTAAAGCGCTTCATAGCCGCCAGAATTTTTTTTGCATCAAGCTCAAAATTCTGATCATATTCTTTAAGTGATTTTGCGTAAGATTTCTTCATACTGCATCCTTTCTTTTTTATGAGCAGGGCGAGCACTTATTACTCGAACTCGTCGACCTCTCAAAGCAAAAGCTATTTGTAACAATTTACCATTTAATGATGGGCCAACGATTCCGAGTCGTTGTTCATTGGCCACAGGAGTGATTTGGATACCAAGGGGTAGCGCCAATCCTGATCTGAACACTGCTTCGATTTCATGAGTTTCTACTCCATGCTTTGTAGCGTTCTTGGTAACGATTTCCCTCATCCCACTCAAACTCGAAGTGGGAGGTCTCTAGAATCCAGAATAGTAGCCATTCAACAAATTCCCACTGGGCCATCATGACACTATACACACACTATAAGGATAGTGCCAATGTAGTGCCGTCTAAAAGTGAGAATTTGGCGCTAACTTGGCGCTAATTTCCCCGAAACAGACAAAAAAAGATGAAAACGGACAGTAAAAGCGAAGACCCATTATTGATTTAACTCGTAGAAATCGTTAACTAAAATACTGAAACTACTCAACCTTGAAACTGACCCTTGTCGGCTCCCTCACCGGGCACCAAACATTATGTAGGAGTTTAGAAAGCCAGGGCCTCGCGCCTCTGACTTTTTTTTGTCCAAAATTTCAGTTCGTTACCCCGCGTTTTAGAAGTGCCACATCAATATCACTATGCTTTGGTGAAAGGAATTTATCGACTCTAATGATCTTCCAATACGAACGTTCTAATCAATGCACTGCATCAAAGGCTTAGTATTTAAGGACGATCCCTCTCTTCTAGTTATGCTAGGTTGATCTAGTAAAAACGATAGTGTATCCTAGTAAAATGAAAAATTTCGTTCGGCTTAATATTATTGATAAATTGTCACATAATCTGAAAACATCTCCCCAGTTCATACAGGTTATTTTGGGGCCAAGACAGGTAGGCAAAACAACCTCCATCCTTCATTATTTAGAACATGAATATAAAGGTCCTTATGTTTTTGTCAGTTCGGACTCTGTTTTTAATGCCAGTACCCTATGGCTCAGAGAAAAGTGGCAGGAGGCACGCCAAAAAAAGGCCCTACTTGTAATTGATGAAATCCAGAAAGTTGAGAATTGGTCCGAGGTGGTTAAGTCTCTATGGGATGAAGATAAACGTAGTAAGAAACTCACACCGTGTGTCCTTTTAGGATCCAGCTCACTTGAACTGCAAAGGGGCCTTACAGAAAGTCTTACAGGTCGGTTTCAGCTTATTACCGCCTATCACTGGAATTTTCATGAATCCACTGAGGGCTATGATCTCACTTTTGATCAGTACCTCAAGTTTGGTGGCTATCCAGGGTCATATCCACTTATAAAGGATGAGGTCTGGCTAACGTATTTAAAAAACTCTATTATTGAAACAGTTATCGAAAAAGATATTTTAAAAAATCACACTGTAAAATCTCCGGCCCTCTTCAAGCAGGCCTTTGAAATTCTTATTTCTTATCCAGCCCAGGAGGTGAGTTACACTAAACTTTTGGGACAGCTTCAAGACAAGGGAAATACTGAACTCGTGAAGCATTATATAAAGCTCTATGAGGGGGCTTTTTTAATCAAGGCACTTGAGAAATTTTCAACGAACTCAATTAAAACAAGATCATCATCTCCTAAAATTTTGCCACTCTGTCCGGCCTTTTTTTACTCGAATATCCTTGATGAATATTCGGCTACTGAGAAAGGAAGAGTTTTTGAACTTATAGTGGGGGCCCAACTTATTCGCACGGGACTTGATCTTTATTATTGGAGAGAAGGTGCTCATGAAGTGGATTATATCCTTAAAAGGGGACGTAAGATTTGGGCCGTAGAAGTAAAATCAGGTAAGAAAAAAAGTGCCAAGGGATTAGATATTTTTTTAGCAAAATTTGCTCAAGCAAAAGGCATTATTATTACCCTTGAGAACTACCTTGATTTTGAAAAAGATCCTCTTAATTTTTTAGAAATAAATTCAAATTAATCAAAATATCTGACACCGCATATCTAATCTCATAGAAAAGACCCTGTTTAAAACCTCTAGTTAACTGGCCAATTTACCCAGCTTTAGACTTTGCTAAATAATGCTGATCAAGCGCCTGGCGCAGATAAGTTTTGATGATGGCCTGTCTGCTAATATTTAAGTCGTCTGCGATAGCATCTAATTCTTCAAGCATATCTGCGACGAAATCTACATTAACTCGTTGAATAGGCTTTTTCATATTGCCAGAGTTGGTGAAATATTTCGAAATGTTCTGACCTTTGTCGGCCAGATCAGCGATTTCATCAGCAGAAATTTTCTTGGCCTTTTTTTTAGACATTTTTTTCATAAAGTTTTATCTCCTCTTTTGTGGATTTTCAAAGGGTTATAAGATGGTAGAACTCACCCTTCGTATCTTCTCTAATTTCCCCGATAACAGACAAAAAAAGATGAAAACGGACAATCACAAACGAAGACTCAAAGTTAAATTAACTGTTTGTAATCATTCAATAATGTGTTGAAACTAAAAGGAAGTTTATAAACATCGGCCACTTGATACTTTAAGCAGCAGAAAGATCAATACCGGTAACCCTATGCCCTCTTAGTGCCAGGTCGTTACTTAAAAAACCTCCACCACAGGAACATCAAATGCTGTGTACAATCTCTCGCCATATGCTTCATAGATCCTTTCATCTATTCCTCACATTAGGTGGATATTCATTTAAACTCTGTGGCATAATGAAACCAATGAAGTTTATTTTACCCTTTTTCTTTTTTCTTTCTCTCCATGCTCAAGCTCAAAAGAGTCTTACACCTCAGGCGTTCCAAATTAACGTAAGGCCTGTGCTTTCTGGTATTCTTAATGATTTTTATCAAATGATTGCCCTCTTCCCTGATTTCCCACAAGAGCTCAGTGGGATCGTGGTGCAGCTTGAATCCATGAATACCGACAAAGAACATCTTCTCACTAGCTGCCCAAGGCTTGTTAATGACTCGTGTTATTCTCATCTCAGGGCCATTCAAAATAAGCTTTCACTTATCCAGGCCAGGACTCTAAAACTTTTTGTTCATCAAAAAATCTCATCTTCTCTGCACTTAAACACCATTACTGGTATGAGACTTGTTCAGGATTTTCACGCCACTCTCGAAGAGGTCAAAGGTGAACTCGATAATAGCACACTTATGATTAAGGCCAGTATCCGTCATAAAAAAGAAACCTATCAGATCGTAAAACAGCTTGATGAGCTTAATACCCTCATCTCTCTTGCTATCGTGGAATACATTCCCTACACATACAAAGAAGATTTTCGTCATTTTTTCTTTAATTTCGTGCATCCTATTCAACAGCATATTTCAAAAAATAGAAATTATGAGTTTCTAAATCGAAATGTGAACTCACTGAATTTCGCCGTGAACCTTCTAAATATGAATCTCACTAAAAGAAATAAAAAAACACCTGAAGGCATGTCGCCTTATCTTTCACTGATCCATAATCGTTGGAATAGTTTACTAAGATTTTACTTCTAAAGAAAAAGCTTCAAGATCATGGTCATCATCAATGTCGTCAAAAGACCAAAGCCCCACATGATGGAAGTGATTGACTTGTGCTTTTAAAGAAAGAATAAGCATGTCTTCATTAGAAATTTTTTCTTTTTCTACTTTCGCCAAGATCTCGTTACTCTTTTGATGGAGCCACTGATCAAAAAACTCATTACCAAACACGACTGCTCCCATGGAACACCCTTCCTTATTGAAGAATGATAGCATAAAAAAAAGGCCCTCCGAAGAGGGCCCATTTTTCTTAATACTTAGAAGTTCTGCGGCCTCGGACGTCCGTTTTGTGACGGCGTTTCTCAGCGTTTTCTAATTTTTCTTTCATTCTGACTGAAGGTTTGCGGTACTCAGAACGAGCTCTGTATTCTTTGACGATCCCGTAGGCATCACAAAGGCGCTTAAATTTTTTAAGTGCTTTTTCAGCTGGAAATCTGTCATCGATAGAAATTGAAATAGTCGACATGCTCAATACACCCCCTTCACATGGCATTAGAACAAAGGTCAAACTACAGGTTTAAGCTGTGGTATGTCAAGAAAAGTCTTTTACGGGGGGCAACTCCATTGATAAAAAGGGACCTATGCAAATGGATGTTTTTAACTTTCATCATGAGTCCACTCCACCTTTAGCGGCGAAGCTAAGACCCAAAACTCTCGCCGACTTTTTTGGCCAAGTAAAAATAAGACCCCAGCTTGAAAAACTTATCACTCATCCTCGTCACGTCATTTTCTGGGGACCTCCAGGAACGGGCAAAACCACTTTGGCCTACATTCTTGCTGATCAGATTGGTGGAGAATTTCATGTCTTTAGTGCTGTAACAAGCGGCATCCCTGAACTTAAACGCCTCATTCAAGAAATGCTTGATCAAAAACGTGAGTTTGGTAAAAAAAGTATTCTTTTCATCGACGAAATACACCGTTTTAACAAATCTCAACAAGACGCGCTCCTACCTTACTTAGAAAATGGTGATTTTCTTTTTATTGGTGCCACTACCGAATACCCTCACACTTCTTTGAATAAAGCACTGATCTCGAGGGTCTCACTCATTGAACTTAAGCAATTAGGCCCAAATGATCTTATTTCAATCCTTGAACGGGGCATGGAAGATCTGGGTCGCCCGGAACTCAAAGACTATTTAGAGGATCTGGCCAAACTCTCAAATGGTGATGCTCGTTTTGCTCTTAATCAGCTCTCGCGTCTTGTGGCCTTCACAAGTACTGAGTTAATAAATAAAGATCAGATCATTAAAGATATTTTTGAACATGCTCGTCAGTACGATAAGAATGCTAACCGCCATTACGATGTGATCAGTGCATTTATCAAGTCAATAAGAGGATCAGATCCGCAGGGAGCTCTGCTTTGGCTAGCAGTGATGCTTGATGGTGGAGAAGATCCAGAGTTTATTGCAAGAAGGCTTATGATCCTGGCATCTGAGGATGTGGGACTCGCTAACTCACAGGCCTTGCAAGTCACTACCAACGCTCACTATGTAGTTAAACAAATTGGGATGCCAGAGGCAAGGATCACTTTAAGTCATGCTTCAGTTTTTATGGCCCTTTCACCTAAATCAAACTCCGTTTATATGGGTATTAATGAGGCCCTCTCATTTGTAAAAGAAAACCCTACCCTCGAAGTCCCTGGTCATCTTTCAAGCGTATCGCCAGAGAAGAAAAACTATAAATACCCACATAGTTTTCCTCAAAATTGGACGCAGCAACGTTATCTACCAGAAGGAGTGGACGAAAAATTCTATAAACCACAAACTAATGGCTCAGAGAAGGCACTTATGGATCAGTATGTCGCTTTGACTAAAAAAAGACCTTAGAATTGACGAAGACTCTTCCTATAGCGAAACTATTAATACCAAGGATATATTATGAAATACACAGTACTTTTTCTTTTAAGTTTTTCCGCTATGGCGGCCATTCCTACTTATGATCTTAAGATCAAGGTTCAGCATAACAATGACATCATCACTCCAAGAGTCATGGTTAAAAGTCAGGAAGTCGCTACAACGATCAGAGAGATTGGAGAAAATGAAAAATTCGTTGATGTCGTTGTCACAGAAAAAGCAGCTGATGTACTTCGAATCAAATTCGCGATCGGTACTATTATTGACGGAGAACGGGTGATTCAGGCCACTCCAGAATTCTTAGTTCATGAAAATCAAACAGCAACAATGACTACAACAAATGAAGACGAAGGAAGTGTTTTTGTATCAGTAAACGCTCAAAAAATTATTGAAGAAGAATAAATCATAATAAGAAAGCCTCCATCTCAGGAGGCTTTCTTATTTATTTAGATCAAATTTTCAGGATTCATTGTTTCAAGATGATATTTTACAGATGCCAAAAATTTACTACCTAACTCTCCATCAATAATACGGTGATCATAAGTGTGTGTTCCATACATCATGCTTCTGATGGCAATAGCATCATCTTCAGTAACCATAACTCGTTTTTTAATCACACCAGTACAAAAGATTCCTAATTGCGGTTGAAGAATCACTGGAGTTGCAATAAGAGTTCCAAAAGAACCGTTATTGGTGAACGTATATGTTCCACCAGTAAGATCATCCATTGTGAGTTTTTTCGTACGAGCTTTATTAGCAAGGATATCCAACTGACGGGCAAGGCCCGTAAGGTTTAAATCTTGAGCGTGTTTAATAACAGGAACAACAAGTCCATTTCCTGGAACGGCCACAGCACAGCCTAAATGGATATCTTTTTTGATCACGATATTATCGCCTTCAAGAGAAGAGTTCACAAGAGGATGCTCTTTCAAGGCCTGAACGATAGCATAAAGAACAAAATGAGAATAAGTAAGGTTAATACCTTCACGCTTTTTGAATTCGTTTTTGATTTTCTCGCGGGCCTTCACAAGACTTGTCATATCGATTTCATCTATTGAGTTCACATGAGGTGAGGTTTGTTTAGAAAGAACCATGTTCTTAGCAATTGTTTTGCGCATGTTATCCATAACAACAACTTCAACTCTCTCTCCGTTTGAACGAGTTTGAGCAGTACCCTTTGGAGCTGGAGTTCCTGGAAGAGCTCCCTTGGTCACAAGTGCAGAAGCAGTTGCTCCGCCTTTTCCACGGTTAGCGATATAAGATTCAAGATCAGCTTTATTCACACGTCCAGCAGCTCCTGAGCCTTTGACATTTTTAAGTTCAGAGAGAGCGACACCAGCTTCTTTTGCCATGGCCTTAACAAGTGGAGTGTAGAAACGAAAACCTTCTTCAGTTTCATCAGTATGAACTTCTTCGGCTGGGGCCATTTGAGGTTTTGATACTGTTTTAGCATTTGCTTCGGACTTAGCTTCTATTTTAGTGGCCGAAGTATCAATTGATGCATTCATATCATCTTCGATAATGGCAATAGGCTTCCCAACATCAACGGTTGTCCCTTCAGGGTAAAGAAGCTGTACGATTTTTCCCTGAATCGGACTCGGAATTTCTGATTCTACTTTATCAGTTGAAATCTCAAGAAGAGTTGCATCTAGCTCGATAATATCCCCCGGACCTTTATGCCATTTAGTGATGGTACCTGTCGTGATCGACTCTCCCATTTGAGGCATTACAACTTCAATCTTGGCCATAAACTATCTCCTTAAAAATCTAAATTAAATATTAAGTGCGCGCCCCTTGGCCGCTAAAACAGCTTCACCCAAAAACTCACCAAGAGTGGGATGTGGGTGAATGGTTGCAAAGATTTCTTCATCAATGCCTTCCATCGTTCTAAATAAAATATATTCGTGAATCAATTCGGTAGCATGGGTTCCTACTATATGGGCCCCCAACAACTCCCCATGTTTACCTGTAAGCACTTTTATAAATCCATCCTTCTCATTTGAAGCGATCGCTTTACCGTTGGCCATGAAAGGAACTTTACCCACTTTATACTCAATCTTTTGTTCTTTGAGAGCACGCTCGGTATACCCAACTGATGCCACCTGTGGCTGGCAATAAGTACATCCTGCAATATTCATCTTATCAATGGCGTGAGGATGAAGCCCAAGCATATGCTCTACTGCCACAATCCCCTCATGAGAAGCGGCATGAGCAAGAAGAGGTGGACCAGAAACATCACCAATGGCGTAAACACCTTTAGCTGTTGTCTCATACATGTTGGTGACTTTGATAAAACCCTTATCAGTTTCAACGCCGGCCTTATCAAGACCATAACCTTCAAGATTTCCTGTCATACCAACAGCAATCAGACCCATCTCAAATTTATGGTCTACCTTTTTTCCACCTTCAGTCACCGTGAATGTTACATCTTTGCCATTATTTTTAGCTGTGATTCCTTCAATGCCTAAAGAAAGCTTGATACCATATTTTTTATAATGTTTTTCAACTTCTACAGAGACTTCTGTGTCTTCGATCGGAAGAAGATTTTTTTGCATCTCGAAGATATGCACTTCTACACCAAAAGCATTCCAAAAATAGGCAAACTCCATACCAATTGCACCTGCACCAACAATCCCTATGGATTTGGGAAGTTGTTCAAGTTTTAAGGCCTCCCAAGCACCAATGAGACGTTTTCCATCATGCTCAAGACCCGGAAATGAACGATACTTCGCTCCTGTCGCAATAATAATATTTGCTCCAGAGACTTCTTCTTTTTTCCCCGCAGTATCAGTAACTTCTAAAACCTTCGCAGATTTAAAAACACCTTTTCCTGAAATCACTTCAATCTTATTTTTTTTCATCAAAAATGCGATACCCTTGGACATATTTCCAGCAATATCATTGGCGCGCTTAACAGCGACAGCACCATCAAGCCCCTTAAAATCAACATTTATCCCAAGAGATTTAAGATCGGCCACTTCATGAACTGAGTGAGCAGATTTTAAAAGCGCCTTTGTAGGAATACACCCACGATTTAAACAAACTCCACCGAGCTTATCGGCCTCAATGATGGCAACTTTTTTTCCTAACTGAGCAGCACGTATAGCAGCGATATAACCACCTGGGCCCGCGCCTAGGACTACAACATCAAATGTTTTGGCCATGAGAGGAATTCCTTTTGTTTTCAAAAGATCTAAATGTCTTGAAATATTGGGTTAAACGCTGCGCATCTGTCAATGAAGGCCACTACATTTTGCATCGTTAAGTTTTACAAGCAATTCTTCCAAGCACTTAAAATTACAAAAGATGTATCTCAAAAAATACCATATAAGAATTTCACTCTCTTCAGACTTCAGGTGGTCATCCCCCAATAAGTTACTAAGATGCGCCTTCAATCAAAAATAAAGGTTTTCCCATGAGGCCATTCATTACACTTATCTTTTTACTTTTATCTGCATTCACATTTGCCCAGGATCCTTTATATCGCTGCGTAGAAGAAATTTGTGGCACTCCTGAAAATCATGAAGATATGGAAGAACTTCTTCTCAGAGTGAAAAATGAACGAACGGCAGAGCAAGCACTTTTCATGGAACGTTTTGCTAACCTTGTGAAAAACCAACAAGAACACATTCATAAACAAGAATTATTATCCATTAAGGCCCTTCGTGAGTTGGATATTAACTTTATCAACTCTCTAGATCCCATTGATAAACATATGGTTCTTTTTCTTCAGAAAGTTATTCCTGCGATGGTTGAATTAGCAGTAAAAAACAAACTCTCTGTTTGGGTTTCAATATTTTCAGTGGTGGACGAAGATTTCACAACATTATTTATCGAAAAAAAATCAAGCTCTGAAGAGGCCAAATGGCTTAATGATTTTATAGGAGAAATAAGAAATGATGTTCGTTTACAGAAAATTTTTAGTTTAATTTTTTTCCCATACCCTATCTTTTCAATGAGTGGTTATCTAGACACTCCAAATAGCCCTACTTTTTATTCAACCCAACACGCTCTTAGTGATGTGCTCGTAGGCCTTGAACAAAATCATGAACCTAGTCTATTGATCGAAGAGATCATAAAAAAATCCGTGACAAGAGTTGTTGAATCTAAAGATCTCGATGCGAACAAAATTGAAGAAACTAATACCATCTTTGCAATAAATGAATTGGTTAAACATCTTAGAACCTCTTCTCATCAGAAGCTAAAAAATCTTTTTGAAAAAGCTCCTGAATCATTTTTTAAAAGTATCATTGAAACAAATAGTTTGAGCGTTAAGGAATCTTCTTTTTTAACTAGTCTCAGTCAGGCAGAGATTGAAAAAAGATATCTTTTAGCGATGAATGTATGTGAAAAATCTCTTGCAGAAACGTCCAATCAACTACCAAGTATGAAAGAGATAGAAAATTTTAGGCAATATGTCATGAGAGCAAAACTTAAGGCCGCTGAATTTACCAAAAGAAAAATCTCGGCCACTTTTGCTAAAAAAGTTCTTACAAAATTTGAGAAACTTCAATATGACCTTCCTCTTAACCGAGAGAACTTCGAAGAAGAAATCATCAACGATCTCTCAGCGAGTTGGTCAAGTAACTCATCTTTAGAATCCCTTAAATACTCCCACCTCACTCATAGTACAAATGAAAAAGAATTCCTTGATGACATCTTAAATGAGTCAACCTATTTCCCTTTTTCTCATATTGTTACGCTTTGTAATGAGTCCTATCGCCAAGATTTTTTCTCTGATAAATCAGTCTCTGATAAACATTTTAAACTCCCAGCACTTTTTATCAGCTGGAGTACCTTAAAAAATCTCTCCGCTTATAAAGGAGTCATCTCACACGAAATGGGACACCAACTCTACGCTATGATCAGAGGAAGTTCAGAAAAAGAAGACAGACATAGCAAAAAAAGTTTTAACAACCTCAAAGAAGTCCTCAACTGTGTTGCAGACCTTCATGGAAAAAAAGATACTACCTATGAATCCGTAGATGAATCTGGGGGTCCAGTACAACTGATAGAATCACTTTATACAAGTGAAGATTTTGCGGACCAGTTTTCTGCCTTTGTTGAAAGAGGTGAAACAATCAATATGGGTTGCCTCTTCATCTTAGAAAAAGAGAATCTTTACTCTGATCTTTCGTTAATTAGAGCGTGGTGCGCTTTAACCGGCGCACCTAAACTTCATTTCAGCTAAATCTTTGGTAAATCTGCTCAGGTTTAGTGAAAAAATCGATCTTTGCCCCTCAAGTAACGTCGCCTCATCTG
>Ga0247844_1008423_pt1 | contig 11189 bp, 11 predicted proteins | sample LaCtaG_FD_192421 | JGI IMG/M metagenome (GOLD analysis project Ga0247844, IMG submission 192421) | Freshwater microbial communities from meromictic Lake La Cruz, Castile-La Mancha, Spain - LaCruzMarch201714.5m_1 | ecosystem: Environmental > Aquatic > Freshwater > Lake | place: Spain: Castile-La...
AAGCGCCTGGTTGAAACCGCGTTCGCGCAGGCGTTTGCGTGAAAGGGGCACCGGCAGGATGAGCATGCCATCCCGGGGTGCGTCGATCAGCATTTGGCTGGCTAAAAAGTCGGCGCTGGCGAAACGGCGAAAGGCGTGACCTCTTCCCGCCCCATGGCCGAATTTCAGCAGGTGAATCAGGGCGTCGAGCGGGTAGCCGTAGCGCCAGACGGCATGCGTGGCATCGTAGGCAGGCGAATGAGCCAGACAGGCACCGCAGGCGGGTGCCGGGACGGCCAAGGGTGTGGCGCAGATCGGGCAGCGTGGTGTGGCGAGGCGCGGCAGATCATCCAGACAGCCCGGACAGACGGCAGCAGCATCGCTCGCCATGCCACACAGCAGGCAAGCGTGTGGCCAAAGGGTGTGGAATCTCGGTACGTGGAAAATTGACAAGCGCGTGCGCATTACGGATGATCGGCCAATGACATTGAAAAACAAGTTTGCCCAAGCGGCTGCATCCTACGACAGCGCGGCCGTGCTGGCGCGTGAAGTGGGCCGGCGACTTGGCGAACGGCTCGATTGCGTGCGGCTGGCACCACGCTGCATGGCGGACATTGGTTGTGCTACGGGCGATGGCATCGTCGACCTGCAGCGCCGCTATCCCACCGCACTGCCACTGGCCGTGGATTATGCCCGGCCGATGCTGGCGGCGGTGCGCGCGCGCAGCGGCTGGCTGGCACGGCTGCGTGGTCGGCACGCGCGGCTCGTCAATACGGATGCGCGGGCGTTGCCACTGGCCGCCGACAGCCTCGATCTGATCTGGTCCAACCTGATGCTGCACTGGCTTGGGCCAGCGGGCTTGCAGGCAGCCTGCGGCGAATTTCACCGCGTGCTGGCCCCCGGCGGACTGTTGCAGTTTGCGCTGCTGGGCCCCGACACCTTGCAGGCCTTGCGCCTGACGGGTGCGCCGATTCATGCATTTCAGGACATGCACGATATCGGCGATATGCTGGTGGCGGCTGGTTTTTCAGATCCCGTGATGGAAATGGAAATGCTGACGCTGACTTATCGCAGCCCGCGCGCCTTTCTTGCCGATCAGCGCCATCTCGGGGTGCGTGATGCCTTGCTGGGCCGGCTTCCCTGGCAACGCTGGCGACAGATCCTGGCGGCCTGGCCACGCGAGGCGGGGCTGCTGCCGGCACGCTTCGAGATTGTCTATGGCCATGCCTGGAAGCTGGCCGCGCCTGATCCGGCTAATGTGCCTGAGACGCAGGCAGTGATAAGGTTTCATCCCTATCGGGCCCATCATCCGTCGCGTTCAGCAGGTGGTCAATAAGCGCTCGCAAGCGGGCCGGGCGGTAGGGACGAAACAGCAGGCGGCGTAGGTCGCCCAGCTTCGTGTCAGGCATTGGCCCCGGATGGATCATCAGGACGGGAAGTGGTTGGCCCGCAGCGGCATCGAGGCAGTCCAGTGCAGCGAGGCATTGAGCGAGATCGCCCCGGGTGTCGGCAATCACCAGCACAGGCGCCCCAAAGTTGGCGATCAGGGCCGTGGCAATATCGAGACCGGGGGCCAGGTGGGCGGAGAACTCCCAGCTATCAATCTGGCCGTTGGTTGCCGCGTCGGTGGCCAGCAGCAGGATCGAGCCTTGCCTGGCGATTAACGCCTCCGGGGGCACGGCGGGCGCACTGGCGAACGGAATTGTCAGGCTGATGCAGGTGCCGCGACCCACCCGCGAGCGCAAAATCAAGGGATGGTCGAGCAGGTCGGCCGTGCGTCGCACGATGGCAAGGCCAAGCCCCAGGCCCTTGCTCGAATCGCGCTCGGGGTTACCGAGTTGCACGAGTTCATCGAAGATGGCCGCCTGCTGATCTTCGGGAATGCCGATGCCGGTGTCCCATACGTCGATGCGCGCATGGGTCGCCCTGCGCCGGCAGACAATCAGCACACCGCCTGTTTCGGTATAGCGCAAGGCATTGCTGACCAGATTGATGAGGATGCGATTGAGCAGGCTTGGGTCGGTCTGCAGCCAGCAGTCGGTCACACGCTGGCGCAGGCTCAGGCCCTTGGCGCGGGCGACCGGCTCGAATTCCTCGGCCAGAGCGGCGATCACATCGCTGGCCCTGATGGGACGCCGGTTGGTGTGATAAACGCCACCGGACAAGCGTGAGTAGTCCAGTAGCTCGTCGAGCATCTGCTGCAGGCTTTTGACCGAATCGGCGAGCTGTTCGATCCGCGGCAGCAGCGGACTACGGCGCGCATCGTGCTCCAGACGGGTGACGAACAGTCCCAGCGCGTGGGCCGGCTGGCGCAGGTCGTGGCTGGCGGCGGCAAAGAAGCGGCTACGCGACTCGGCAGCCAGTGCGGCCGAGTCGCGCTCTGCGCGCAACGAAAGCGTCGCTTCGTTGATGCGGCGCACCATGTCGTCCTGGGTTTGCGCCACGGCGTCGGCCATCTGGTTGACACCCTGCGCAAGTTGTCCAAGCTCATCCGGCCCGGTTTGCAAGGCGCGCCGGCGTACGCGATTGCTGGCGATGCTGTCTACGACGGCACTGATGTCGCCGAGTCCCTGGATTAGCCCGCGTGCAAGGCCGATTGCGAACAGCATGCCAAGGATCAGCATGGCAAATGAAATGGCGATGGCCCGCAGCACATAGTCGTGTATCTGTGCCTTGAGTTGATCGGCAGAGACCTTGATGAGCAATTGGCCCAGTAGTGGAACATCCTGTACTGGCAAGGAAAACAGGTCCTGCTCCCCGATTTGGGTCGAGCGGATCGGTTGTGCATGCCAGTGTGCATCATTCAGATAGCCGCCAACGGGTCTTACAAATCCGGCATGGATCTTTTCAGGATGCGGGATTTCTTCGGCCGGGATGGTGCTGGAAATGACCACGCCTTCGGGCGTGAGGATGGCGGCAGCGCGGATGTCCGGTTCATTGATTGCCAGTTCGAGCTGGCGCTGCAGCCCCCCGATGTTGCCGGCGAACAGGTTGAATTCGGCGATGGCGGCGATCTGGTGGGCCATGGCCGCAATACGCTGATGTTGCGATTCGATGGCGTTTTGCCACTGACCGTAAATCAATACGCCGGTGACCAGCAGGGCGACCAGCACGGCGGGCGCCAGCGCTGCCAACAGGATGCGGTCGCGAATACCAAGATGCTTCATGCGTGCATCTTACCGGGCGCGGCATATCGAGCAGCATAAAAAAAGGGTGGCTGACAGCCACCCTTTTCAGCGTGAAACGGAACTTGCGAACTGCTCAATGCAGCCCGGCGATGTAGTCGGCCACAGCCTTGATCTCGGCATCGGTCATCTTGATGGCGACCATCTGCATCATCCGGTTGGGATCGTTGGCACGCTCACTGACGCGGAAGGCCTTCAACTGCGCTTCGGTGTATTCGGAGAACTGACCGGCCACACGAGGATATTGGGCGGGCAGGCCGGCACCGGCGGGGCCGTGGCAGGCGGCACAGGCGGGCAACCCTTTGCTGGCATCACCGGCACGCCAGAGTTTCTGGCCCAGCGCGAGCGCTTCGCGATCCTTCATTTCGCCGCCCGTTTGTTTCTGGGCAGCAAAGTAGGCGGCGAAATCCTTCATCTGCTCTTCGGTGTAGGGGGCGATCATGCCGTTCATGATGGGATTGACGCGCTCGGATTTACCCTCGGCATTGGCCTTGTAATCCTTCATCTGCTTGAACAGGTACTGGGCATGCTGGCCGGCCAGTTTTGGGTTGGCCGAGGTCAGGCTGTTGCCATCAGGGCCGTGGCAGGCACCACAGACCGCCGACGCGAGCGGCTGGCCCTTGGCGGCGTCACCTTGATAGGGTACAGGCTTGGCGGCGTCGCTCGCCTGGGCGGTGGCCGACAGGAGCAAAGCGGATGAGACGACGACGGAAACAACCGTCATGCGCGAAGAAAAAGCGGTAGAAAAAGGTAAAAAACGAGTCATCGTGAGGCTCCCGAAGAACAGCGCGATTTGCAAACGCGCTATTCTATATCAGCTTCCCTTCATGTTGTCGCCCACTTTTCATGACCTCCAACCTGTTCCGTCACGCCGAATTCGAGATTTCCGTCGCCGATCCCTACATGCTGCCGCAGGCCGGCGGGGCGGAGATTGCCTTTGCCGGACGTTCCAATGCCGGCAAGTCCTCCGCCATCAACACCCTTGCTGGCCATACGCGCCTGGCCTATGTTTCCAAGACGCCGGGACGTACCCAGTTGATCAACCTGTTCCGTCTGAAGAGTGGCGCTGCGATGGTTGATCTGCCCGGTTATGGCTATGCCCAAGTGCCTGAAACGGTGCGTCGCCAGTGGCAGGGCCTGCTGGAACATTATCTGACGCGGCGTGAAGCACTCGTCGGCCTGGTGCTGATCATGGATGCACGCCGCCCCTTTACCGAGCTTGACCGGAAGATGATTGGCTGGTTCGGCGAGACCGGCAGGCCGATTCATTGCCTGCTGACCAAGGCCGACAAACTGACCCGTCAGGAGCAGGCCAAGACCTTGACTGCGACACGCCGTCTCGCCAGCGCCGACTTTTCAGGCGTACCCTTTACCCTGCAGTTGTTTTCGAGCCTGAAGAAGACCGGCATCGAAGAGGCCGAGCAAGTGATCGGCGCATGGCTGGATGGGCTGGAAAAGAAATGACCCCTGGCCAAAGGGGAGAAAGCCAGGGGTCAAATGCCCCGATGATCACCGGGGCACCCGCTCAGGGAGGAAAAGCGGGGGAGGTTGCCCTCCGTTACATATGATAGGTACTAGACTAAAAAGTTCAAGTAATTTTTTGAAAGATAAAGCCATGATTTTAAAAGGTGTATTTCCAGGAACTCGGATGCGACGTATGCGCCGTGACGAATTTTCGCGGCGTTTGATGCGTGAAAACACCCTCACGCCGGCCGACTTCATCTACCCGGTGTTCGTCTTGGAGGGCAAGAAAAAAGTTGAGAAAGTGGCCTCGATGCCCGGCGTCGAGCGCATGACGCTCGACCGCCTGCTGCCGGTAGCCGAAAAGGCCCTGAGGCTGGGCATTCCGGCGTTGGCGCTGTTCCCGGTGATCGACAGCGGCAAGAAAACCCAGGGTGCCGAAGAGGCGTGGAACCCGAAGGGGCTGGTGCCCACCGTGGTGGCCAAGCTCAAAAAAGAATTTCCCGAACTGGGCATCATCACCGATATCGCCCTCGACCCCTACACCAGCCACGGTCAGGACGGCCTGATCGATCCGGCCGATCCAACCGGCTACGTGATGAACGATGAAACCATCGCTGCGCTGGTGAAGCAGGCACTCACGCATGCGCAGGCCGGCGCCGACGTGGTAGCACCCTCGGACATGATGGATGGGCGCATTGGCGCGATCCGTAGCGCGCTGGATGCCGAGCAGCACATTTACACGCGCATTCTGGCCTATTCGGCCAAGTATGCGTCGAGCTTCTACGGCCCCTTCCGTGATGCGGTCGGTTCGGCCGGCAATCTCGGCAAGGGCAACAAATACACTTACCAGATGGACCCGGCCAACAGTGACGAGGCGCTCCGCGAAGTGGCGCTGGACATCCAGGAAGGCGCCGACATGGTGATGGTCAAGCCGGGTATGCCTTACCTCGATATCGTGCGTCGTGTCAAAGACGAGTTCGGCGTGCCGACCTATGCCTATCAGGTCAGCGGCGAGTATGCGATGTTGAAGGCAGCAGCGGCCAATGGTTGGATTAGCCACGACGCGGTGATGATGGAGTCGCTGCTGTGCTTCAAGCGCGCCGGGGCGGATGGCATCCTGACCTATGCCGCAATGGAGGCGGCCGCGTTGCTCAATCGCCAATAGTAGTCGTGCAATGGAAACCTTCCAGTGGAGTCCCCTGTTCGAAACCGGCCTGGCCGATGTCGATACCCAACACCAGCGCCTGGTGCATCTGGTCAATCAACTCAGCCAGGATGTTGATAGCGCCACGCCGGCTCACATCGACCAGGCACTGACTGAGCTGGCGGAGTACACCGTCTACCACTTCCAGTGCGAAGAAGCGATCATGGCGCAGGATCAGGTGGCGGCGTCACACAGCGATCGTCACAAGGAGACCCACAAACGTTTTGTTGCTCAAGTGGTCGATTGGCTGGAACGACGCAAGGCGGGCGAGCCGATCAACCTGCGTCAGCTGCTCGATTTCCTCGCCAACTGGCTGATCTTTCATATTCTCGGTGATGACCAATCTTTGGGCCGCCAGGTGCTGGCGATTCGTTCCGGCAGCGCAGCGCAGGCAGCCTATGAGGGCGACCGGACCTCCGATGATCCACGCATGGATATCCTGCTGGGTGCCCTGCGGCGCCTGTATTCGGGTCTGGTCGCTCGTAACGAGGAGCTGATGACAGCGCAGCGCTCGCTGACCGAGCTCAACACGTCGCTGGAGCAGCGCGTGGTGGCGCGTACGGCGGAACTGAGTGCGGCCAACCAGCGCCTCAAGGAAGAGCAGGAGAAACTCCTCGAGGCCGAGAAGATGTGAATACGCCGATCGGCATCGCCGTGGGGGCCGCCTCGCATGTGCAGGCCTTGTCCGTCGAACTCGATCAGCTGCTCAATCAGGATGAGGTGACGGAGGAAGATTTGCGCGCGCGTGCCGGCATGATTGGTGAGGCGGGCGCATTGGCGCTTGGAAATTTGCGGCGTGCGGCCGCTCTGGTGCAAAGTTTCAAGCGTACGGCCGTGGACCAGACCTCGGAAGCCGAGCGCGACTACGAACTGGCCGAATTGATCGAGGATGTGCAGCGGAGCATGCACAGCGCCTTTAAGCAAACGGCGATTAGCTTGGAAATCAGCTGCCCTGCCGGGATCAAGCTGCACGGCCCGGCCGGCGTCGTGGTGCAGTTGCTCACCAACCTGCTGCAGAACAGCCGCATCCACGCTTTTGCCGACGGCCAGCAACCCGGGCGTATTCGCATCACGGCCGCCTGGACGGGAGAGCAGGTGCTGATCGATTATGCGGATGATGGCGCCGGCATGCCTTCCGAGGTCCTGGAGCATGCCTTCGAACCCTTTTATACGACCCGGCGCAGTTCGGGCGGTAGTGGGCTTGGCCTGTATATCGTCTACAATTTGGTCACACAAGCGTTACACGGCACGATTCGCTGCGACAGCGCCCCGGGGAAGGGCACCCGATTTCACATCGAATATCCCACCCGTCCGGTTGTGAAAGGTGGAGACCAGCCATGAAGATTGTTCGCAAGCCTGCCGGCGAAACGGTAAAGTCGGAATCACGCGGCGCGCCCTGGAAGGTGCTGGTGGTGGATGACGAACCGGATGTGCGCCGCCTGACGGCACTTAACCTGCGCGGCTTCGAGTTTTCCGGGCGCCCCTTGCAGTTGATCGAAGCGGGCTCGGCCGCCGAGGCACGCGAATTCTTCCATGTGCATACCGACATTGCCCTGGCACTGATCGATGTCGTCATGGAAACCGATGATGCCGGCTTGCGGTTGGTGGAGTACATCCGTACTGAGCTGAATAACCGCATGATCCGCCTGGTGATTCGAACCGGACAACCCGGTGTGGCGCCGGAACGGTATGTGATCGACAACTTCGATATCGACGATTACAAGGACAAAACCGAGCTGACCGTGCAGCGCCTCTATACGACGGTGCGTACGTCACTGAAAAGCTACCGCGACATGCAGACCATCGAGATGAACCGGATCGGCTTGTCCCGCATCCTCGATGTGACGCCGGAGCTATACAACCTGCACCTCGATCGACTGGAAGAGTATTTTCGGGGCGTGTTGATGCAGATTGTTGGCATCTGCAACCTGGATCACTCCGGGATGATCTCGACGATCGACGGACTGGTAGCGACGCTGGAAGGCAAGGACATCCGCATTCGTGCGGGAATTGGGGACTTTGGAAACAGCCCGGCCGGTGAGCAGCGGCGGCACGAGGTGGCGGAGTTGTGCTCGCAGGCGGTGCTGAGCCACGAGGCGCCGGCGGAACTGCGCCAGGGCGCGATGGTGGTGACCTTGCAAGTCAAGCAGGAGGTGTTGGGTTTTGTTTACCTCGAATCAGGAACGGAGCTGACGCCGGCCGACAAGGAGTTGATTCAGGTGATGGCCAACCAGTGTGCGGCGGCGCTCGACAACTTCCGTTTACACCATAGCCTCGAGGAATCCTATGACGAGGCAATCGATATGCTCGCGCAAGTTGCCGAGTTCAAGGACAGTGCGACGGGGACGCATATCCAGCGCATGCAGGAATACACCCGTCGTGTTGCCCTGGAGATGGGCTGTCCCCCGGAAGAGGCCAACATGTATGCCAAGGCCAGCCGCTTGCACGATGTGGGCAAGGTGGGTATACCGGACAACATCCTGCGCAAGCCCGGCAAGCTGACGCCTGAGGAATATGCCGTGATGAAACGTCATACGCGCATCGGCGATACGGTGCTCGCGCGCAGCCCGACTCTGGCATTGGCGCGGGTGATGGCCAAGTCCCACCATGAGCGCTGGGATGGCACCGGCTATCCGGATGGACTGGCGGGCACGGACATTCCACTGGCGGCACGTATTGTCGCGGTAGCCGATGTGTTTGATGCACTGGTCAGCGAGCGGCCTTACAAGGGCCCTTGGCAGGCCGAGAAAGCGGTTGAGGTGATCGAACAGGGAGAATCTACCCATTTCGACCCACAGGTGGCCGAGGCTTTCCTCAGGTTGTTCCGGGAGAAGCGCCTGGATGACTTGATCGCGGCCGCGTCCGAGCGGCACGACTTTGCTATTCGGGCGTCCTGACAGCGTCGTTTGTTAACGAAGCAGGAGGAGCACCTGTGCGGGCCACTGGGTCAGCGGATCGTCCTTGAACCCGCTCTTGACGAAACGCTGCAGTCGGCCCTGCAGATAATCGACCAGCAGTTCTGCCTGAGCGGCGCAATCGCGGTCGGCGGGTAATGTGTTTTGGGCGACTGCAATTTTCAGTGCCTGCTTGAGGGAAGATTCCAGCCGCTCGAAGAGTTGATTAATGCGCGCTTGCAGGCGCGGATTTTCGTGTACCAGGGCATCGCCCACCATGACGCGACCAAGCCCGCGGTTCTTGCCGGCAAAACGCAAGGTCGCGGCGAGCATCAGTTCCGCCTGTTTCAGGCCGTTATCCTCGTCCGCGGCAATCTGGCCGATGACCGAGAACAGGGCGCTTTCGATGAATTCGATGAGCCCCTCGAACATGCGTGCCTTACTCGGAAAGTGACGGTAAAGCGCTGCTTCGGAGACGTCGAGGCGAGCCGCCAGTGCCGCGGTGGTGATTTTTTCACCGGCCGGATTTTCCAGCATGGTGGCAATGGTTTGCAGAATCTGTAATTTTCTTTCGCCTGCCTGAGTCATTTGGTCAATCCCAGTCGTGGAAGTTCGAGCACAGATTTTATGAGCACATCCACGTAAGTGGGCGCTTGCGCAGTCGGCGAGACAAGCACGGTTTTCATGCCCAATTGCTTGGCGGCACGCAGGTTGGCCGCCGTGTCCTCGACCAGAATGCAACGCCGCGGATCGAGCCGCTCCCGGTGGAGCAGGCGGCGGAAGGCGCTCAGGTGTGGCTTTGGGGTAAATCTGAGGCGTTCGATCGTCCAGATGCTGTCAATCTGCCGGCGGATGCCGATGAGGTCCAGCACGGCTTCGACATACGCGCGGGGGGCGTTGGAGAAGAGAATCTTGCGGCCGGGCAGTCGCTTCAGGACATGACGCAGCGCCTTGTCGTGCATGACCATGCGCGGCAGTTCGGGCAGGAAGTTGTGCGTTTCCGCCAGGAAGTGATGCGGATCGACACCATGGTGGCGCACCAGGCCGGTCAGCGTGGCGCCGTAACGGTGCCAGTAATTGTCACGTAGCTCGCGGGCTGCCGTCTCGCCAACGCCGACTTTTTGTGCCACGTATTCACCCATGGCCCGGCTGATGGCGGGAAAGATGTGCGGGTTGGCGTCGTGGAGCGTGTTGTCGAGATCGAGCAGCCAGACGCGCTTCATTACTTCGATTTGATCAGGGTGCCTACGCCTTCGTCGGTGAGGATCTCCAGCAGCAGCGCATGCTCGACGCGGCCGTCGATGATGTGCACGCTCTTGACGCCACTTCTCGCCGCATCGAGTGCCGAGCCGATCTTGGGCAGCATGCCGCCGGAAAGGGTGCCGTCCGCCACCATGGCGTCGATTTCCTTGGGCGTGATGCCGGTCAGCAGATTGCCGCTTTGATCGAGCACGCCGGGGGTGTTGGTCATCATCACCAACTTCTCGGCGCCCAGTACCTCAGCGATCTTGCCGGCGACGACGTCGGCATTGATGTTGTAGGTTTCCCCCGCAGGGCCGACACCGATTGGCGCGATCACCGGAATGAAGTCGCCCTTGTCGAGGAAGGCGATCAGCGAGGGGTCGATCGAGGTGATCTCGCCGACCGAGCCGATATCAATCATCTCTTCTGGTTTGTCCTTGTTCGGCAGCAACAGCTTCTTGGCGCGGATAAAGTTGCCGTCCTGGCCGGTGAGACCGACCGCCTTGCCGCCATGCTGGTTGATCAGATTGACGATTTCCTTGTTGACCTGACCGCCGAGCACCATCTCGACAATGTCCATGGTCTCTTCGTCAGTGACGCGCATGCCTTGAATGAAGGTGCCTTGCTTGCCAACGCGCTTGAGCAAATCTTCAATCTGCGGTCCGCCGCCATGCACGACAACCGGGTTCATGCCGACCAGCTTGAGCAACACCACGTCGCGCGCGAAGCAGTCCTTCAGCTTTGGCTCGGTCATGGCGTTGCCGCCGTATTTGATGACGATGGTCTTGTCGAAGAAACGCTTGATGTAGGGCAGGGCTTCGCCGAGGATCTTGGCCTTGGTGGTGGCAGGGAGGTGGTCGGTAGTCATGGTGGAGAGTTCCGGATGAGTGATGTGGGGAATTCTAGCCCCAGCATCAGGATGGCGTCGCGGTTAGTCCAGGAGAAGCAGGCGGCGGCGGCTTCGCGCCAGGGAAGCCAGCGCCAGTTGCGGTGCTCGGCCGGTGCGGTTATGACGGGTGACCCGGCGGGGATGCACAGGCTGAAGACGTGTTCGGTGTTGTGCGTTACGCCTGCCGGGTAGCGGTCGCGCCATTCGGCAAAGATCTCGAAACGGTTGCTCAGGTGCCAGTCGACGAGTGTGGCTGCAGAGGAGTCAATCCCGGTTTCCTCTGCGACCTCACGCACGGCGGTTTCGGCCAGCGTTTCGTTCCCTTCCTGCGA
>Ga0247844_1008425_pt1 | contig 11188 bp, 8 predicted proteins | sample LaCtaG_FD_192421 | JGI IMG/M metagenome (GOLD analysis project Ga0247844, IMG submission 192421) | Freshwater microbial communities from meromictic Lake La Cruz, Castile-La Mancha, Spain - LaCruzMarch201714.5m_1 | ecosystem: Environmental > Aquatic > Freshwater > Lake | place: Spain: Castile-La...
CTCCTCGCCAGCGCGGCCGCCTCAGCCGCCGGGATCGCTGCAATCAAGGCGGCTGCCCCCGCCGCCGCTCAGGATTACCCGCTCATGCCCTTTAAGAGCCGGGGCCGGCTGACCAAGCGCCCCAACTTCTTAGTCATCATGATCGACGAGCAACGCCAGCCGGTGCCATATGAGTCACGCGCCCTAGGGGTTTGGCGGAAGCGGAACCTCAAGGGTCAGCAGGCCCTGATGGCAAATGGCATGGAGTTCACCAATCAGCAGATTATGTCTTCAGCCTGCGCACCAAGTCGCGCTTCATTTTGGACCGGCCAGTACCCCTCATTGCACGGTGTCACCCAAACGACCGGTGCCGCCAAGAGCGCACTCGAAGAGGACACCTACTGGCTGACCCCAAACACCGTGCCGACAATGGGCAACTACTTTCGGGCTGCCGGCTACGAGACCTGGTACCGCGGTAAGTGGCATGTCAGTGACGCCGACCTTTATATCCCCGGCACCAACACCCCGATCCCGAGCTACCGCGATAACGGGGCCCCGGATCTGCGCCTGGAGAAAATATATGAGGACGTAAACCGCCTAGATGCCTTCGGCTTCAATGGTTGGGTCGGGCCGGAGCCCCATGGTTCGAACCCGTATGACAGCGGTTCGTCAGCGCCGTACTTCGTCGGCCGAGATGCCACCTATGAGCGGCTCGGAGTCAAGACGATCAAGAATTTGCAGCGGGGGCGCAAGCCGTGGCTAATGGTGACCTCATTCGTCAACCCCCACGACATTGTGCTCTGGGGCCGGCTGTCGCTCTTGATGAACAACATGTGGTTGCGTCAGCAAAATGAGCGGTCGAATGTGCCGCTCGAGTTGTTCCTCGACACGATGTGGTCGCAGCTAAAGGATGAAAATCTAAGCTCCAAGCCTGCCGCGCAGGCCAGTTATCGCGAGACCTATGCCAGCGCGTTCCAGCCCAATGACAACACGCACCCGTATCACCAGTTCTATTACGCGCTGCAGGAGACCGTGGATAAGCACGTGTTCGAGGTTTTGAAGACTCTGATGTCAAACCGGCAGTCTTACCGCGACACCATCGTGCTTTATGTCTCTGACCATGGTGACTTGCTCGGCAGTCATGGTGGGATGTATCAAAAGTGGCACAATGCCTACGATTCGGTGTTGCGCGTACCGCTCGTTGTTCACAATCCGATTCTCTTCCCCAAAGCCGATCAGACCGAGGTGCTTACCAGCCACGCCGATGTGCTGCCGACGATGTTGGGTCTCGCTGGCGTCAATGTTGATACCGTCCAACGCCGCCTCAAGCTCACCCATACCGAGGTGCACGATCTCGTCGGCCGCGACCTCTCCGGGTTCTTGCTCGGTGAGCGCAGAGCCGAAACCGTATCCGGGCCCGTCTATTTCATGACTGATGATGAGCCAACCCGTGGCGATTACCAGCTGGATCCATTCGGCCGCTATTACGAGTCGGTGGTTCAGCCGAATCACATTGAAGCTGTTATCGCGCAACTGCCCACAGGTGCCGGTGGCTCCATGCAGCAGTGGAAGTTCACCCGCTACTTCGACAATGACCAATTCTGGAGCTCACCTGGCCAAGCCGATGTGGTGACCAATCTCGTTGGGTCACAGGCTAAGCCCGGTGCTGTCACCGGTTCGACAACCGTGAAGATCCATCAGGCGACCGCGTATACCGTCACGCCACCACCGGATGAGTACGAGCTCTACAACATGAGCGCCGACCCGCTGGAGATCGACAACCTCGCGGGCAACCCGGCCTACGCGGCGATCCAGGCGCAAATGGCTAGCCTGCTCGTGGCTCAACGCAACCTGAAGCGAATTGCGCCGTCAGGGCTTGGCGATGTCACCACGCAAAACGCTCAGGTGAGTCAGGGGCCGATGCCGGCCCGCCCCACCGGTGCTGAGCAGTTAGTGGGCCTCGACATTGTCAATGCACTAAGTCGTGCCTGACCAAACCCCACCAGCCAAGCCAACTTTGAGGAAAGCATTGGCCTACCGGGACTTCTTAAGACCACCCGAATCGACGACGGCACTTACACTTCGGTTCTAATGTTCATGAAGTAAGTCGAAAACCAAAATCGGAGGAATCATGCGCGGCAGATATCAGGCGATCGGTACGGCACTTGCGGCGGTAGTCGTATTCGCCATGGTCGCCGGGGCCCCAGTTTCGGCAGCCCCTTTTGTCATGCCGACCCATGGTCATACCGAAAAATGCGGTAAGCCAAAGAAGAACCAGGACGGCTCAATCAGCAATGTGCTGTGCTCGAATGGCAAGGCCAATTCGCAGGTCCGCAAGTACCTGGCTGGGGAGTCATCATTTGTGATGCAACTTGGCGCTGGTGCCACCGTCGAGGATTTGCACGTGGCCGTCTGCGGGGATATCGAGGGTGTCACCTACCCCGTCGTGCTCAATGCCTACACCTATATATATGCGGCCAACCACTACAAGGCGCCACTCCCGACGGTAAAGGCGCTAGGCAGGGCGTTAGTCAGCGATAACAACCCCCTCGGCTGTGCATCAGCCGGTGGGGGTGGGGGCTAGCCCCGCAACCTTTCGCCGACGTCGCCGCTAGGGGCGCTGGCGCTGGGTTTGGTGCTGCGGCCGGCAATTTGCGGCTTATTATCGGGAAACAATCGAAGCACTAAGCATCTGGAGTTAACTTGAAGCAGTCTCGAGCTCACGGCGTACGCGGCAATTTGCCGGCGGTGCTGCCCCGACTGGCTTTGGCTTTGCTCCTGGTCGGGGGCTGGGCCACCTTGGCCTTAGGGCTGCCGGCACAGGCAGTGTCAATCGTTGCCGAGGATGAGGGAGCACCGGCGGACGATCCGGCTGAGGCACCGGCTGACGATCCTGCTGACGATCCTGCTGACGATCCGGCTGACGACCCGGCTGACGATCCTGCTGACGATCCTGCTGACGATCCGGCTGACGACCCGGCTGACGACCCAGCCGTGGGTGCGGACGAGGAATCCGCGACGGACGAGGAATCCGCGACGGACGAGGAATCCGCGACGGACGAGGAATCCGCGACGGACGAGGATGAGTTCGCGACGGATGAGGATGAGTTCGCGACGGATGAGGATGAGTTCGCGACGGATGAGGATGAGTTCGCGACGGATGAGGATGAGTTCGCGACGGATGAGGACGGCGAAGTTGTTGGCGAGGACGGCGAAGTTGTTGGCGAGGACGGCGAAGTTCCCGTCGAGGCAACTGACACTGGCACTGCTGATATTTCCATAGAGGTAATTGCCGAAATTGGCGCAGCGGCCGGCGATGCGACCGTACAGGTCAGCGCCCGTGGCTTGCTGCCGGGAAGTCGCGCAGTTCTCCTAGTATTTTCCGACCCGCAAGTTATTGGCGAAACCACCGCCGATGCTGCAGGGGCGTTGTCGATGTCGGCCGACTTACCCGATGACCTACCACCTGGTGACCACACCGTGGTCTTGCAAGCGGTTGATGCAACCGGCGCACCCACCGAACTTGCAACAGGTATTTCGATCTCTGCGGACGGCACCTTGGCTGCGGTAACCCCGAATGCGTCCACAAAGGGGTTGGCGATGCCGAAAATATCAAGTAATCCAAAAGTTCCTGCCTACCCAGCGGTCGTGGCACTTGATACACCGGCTGCGGTCGCGGCTACCTCAGTTGCGGCGCTGACGATTGCGACGGTCGCGTCGGCGGCCGCAGGGGCCGGCCTTGGCGGCGGGAGCGGTCATCGGATCGGCGGCGCAGGTGCTCAGGTTGGTCCAAGTGGCGAGAGCATCGACACCGCGGTTCGCGGCCGACTGGACGAACTTGATGATGTCGACGAGCCGGATTTGCCGGCGCGAGCGGGTGCGGTTTTAGCCCTTGCCGGGGCCGGTGGCGCGGTGGCCAGATTCAGCCCGCTACTTAGTCGAACCCTGAACGATGCGGCACCGGTTCGCGCCTTCACCGGAGTGTTCAGCTTGCTCTTGCCGCTGGCGGCCTTGGTGCTCGGTATCTTTGCCGCCGCCAGCGTCGGTGGCCGGGCGGAGCCGGCGATCCTCGCATTGATGATCCCGCTGCTGGTGATCGGTGTCTTCGATGCGTTTGCCGGGTTGATCGGGGCGCTGGCATTTGCTGTTGTTGTTGCAGTGTCCGGCGGTATCGTCGATGCCGCCAGCGTGCGCACATTGATCGGTGTCGGTTTGATCATGGTGGGCCCAGGTTTGATTGCCGGAAGTTTTCGTGACATTCGGCGCCGCCGGGTATTTGGGTCAGCGGCTCAATGGGAGCGCCTAACCGATCTGGTGGTGGTGCCCCTGATCGGCGCCTGGACAACCATCGCCATAGTCTCGGCGCTACCAGATCTCGGCGCCCTCGATTTCCCAATTGCCGACCAAGCCAGGCTGCTTGGTTTTGTCGCTCTGATCGCCTTGGTTTTCAAGGTGCTGCTCGAAGAGGCTGCGGCCCGCAAGGTGCCGGCGCGCATGCGGGCGCTTTCACCCAGTGATGTCCCGGAGCCGGGCACCACCCAGCAGGTGATATCCGCCCTAGTTCGCACCGGTGCGTTCTTGTTCATCGCTGCGGCCTTTGTTGGCAATGTTTGGCAACTATGGGTCGCGGCCCTTTTCTTCCTGCTGCCCGGTTTACTTTCGTTGCTCTCGCATCGGTTCAAGAACTCCCCGGCCATCTGGCAGGTGCTACCTGAAGGTGTGCCCCTCTTCGCTGCCCTCTTGGCGTTCGGGTTGATTATTTCAACAATCTTGGAAAATCTGCTGGGGGATGTTCCAGATTTCGCGCAGTATTTGTTCCTTTGGATGGCAGTGCCCGGGTTTGCGCTCGCCTTCATGGGGATGTTCGCGCGCGAACCCAAGCCCGGTGACACACGTTGGTACACCAGGGGGTCGATGACCATGGTCTATCGCGTTGGCGGCGTGATCATGTTGATCATTGCAGTTTTGCTCGCCACCCGCGTTTAAGTCAACTGGCCATTTACGCGGCGGGGCAGTGCCCACGGGTTGTCGTCCGAAATTGCAACCGGTAGGAGTTGGTCAGGGAACCCCTGGTAACTCACCGGTCGCTGAAACCGGTAGATGGCCAAGGTGCCGACCGAAGTGGTGCGGGAATCCGAGGTAGCCGGGAAAGGTCCGCCGTGGACCATCGCGTGGTTGACCTCAACACCGGTTGGCCAGCCATTGAAGATTAGCCGGCCGGCCTTGCGCTCCATTATCGGCATAATCGCTGTCACCTGGGCAAAGTCGGATTCCACGGCATGCACGGTCGAAGTCAACTGGCCCTGCATTGCTTCTAAGGTGGCCATTAAGTCTTTAAGATCGACATAGGTAACGATCATGGCTGATGCGCCGAAGACTTCTTCCTGTAAATCAGGGGTGGCCCGCAGGTGCGCTGCAGTGGTGCGGTAGATCGTCGGCGCCGGAGCATTTAGTGTTGAACCGGGCGCCCCGGTGGCGATGAGCTCAGCCCCACGGGTGTCAAGTCGCTTGTTACCCTCGTTAAAGGCGTGAAAAATCCCCGAGGACAGCATGGTCTGCCCGGTGAGTTCACCAAGTGCGGTAATGATTGCCTCGGTGATGCTTGGTGCATCTACCGGTATGAAGATCAAACCCGGATTGGTGCAGAACTGACCGGCGCCAAGGGTCAACGATGCCGCGAACCCGGCGGCCAGCGCCTTTGGGTCCTTGGCAATGGCGCCGGGGAAAAGCACCACCGGGTTCACGCTCGACATCTCCGCATAAACCGGGATCGGCTCGGTCCGCCCGGCAGCCGTGCGCATGAGGTCGGTGCCGGCGCCTTGGGAGCCGGTGAAGGCAATCGCTTTTATGGCCGGGTGCGCGGCGAGGGCCTGGCCCACACTTGCGCCCGGCCCGAAAATGATCGAAAAAACCCCGGGCGGCAAATTGCAGTCGGCCACGGCTTTGGTGATTGCCTGACCGGCGAGCTCGCAGGTACCAGCGTGCGAGTTATGGGCTTTGACAATCACCGGGCAGCCGGCGGCGAGGGCCGATGCAGTATCGCCGCCGGCGACGGAAAACGCGAGCGGAAAGTTGCTTGCACCAAACACCGCGACCGGACCCAGCGGCACCTGTCGTTGCCGGATATCCGGCCCGGGTGTTGGCAGGCGCTCTGGCAACGCGCTGTCAATGCGCACCTCCTGATGGGCCCCGAGGCGCAGCTCCTTGGCGAAGAGTCGGAGTTGATTCGTCGTGCGCCCGTGCTCGCCTTCAAGGCGGGCGGTGGTTAGGCCGGATTCTTGCTGGGCCCGCTCCACGATCTCAGCCTTCATTGCATCAAGATTGGCCGCGATCGTCTCGAGGAAAACCGCGCGGTCCGCCGGAGGCGTGCTGCGGTAGGTATCGAAGGCGGCCTGTGCTGCCCGCGCGGCCTGGTCGATCTCATCGACGTTGATGAAATAGATCGTCGGCTCCAACGCCTCGCCGGTGGCGGGGTTGACGGCATGTGAGGTGCCACCTTGGCCGCGCACCGCTTGGCCCGCGATAGTTGATTGACCGGACAGGATCATGGTGTCTCCTCGTTTCCCTGCTTGCTCGAAGGGTGGGCTGATTCCAACAGAACCTATCGGGTGGTGCCCGGGTGGCAGTGGCGGGCGAGTGGCACTGGGATTTGACTTTGCCTATACCCCTAGGGGTATGCTTAGGGGACCTGCTGGAGACCCCAACGAAATGGATGATCATGTGCCACCAGACCACCTGCCGTGCCTGCAAGAAAGCCACCTGGGCCGGCTGCGGCCAGCATCAGCAACAGGTAATGCGCGGCATCCCGAAGAACGAGCGCTGCACGTGTACCGCCGCGGAGAAGGCTGCCGCTAAGGGTGGCTTCTTCGCACGCATCTTTGGTGGTTGATCGGCCGGTCACTCGCAAGACATAGTGCGCTGGACCAGATCGCATTCCGCAAAACTTTGACCCCGTTGATCGCGCTGGTCAAAGAGCCAACCCGATGAGCCAGCCTTTGGTGTCGCGATCACGTAACCAAATCGCACATCGGTCCAAACGCTGGTGGGTGCCGGTAAGGAGCGGGCAGCCGGCGCCCGCGGCAATGACGGCCCGGGCGAGGAGCCCGGAGGGCACCTGCGAGGTGGGCGCGACGAGGGTGAATGCCGCCAGGCTCGAAGTAGTGGCCGACGTGGGTGCAGCCGCGGCTGCCCCGATGACTGGCCCGCTGGCGGCTGCCAAAGCAGCAAGAGTGACAGAGGCGACGGCTATATTGATATTTCTGCGCACGGGCAAAGGCAACTAGTGAGGTAGGGGGCCTGATGGCAACCACTTGGGTCGATCAGGGTTTCATCGCCTATGACACCGAAACCACCGGTATCGACGTGGGTGAGTCTCGAATCGTCACGGCAGCGGCCATCCACTACGTCAATCGCCTACCGGTTGCGTCCAGATCTTGGCTGATCGCGGTTGATGTTGAGATCCCCGAGGCCGCCAGCGCCATTCATGGTGTGACCACGCAAATGAGCCAAGACCAGGGCTTGGAGCAAGTAGCAGCTCTTGCCGATATCCGAGCCTTCTTGCTGGGCGCTGGCGCGCCGATCGTCTGCTTCAAGTCCGACTTCGATATCCCCGTGACAGATTCAAACCTGCTCCGGGCCGGGTTGGCGCCACTGCCACCTGGCCTTGCAGTCTGTGCTTATGTCATCGACCGGCAGTTCAATAAGTACGTCAAGGGCAAGGCGCAGCGGCGCCTGCAGCCGACCGCTGCGCGCTACGGCATCACCTTGGATGACGCTGACTGGCATGGTGCGCAAGCCGACGCCAGCGCCGCGGGGCAGATCTTCCTGGCCGAAGTCGATGCCTATCCGGCATTGACGGCCGTGAGCGCCGCGCAGTTGTCCGAGCAGGTTGACAGGTGGCGCGAGGAACAGGAAATCGATTTCCAGAAATGGCTGGCCCGGCAAGAGTCAAACTAGGGCCTAACCTAAGTTTTTGATCTCACGGATTGCCAACTCATCAAGTTGCACGCTGGCTCCGCCGCAGTTCTCCTCAAGGTGCGCGATTGAGCCGGTGCCCGGTATCGGCAGCATTACCGGTGAATGCTGAAGCAGCCAAGCTAAAGCAACCTGCGCGGGGGTGCAGCCCAGCCGGGCTGCGATGCCGGCGAGTGGACCATCGGCGGCAACCAACTCGCGGTTGCCGAGCGGAAACCACGGTATGAAACCAATCTGATTCGCGGTGCAGTGATCGAGAAGTTCTTCAGATGCTCGGTTACCGGCGTGATACAAGTTCTGCACGCTTACCACGTTGAAAACCTGCTGGGCACTTTTGAGATCAGCGACGCTGACCTCGGAGAGTCCGATATGGCGAATCAAGCCCTCGTCCTGCATTTCCTTGATGACACCGAATTGGTCCGCGGCCGGCACGTTTGGGTCAATGCGGTGGAGCTGCCAAAGATCGATGCGCTCAATACCTAGGCGCCGAAGTGACATCTGCACACATTGACGAAGATAGGCCGGATTGCCGACGACCTCCCACCGGTCTGGCCCCTGCCGGGTCAGTGCGCCCTTGGTGGCAATTAGTACGTCGCCATACGGGTATAGCGCCTCGCGAATGAGATCCTCGCTCACATACGGGCCATATGAGTCTGCGGTGTCGATGAAGTCGACACCTAGCTCCACCGCGCGACGTAGCACGTTGATCGCAACATCATGATCGGGTGGATTACCCCAGATACCGGCGCCCGTGACCCGCATGGCGCCAAAACCCAAGCGGTAGATGGCGATCGGATCATCGGTAGTCGAACCGAGGGTGAAGGTGCCGCCGGCGGCGATCGGGGCGGGCATTACTACGGCGCTTTGGTCATCAACGAATGCAGGACAAGGGTTTGCTTTCCGGCTTCATGCTGCGGATCCATATAGCCGATCTCCAGGCTCACCCCGGGGATCAGCACGCCCTCATAGGTGCCATCAGCGTCAGCGCCCAGAATGTCGATATGGGCCTCGCCGGCTACGGGGTTCATGGCGATCAGTTGCACGGGTGCTGGCTTGGACCACCTACCACCGGTTGGTTTCCATTGCCAGGTGCCTTTGGCGACACTGCCGTTGGCGGCCGTGATGATGATCTTCTCGGTGCCTTGTGAGTACTTGCCACCGTAATAGACGTCAGCAGTGCCCACCCAGGTGCCGACAAGTGGTGATGCCTGATCGGCGGCTGCTCCCGGGGCAGCGGCTACGAGCAGGCACGCGGCCAATGCCCCAGCTGCTAATGACGGGAGAATCTTGCCGGGGGTCCGCTGCATTTGGTGCCCTTCGTTAGGAGTCGCGCAGTAGCCTGCGCAGGATCTTGCCCGATGCAGACTTAGGGATCGCATCCACGAAAACTACGTCGTGCACCACTTTATAGGTAGCAACTTTGTCGTGCATGAAGGCGGTGACGTCAGCGGCCGTAAGTGTTTGGTCGGCCCGGAGCACGATGAAGGCGCGGGGGATCTCACCTGCCTCGGTATCGGGCACCCCGATGACGGCAACATCAGCGATCTTCGGGTGGGTGAGCAGCAGTGCTTCGAGTTCGGCCGGCGGCACCTGGAAGCCCTTGTATTTGATCAACTCCTTTAGGCGATCAACGATGGTGACGTGGCCGTCAGCATCGATAGTCGCAACGTCACCGGTCTTCAGCCAGCCCTCGGCGTCGATGGTCAGCGCGGTGGCCTCGGCATTATTGAGGTAGCCCGCCATCACCTGCGGACCCTGGACCCAAAGCTCGCCAACGCCACCCACCCCTTGGTCTTCACCGGTCTCGGGATCCACGATGCGGCATTTGGTATTGGGGATAGTGACACCCACGGTGCCGGGCTTGAACTGCCCGGGCCAAGTCACATGGCTCACCGGCGACAACTCCGTCATCCCGAAGCCTTGAACCACATCGCAGTCGATGCGCTTGGCCGCCTCCTGGGCAAGTTCAGCGCTAAGGGGTGCAGCACCGGAAAACACCTGCTTAAGGCTTGAGAGGTCGTACTTGTCAACCAGTGGGTGCTTGGCGAGGGCGAGAACGATTGGCGGGACGGCAAATAGTCGGGTGATCTTCCGTTCTTGGATGATGCTCAAACATTGCTCGAGGTCAAAGCGCGGCACGGTGACGATGGTGGCGCCGCGCGACAGGAACTCATTGAGCAGGACCTGCATTCCATAGATATGGAAGAAGGGTAAAACGGCAAGTACGATCTCGCCGTCTTCGATCGACAGTGCATCCTCGACCTGCACGAGGTTTGCTACCAGGTTGCGGTGCGTGAGCATCACGCCCTTCGGCAGCCCGGTGGTGCCCGACGAATACGGGAGCACCACCACATGGCTGCTCGGATCAACTTCGACCTGCGCAATCGGGGCACCGAACATGCTGGCGAATGCGGTGGTGCCCTCGGGGGCGTCACCGATGATGACGATCTCGGTGACCTCGGTTCCATGAATTGCCTCTTGGGCCGTTTCGAGGAACATGGCGATGGTGATGACTAATTTCGCGTCGGAGTCAAGGATTTGAAAGCGGATTTCCTCGGCGGTGTAGGTCGGGTTCACGGTACTGACGGCCACCCCTGCTACCGCGGCGCCGTGAAAGACGACCGCAAACTCGGGGATATTCGGTGAGATCAGCGCGATGGTGTCGCCCGGGCCGAGGCCGCGGGCCTGCAGGCCACCGGCGAACGCGTGGATCATGCCACTTAACTTTGCGTAGGTGTAGCTGCGACCGGTCGGCCCATCAATTAGGGCCTCGCGATCGGGTACCCGCGCGGCCTCTTGCAATACATAGGAAGTGATGGCGATCTTGGGGATCTCGACGTCCGCCAGGGGGGATGAGTGAATGATCATGGGGCCTCCTTGATTGTGTGCGGGAAGTCTCACAGAATCCGGTGTCCGGTGCGACCCGAATCAGTTAAAAACCGACCAGCAGCACGAGCAACAGCGCGAACCGCACTCGGGCCTTCGGCGCCCCGGCCTGGTCGTGTTTCCCTATTGCTCTCGGGTCCTTTTCGTGTTCCTATTGGGCATGGCCGTTACCAGCGGCGCAACTAACGAAAGGAACCGTAATGCCAAATGTTGAGGTGACTGCCCCGGTCAGTTCCGCGGCCAGTGTTCGGTTGGTTCTTGGTGTTGGCTGGGTGCGGCCCGCTGCGGGCAGTATCGGCGGCACCCTAAACCCAGCTATTTTCGGAAGCTCCGCACGTGTGCGGGTGTT
>Ga0247844_1008426_pt1 | contig 11188 bp, 19 predicted proteins | sample LaCtaG_FD_192421 | JGI IMG/M metagenome (GOLD analysis project Ga0247844, IMG submission 192421) | Freshwater microbial communities from meromictic Lake La Cruz, Castile-La Mancha, Spain - LaCruzMarch201714.5m_1 | ecosystem: Environmental > Aquatic > Freshwater > Lake | place: Spain: Castile-La...
TTGTCGAAGTCCCAGGTGGCGAGGCTGGCCACCTTGTTGTCGACCAGACGGAACGCCCGCACCTGATCCGGCGTCAGGTCCTCGGCGATCACGCAGGGGACGGACAAGAATTCCGGATCGTTGGGGAATTCTCGACGCAGTTCCTTCATGGCCTCGACGCGAGTGTGGCCGGCGACGATGACTTTGTCGGCGTCGATCACCACCGGCACACGGAAGCCGAAGTCGAGGATGGATTGCCTGACGGCTGCGATGGCTGCTCTGTTGTCCCGGGGGTTCTCGGGGTAGGGCTGCAACTCGTCCAGCAGCACGTTCTCTATGATCACACTGGCCATGTGTTCCTACATTTGCTGGTATTCGCACCAGCATATGGAACCTTGGGTCAGTTTGCAACCTGTTGCACAGCCTACTCGCAGTTGATCGTCCACCCGCCACGGGGGCCGCGCACGCATTCGTCGGCGGTGAAGACCCGGGAGGCCATACCTTGGCCCAGGTCGACGCGGCAGCCAGTGATCTTCCCCTCCTCCGGCAGCCACATCGACGGCCGCGAAACGTGGTCGAGCACGCGCATGCGTCGCTTGCAGCCGTCGATCAGCGTGTGAAGCACGACCACCTTGCCCACAGGGGGCAGGCCGGCGAAGGGGTCGCTCATGTCGTCTCCTTGCGGGCATCCATGATCTCGCGGGTCAGGGTCGCCGTGTTGGCCCCAATGCCGCACCACTTCAGCACCATGCGCTTCTCGGCCTCCGACAAGGGTGGCTGGTTGTGCCCGGCGAGGTCGGCGTTCACGCGGGCGAGGTAGTAGTTCTCTCGTGCCATCACGCAGTCTCCTTGTTCAAAGCAGGGTAGAGGGGCTTCACCTTCTCCGCCCAGGTCTGGAGGGCGGCATACCAGAGATAGCAATGGTCGTTGTAGGCATAGCTGCCGTAGTAGTCGTCGATACCAAGGGCCTGGATCACGTCGCGCGTCGCTGACTCCGCCCCGCGATCCTGCAGGTCGTTGCGCAGGGACTCTCGCAGTTCCATGCGCGCCCAAGCGTGGAAGATGCAGTCCGGCCCCATCCCTCTGTCGTCGGGTTCGTAGTGCTCGTAAAGGGACAGCCACAGTTCCCAACCATCCGGGGCCTCGGTCACGATCTTTTCCAAGAAGGGCCAGGACAGGCCCGTTTTCTTTCTCTTCCAGCACTTCAGTGTGGTCCAGCGATCGAAGCTGTCCGGGTCGGGCAGGTAGTCTTCCAGCAGCGGCCGTGACTCTTCCGTCGCGTGTCCCTCCGCCACCCCTGCCGCCCACATGGTCTCATCGCAGTCCCAGTGGCACAGAGCCCGCAGCCGCTCCTTGCGGTAGCGGCGTTCCTCCTTCAGCAGATCGCGGGCGCTGACGTTCTGGTTCGCCGTTTCGAGAATGAACGCCGCCGTCAGGTCCGCGTCGTATTCCTCCTTCACGTTCGACTTCGACATCAGGTAGGAAAAATCGGCGCGGGCGACGAAGGTGATAGCCTCCTCGACGGTCGGCATGGCGTTCCAGTGCGTGATCGTGAACTCGCCAAGGTCGCCCGAGAGGGTCAGCGTGCCAGGGGTCCAGGTCACCGCGTAAGCGTAGGCCGACTGGTAGTGCTCGCGCTTGCGCACGCTGTTCTGGCCGCCGGCCACGGGCTTCCATTCCCAGCCCGTCCTGACGGCGTTGAGGTGCCAGGAGATAGACTTGCGCTCGCTGACCTTGTGACTGGACAACTGGTCCATCCAGCGGTCGATCTTCTTCTCTCGTTCTGATCGGCTCATAGTTCTATCTTCCTTTTACTAGACTTGGGCTCTGCCTTCGTTCGTAACCAAGGTGGCACATAGGTGACAAATCGTAGAAGATAATTCCCCGGAGCCCGCTCGAAGACGACCGGGGTGACGGTGATGTAGCCGTCCCTTTCCAGGTCGCGGAGGATAGGTGAAACGCGTTGCACGGCGATAAGCTCGCCGAAGTGGATGCGTTCCAGCACGAGCATGCGCCGGTAACGCTTTGCACGCTCCCGGTGGTAGCGTTTCTCCTGCTCTCGCCACGCTGCCATCAGGCCGCTCTCGAAGCGGAACACCCAGACCCGGTAGCTCATACCCGGAGCATCCTCTTGCCCTTGCCCTGCTGCCAGGAGCCGATGCGGTGGTCGATCTCTTCCCGCATTCGGCGGTCGCACTCAGCCCGGTAGGCCCGCATCTCTGCCTCGTGATGCTGTTGTTGTTCCCGCAGCCGCCTCAGCATGTTCTGGTGCTCGACGGCCAGCGTCGCCTCGAACCTTTCCCTAACCGCTGCGATCTGTTGGTTGGCCCGCACCTCGTGGTAGTGTTGCTCCTGCCACGATCGGCGGTCCAGCAGGTCGATGGCGACGGCGTTGGGGCAAGTCGACGCCATGCCAGTGAACAGAGCACTCACCACCCGACCCAGGGTGTGTTCTATATCCTCCAGTGTGTCATGGAACTCCTTGGCTTCAAGGGCGCCAAATGTGACTGGCCCCTCTCCCTGCTTCTTGTTTTCGTCTACAGGAACCATCCAGCGCAAGTTATTCGCGTCCTGGGTTACCTTTTCCAACGTCTCGATGGCCGCCGCGATCAGACCCTGTAGGTTGCTGTAGTCTTCCATTACACCTTGATCATCCTCTTACCTGCTTTGCCCTGCCAGGAACCAAAGCGACGGTCGATCTCCGCTTGCAACTTGGCGTCGTATTCTTTCTGAAGCCGTGCCTCGATCTTGTCGGTCTCGCGATCCAACAGGTTGCGCAGCAGCACGTCGGGGCCTTCCTTGATCGCCCACCGCGCTCGATTGAGCCACCACTGGATTACGTCCTGCACTTTGTATCCGTCACGCACCAGATCAACCAAGGCGACTTCCATCTCGTCGAAGTCTTTCTTGAACCACCTCTGGTCGGCGTTCGCCATGGACCCGTCGAAGTCCTTCAGCAGCGGCGCCAGATCGCAGGCCAGCAATGCCAGCAGCGTCTCGGCATCGGTGTAGTCTTCGTCTTCGCTCACAGTTTCAGTAGGCGCTTGCGCGCACCCCTCTTCCAGGCACCGTCGCGCATGGCTTGGTCGGCCGCCACACGTTGCCGTTCTTCGTCCAGCAGGGCTTTCAGGTGCCGCCTTTCGGCGCGGCGCATTGCCTCAGCCAGCAGGCCGGCGACGTGCTGTTCCTCGCACCCGGTCCACATGGTTAAGGTGATTTCCCTATCAATCATGCTGAGACGGTTGCTGATCTGGTTGATCGACCACCCCTTGGCCTCGATGTCTTGTATGAGTTCTACGATCCTTTGCTTTGCCAGTGCCAGGGCACGTTCGACGTCCCGAGCGGAGCCCTGTGCCGGAGCCGCCTGTCGCGCTTCCTCTTCGTCGCCATACCGAAAGTCCGGCAGGTGGATGGGGTCCTGGCCGTTCTTCAGCCGGACAGCGCGCTCCATGACCCCCTCAATGGTCAAGTGGTCCAGCAAAAAAGTCTCGACGTCTACGGTACCGAGGTCATCGGAAAAAACCGGTCCCCTCCGCAGAGAGACACGCTGTGCCTTCACAACACGGAACATGCTCCCACGCAACAGGTTGGCGGACGGTCGGAATGTCCCGACCACGATGGGCCTGCCTTGGTAGACTCGGAAGACGCGCATTATTCGTCCCCCAGGTAGATGTCACCCTTCATGCGTGCTTCAAGCCGCCGACGCACAGTTTCCGGGTTGGCGGAGATGTAGCAGGCCACCCTCAGCGTCTCGAACGCCATCGCGATCAGGTCGTCGTCGTCGAGCACGCTGGGACCATACGCCACCTCCGCCTCGTCCATCGAGTGCGTGCCGACCATGCAGGGTAGATCGCCCGTGCTTGTCAGCATCACACCGACGCGGCTGGACATCTCGTCCAGTTCGATGGCGACGCCGCCCTTGTCGATCAGCGTGTAGGTCGTGCCCATGGTCTACTCCTCGTCGCCTTCCTCGCGCTCCACGGGCACGATGACCGGGAGTTGCGATCGGGCTTCCTTGATGCGGCGCAGCAGTTCCTCGGTCAAAGGACCGGGACGGCGCGGGCCAGGGTAGGGCGGGGGCTTGGGTTCATCTGACATGGTTCACAGGTCCAGTCTGCGGCGGGAGGCGGCCTTGATCTGCGCGACCTCCGGTGTTTTTGGTGCAACGTGTTGCATGTTCGGCGGCTCGGGGATGCGCCCGGTAGGATAGGCCCGCTCGCGTTGCCCCAGACCACGATGATCGACCACGATGTCCCGGCCGTGCACCCGGATCACCACTTCATCGACCAGGGTCAGCGCCAGATCGAGGTCCGGAACGTGGTAGTTCCTGATCTCCCAGGGGCTGGACCCCGGGGCGAGATCGTCCTGCTCGGTCAGCACGAGACGCAGCTTGCGGCCATACTCGCGGCCCTGGCTGCCTTTCATGGAGAGCAGGTGCGCCCGCCGCTGGTGGGGCTGCATGTCGCGATGGTTGTGGAGGTGCAGGTCATACCACCCGCTTTCCTCGCGCGGCTTCAGGAAGTCGATGTTCATAGCACCCGCCCTTTGTGTGTGACGCGTTTATAGCACCACACACTTTGTTCGTCAACGATTAAATGTGTGCGTCAATGATCGTGAGCCGGGCATCATCCGGCAGAGAGGTGAGCAGGTCTTCGATCTGCTGGTCCCACACCTCCTCGTCCATTTCGTTCGAGACCGTGGCCCACCACCCCATCTTGCCGCGCTCCATCCACTTGCCCTCGTGCAGCACGGCGAAGGTTTTGCCGGCCGCATTGCCCTGCCGGCGGATGTAGACGTCGCGGGGTGCGAGGTATTCGTCGAGTTCGACGAAGTAGCCGAACATGTCCCGCAGCGGGGTCGGGTCTTCGCCAGCCGTCGCCGTATGTTCGGCGCGCAGAGCTTCATCCATCGCCAGCTTGGCCGGCTGCTCACGGTAGGCCACACGCGCCTCTTCGATCGTGAGCGCCTTGGCGTCCACGTCGGCGATGAACTCCTTCCATGGCTTCCACGTGGCGTCCATGCCGACGATCTCGCGCACCTTGTCCCAGCGCAGCGCCGCGTTGGTCTCGGCCTCGGCCCGCTTGGCGGCGAAGTCGATGTCGCCCTTCAGCGCGCTGTCCACGCGTCCGCTCGACTCGATCTCCTCACGGTGTCTGGCCGAGGAGAGCAGCGAGGGTTGGCCCTTCTCGCCGGACGCGCCCGGCTTCAGCGCGAAGAAACCCGACCAGCGCCCGCCGACCTGATACCAGTCCCACTTCGCGTTCTTGTTTGTCCGCCTGACAATACGAACGACGTCGCCGGCCTCGTTCACCTCGGCGTAGCCATACTTGTGCTTGTCTTCGAGATCGGGCTTCTGGCCGACGAGCAACGGCTCGCGGCCATACCAGTCCTCCGCCCAGGCGGCGAACGACATGATCTCGGCAATCGGCACCTCGACCTCGGTATATCCCTCCGGCAGTTCGCGCACCTCGTATGCCTCTGCGCCCTTGACGCCTCGGCTTGACCGCCACTCGGACGGGGCGCCTCCATCCCGCGCCTTGATCGCAGCGACCTCCACGGACGTCGCCGGGCGGTAGAATCGCTTCATGGCAGCGTCGTCGTAGGTGTCGACCTTGGTGCCGTCCGGGCAGAGGATGACCTTGCGCGTCTTCTCGGCGTATTCCTTCTGCGAGTCGACGGTCTCGTCGATGTCCTGCACGTATTCGTCGTCGCAGCCCGTGCACTCGAACTGGTGGAACGGGGCGAGGGCTTTGTCGACGGCGTCATCCGGTGCCCCCGGGGGCGTGATGACCATGACGGTGAAGTGACTCATGTGAGTCTCCTGGTTGTGTGTGAAACGCGTTGCACGGCCCTATTCCTTCAGGTCGAGGGCTCGCTTCTTGGGGCCGCCGATTTCGGCGGACACGTGGAGGTGCAGATTGTCCTTCAGCAGGGAAGTCACCTGCTCCGCCACTTGTTTCTTGATCTCGGTCTGAACGATTTTCGTCAGTTCGTTCTTGCTACTGCTCCTGAACGTTGCCAGCTTGATCTCAAGCACGCGCTCCACGGCGGCTTCAACGGTGCTAAGACCTCGCGTGTCCAGCCAGTTCGTCACCGCCGCCTGGACCCGATCGTCCAGCGCCTTGCGGAACTGTGCCTGGATGCTGCCGGTGTTGGCGCCCAACTCGTTGGCGACGATCTGCCGCAGGCCACGATGCACCGCCCGATACAGATCGGCCTGCAGCGAAGGTGGCGTCGGCTTGCTCAGGTCGAGGGGTTCGTCCTCCATAGCTCAGTGCCGGGTGGGGGCGGCAGGGAAGAGGGTCCGCAGCCTGCGTAGTTCCTCCAGCGCCTCGTGCAGCCCCGGGTCCTGCTCGATGATGGCCGCATAGTTGGTCTGGACGAACGTCTTTTCCTCCACGGTCATCTCCCCGAGCAACTTGATCTCGCCGTTCTCCTTGCGTGGCCAGAGCATCAGTTCTTGGCCTTGGTCTGCGCCTCGCGCGCTGCCATGCGGGCAAGCTGGCTTTGGGCGGCGATCTGGCCAGCGCGTGCCATCACGTGCGCCGCCTCGTCCGGCGTCATCTCGCCGACCATCTTGCGTTCGCCCTTGCGTTCGCCATCGGCGAAGCGGGGCCAGTCGTCGTCGGGTCCATCGTTCTCGAAAGTGCTGGTCATATCTGGCTCTTTCCCTGTTTTCTTGATGTCGTCATACTATAACGACGTTGATGTTAAGTCAAGTCTTTACGACCACCACCGCCAGATAGGTGTCAGCACCGGCAGATACGGGTAGGCGACAGGCCAATAGGTCAGCACCAGAGCCGCGCCATACGCAGCGCCTACGTAAAGCTCGGCCAACGGAGGAGTCTCCAGGACGCCGTCCTTATTCAGGACACCAAGGGCTCGCCAGCGCGGCTGCCACAACGTCGCCGCCCAGTAAAGAGGGCCACGCATCAGGGCAGCGATGGCAAGCCACCACCAGACCTGCCCGGTCAAGGCAGCGAACAAGGCCACCGGCCCGACGCCCAGGACACCATTGTGCGCCGTGATGCCGACGACATGGCCAAAGGTGATGGGGACCATCCGGGTGCCGCGCTTGGGGTCCTCGGATGCAGGCCGCCGGGGGTAGCCGGAGATCATCGCGCCGACCATGGTCGTGGCGAAGACGCCGAAGGCGGTGAAGTCGAAGGTCAGGAAGTAGACCGTCCATCCGGCGATCATCGCCTGCACCCCACGACCGAACTGGGTGCCCATGTTCGGAAGAACCTCGCCGATCAGGCCGCCCGACAACCGTCGTCCCATGGCGTTGGCGACAACCGCGCAGGCCAATGCCGCGACCAGAAGCAAAGTGTTCATGGTGTTTTCCTATGCAACTTGTTGCACGCGTTGACGCTGGCGCACTTGGCGACCGCTCGACCACACGCGAGCAGGTGTGAACCTTTTCACCGCGAGGTAGCAAAGCCACCCGGCGTTGGTTTCAATCTGCCGCCAATTCGCGACTGCCGGGTGATCGGGCGGTTCCGGTGACACTCCCAGGGGACACAGGAACGCCACACGTGCCCACTCCCCTGTCCACCGATCCGGAACCTCGGACGTCATGTCGGGGCGCCGTATGCCCTGCACAACGGACAGGCGACCCGTGTGGGGCACGATCTCATCCAGCACCTCGGCCATGCAGCGAGCCATGCCCGCGATCCGCTTGTTGTCGACCGGTGGCACCCAGTTCTGCCCCGCGCGCACCGATGCTTCGTCCCGGCAAAAATCGAGCAGGGTGAAGTAGCGCCCGACGCGGACGTGGTGGGCGCGCAGCTTGCGCTGTGTGTGGTAGACGGGCTCCTCATCCATGCGCCGCCAATCTGGTCGGTCCGGGAAGGACAGGGTGGGTGCGCCACCAGGGCGGCAGACGGTGCGGAACTTTGGCTTGTCCTCGCCGGGCAGGCGGATGTTCTCGTAGATCACGCCCCTGTTCGCAGGTTGGCGCCCGGCCGACAAGCATATGAATTCGCTGCCGGCGTAGGTGATGATCCGCTCGAACGGCAGGCGAGCACGCACGACTTCCTCGATCAACTTGATCGGGGCCTTCTCCTCGTTGACCCAGTCATGGAAGCTGGCGTCGATCGCCGCGCCGTCGCGGGGAAACCACGTGTGCGGGGTCCACCGATCCGAAAGAAGCCGCTTGGGGATGAAGCCTGACGAGATCGAACATGGCCCGAACCTCTCCACCATCGGCTCAAGCAACTCGTTGCAAAGTCGCCGCCCGGTCTCGATGCAGTCAACCGGAACGTCGAAGTCACGCACCGCCATGCCACTCGTGTAGAGCGTGTGCGCCTGGAGGAAGTCGAGCAGGGTGAAGTGTTTTGAGAGTCTGTATGTTGCGAAGTTCATGGCCAGACCATACGTAGCCATGGATGCTTTGTCAAGCATTAAGACAGGCGTTGCTTCGCTAGTTTGTAGGTCCGCTGGATGTTGGCGTCCTGCAGGATCGGGTTGACCAGACGCACCTTGCCGATCCCGGCCCCGGTGTAGAAGCCGATCTTCTTCTGCACGTGCCACGCTGCCAGATGCGCTGGCACAAACCGATCGGCCAGTCCGTAGAGCAGCGGCTTGTCCATCACAGCCGGCGCGACCGACAAGGGCAGGCCGAACGCGTAGGACGCCACATTCTCGTGCACGAACGGCACCCGCCATGTCGTGGTCCCGCCGTGCCGCATGCCCTTGGCCAGTTGCAGGCTATGCGGCTTGGAGTGCCAGCAATGGGTGATCCGCTTCTCGGTCCAGCCCGCGTCGGTGCGCTGGGCCGCCGGGAGCTTGTTGAAGGACCCTGTCACCTGCAACTTGTGGCCGAACAGCAGGTCGCCGAAGAACCCCATGTAGCCGATCTTGCGGTCGGTCTGGATCATCTTGTCACGGATCAGTTCCATGCAGCACCCCATCAGCACATTGCTGAAGCTGGTCTGCTCGATCACCTCGACCGCCCGAGTCAGCAGCGCCTGCAGGGCATCGTCCTCCGTGGGCACACGCACGAAGTGCCAGGGCACACCCCAGTGATGGCACAGACGGGCTGCCCAAAGTGGATCGAAATCGTCCGGGGTCAACCCGGCGGTGACCGCCTCGACGTTGGCACCGGCCTCACACAGGGCCTGCAGGATCAGGATCGAGTCTACCCCGCCTGACAACAGGACCATCACGCGGCCCCCGCCATGTCGCTCGTAGATGGACTTCACGGCGAGGACCAGCCGATCCCAGAACTCGTCTTGCGCCTGCGCCATGGAGCCCACGGCGACGGTGTCCGGCACGGTAATGGGCGCGTCGAACACCTTCACCTCGCGTCCGTTGAAGACCACGGTCTGTCCACCCTCGACCTCGGCTACCTTGGGCTTTGCCACGCCCAGGCCGCGAAGCCTGCGGTGCAGGCGCCATTCGCTCTCATCCCAGTGGATGTATCCCTGGCTCCCCTGCAGGCCGTAGTAAAGGGGGTGCATGCCTGGGCGGGACAACCTCAACGTGAGGTTGTCACCGAGGGTCTTGACCATGGCGGTAGCCCCTCCGCCCATGTCGTCGCGTTGGAACTCCACGATCCCGCGTCGCCAGGAACCTCTGAGGGTGATCAACACCGGCCGAACAACGCAGCAGGAGACTCCATAAGCAGCCCCTGGGCGACCTCGCAGGGGGCCATGGTCGAAATCGCTTTGTTCATTTCCTTCTTGTAGTGGGTGAACTGTTCACCGCTCCATTCGTCCAGGTCCAGCCGTTCCTGTGCGTAGATGTGCGTCACTTGGCTGGCCAGTTCCAGCATCCCTCGATAAGTGGGATCACCTTTCTTGATGGTGTTCCGGGTGAATATCTCGGACCGGTTCGCGTCGGGTATCTCTGCCTTCTTGCGCTTTGCCACTTCTACGTTCCTTCCCCAAAGTGTTCGACCAGATCGTTGTAGCCACCGATCAGTGCCTCGCGCCCGCCGATCACCTCGTAGACCTTCGGCATGGTGCGACCGTAGAGCCCGGCCTTGGCATGGAAGCCATGGCTGTCTAGCCAGCGTTTGCGCTCCTCTGGGTCGGGCAGTTCACATACGTTGAACACCACACGCCGCTCGGACAGAAGCTCCTTGGCCTGCGCACAGAAGGAGCATCCCGGCATGGTGTAGACGTTGTAGAACGTCGCGTCCTTGACCTCGCCGTCGTAGGCGAAATCGCCGACCAGACCACCGACCTCGTATTCGGTGACCTTGCCCTCGAAGAAATTGGTGTGGTCGGCACCTGCCACCAGCCAGTCCACCCACGGCAGGGGATTCTCCGCGATCGCCCAGTTCTCCTTCAGGCCCAACTGGGAAAGACGCCGGTCGGCGACGAAGCGAATGTAGGCCCGCACCTCGGCCGCCGTGATGCCCTGGATGGCGCCGAAGGCGAAGGCGCTGTCGATGAAGACGTCCTCCAGGCGCACCGTCTCGCGGGCCATGCCGTAGATGGCCAGCTTCAGTTCCGGGGTGACCAGATGGGGCATGTCGCCGGCCAGGGACCGGAACACGCCGGCCAGACCCTCGACGTGCATGGTCTCGTCGCGCTGTGACCACTCCACCACCTTGCCCATCCCCTTCATCAGGCCGCGCCGTTGGAAGGTGAGCAGCATGGCGAAGGAGGCGAACAGGGAGACGCCCTCGTTGAAGACCCCCTTGGCGATGGCCAGCATCAGCCCGGTGTCGGTGCTGACGTCCGCCTCGACCATGTGCTCCGCCTTCTCCCGCATTTCGTCGTATTCGAGGAAGGCATGGAACTCGCTGTCGGGCAGGCCCAGCGTGTCGTTGACCAGAGCGTAGGCGCGCTGGTGGGTGCCCTCGCGGTTGGCGAAGGACCCCAGCATGATCCGCACCTCGTTGTTGCGAAAACGCGGGATCAGGTTGTCGTAGTAGAACTGGCCCACCATCACGTCGCTGTGCGTGAACAGTCGCAGCACGTGGGTGATGAACTCGCGCTCGACCACCGTCACGTGCCCCAGCTTCCAGTCGCCGACGTCGTCGGACAGGTCGGCCTCGTCCTCTATCCAGTGTGTGCGTTCGTGCTGTCGGGTCAGGTCGACGGCCCATGGGTAGTGGAACGGCTTGTAGGTGAGGGATGCCTTGAAGAGGTTGCTCACAGGATTAGCCCTCGCATGCCGTGCATTCGTCGCCCGCGCTTGCAACGAGTTGCACTACGACAGGCTCTGGCCGAGTCTCACTCGTGTCCATCAGCTTCAC
>Ga0247844_1008428_pt1 | contig 11187 bp, 6 predicted proteins | sample LaCtaG_FD_192421 | JGI IMG/M metagenome (GOLD analysis project Ga0247844, IMG submission 192421) | Freshwater microbial communities from meromictic Lake La Cruz, Castile-La Mancha, Spain - LaCruzMarch201714.5m_1 | ecosystem: Environmental > Aquatic > Freshwater > Lake | place: Spain: Castile-La...
AAGTGTTAAATTCAAGTAACAACAATACACAGGGCGGCGTAGCTTACTGGCAGGCAGACGCTACCTGTCCTTCCTTGGTCAACTACGTATTGGTATCGGACTCATCACGGTTTGTCATCACCTTTGGGAGCAATGACCCGACAGGCGTATACGCAACAACCACGCTTGACCCAATGCAAATTCGGTGGTCGGATCAAGAATCCGTGCTTACATGGACACCGGGCATTACAAACCAAGCCGGAGACTACAAGCTGAGCCACGGCTCAGAAATTATTTCTGTGTTACAGACACGGCAAGAGATATTGGTTATTACAGATGCCGCCATCTACTCCATGCAATACCTTGGCCCACCTTATGTGTGGGGTTTCCAGTTGATGGGCGACAACATCTCCATCATGGGGCCAAATGCGGCTATCTCAGTAAACAACATTACCTACTGGATGGGCACAGACAAGTTTTACATGTATTCAGGTCGGGTGGAGACCCTGCCGTGCGCTCTGCGCCAGTACGTTTACACGGATATAAATCTTTCGCAGTCCTACCAAGTGTTTGCGGGTACGAATGAGGGGTACAACGAGATTTGGTGGTTCTATTGTTCGGCCAACTCCACCACTATCGACAAGTACGTTGTCTTCAACCATCTGGAACGTACTTGGTATTACGGGACAATGGCTAGGACTTCGTGGCTTGACAGCGCTTTGAGAGACTCACCAATGGCTACGGGCTACGATGTTGGCGGTAATGGCACGAACGGTATTTTGGTTTACCACGAGGTTGGCAACGACGACGCTAGTGTCAATCCCCCGGTGCCTATTGCTGCGTTTTGCCAATCTTCAGACTTTGACATTGGTGACGGCCACAATTTTGGTTTGGTCTCCCGCATCATCCCTGACGTAACCTTTGACGGTTCAACAGTGAACGCGCCGTCGCTGGATTTTGGTGTGCGCCCTCGGCAGTTTCCCGGCACAAACTACGGCAACTCGGACTCCCCCACTGTGACCAGCGGCGATAACTATGCGGCTCAGAAATACTACACCGTGCAACAATTTACGCAACAGGTGTTTGTGCGTATTCGTGGTCGGCAGATGGCGCTCAGGATTGAGTCAAATGACCTTGGTGTGGCGTGGCAATTGGGCGTTCCAAGAATGGACGTGCGTCCTGATGGTCGGAGGTAAGCATGGGTTTAAAAACCATATCACAACCGCGTTTGCCCGCAGCCCCTGCGCAATACGACCCGCAATACCAAGAACAGTTTGCCAACATACTGCGCTTGTATTTTAATCAACTAAACAGCATCGCTCCCGTAGTGTTTGCTTCGTCTGGCGTAGGCACTTCAAACGTAGTAGCTGGTTTAAGTTTTGCCGAACCTGATCCTGCCAACCCCGGCCAGTTCAAAGTAAGTCTGCCAACCCAAGCCGATCTTGCCAATCTTCGCGCAGGTGATGTGTATTACGACACCACTGCCGCCAATGTGCTAAAAATCAAAGTATGAATACGCCCATCCGTGAAACGCTGTACCAAGACGCAGACGTTGAAGTGTTGATAGACCATTTGTTTAATAGAACTAAAATTGCACTGCACATAAACCTGAGCGAAGGGTCTTGGACACCGTCAAAGTTTAAGCGGTATAAGCAAATCTTTCAAGGATTGCTTGCAAATTTTAGAGACAAAAGGTATACAGAGGTGTATGCTACCCCCTTTGAAAATGATGTAAAAGCGCAGAAGTTAATCGCCATGTTTGGGTTTAGAGAATTCGACCGTAAGCAGGGCTTTGTTCTAATGAAACGAGAGGGGTAGTATATGTGGTTCCTGCCAGCAGCAATTCCAGTCGTAGCGGGGGAAGCAGTCTTAGCCGCAGAAGTCTTAGCCGCAGAAGCCGCCGCTGCCGCAGCAGCCGAAGCCGCCACCGTAGCCGCTGCCGAAGCCGCTGCCGTAACCGCAGCCGAACAAGCCGCAGCAGCCGCCGCTACCGAAGCCGCTACTGCGGCAGGAACCTCTGGGCTTGAAGCGCTGAACCTTGCGCAAACTCAGACGCTTGGCCCACTGAGCAACACGTTGCCCGGGCAGTTAACTGCGGAGCAGATTTCCGCATATACAAGCGGCATACCCCAAGCGGGTCAAGGAGTGCAGGTAGCACAGGCTGGAACAAGTGGTGGAATTGATGCGTTATTACAGTCGCAGGCAGCACAGGCAGCACCCGCCACATCGTCTTATACGGGAGCCACTTCATCTTTCACAGGAACTCCGGCGTACGCCGCACCTCCGCCAGTCACACCTCCGCCAGCCCCCAGCACAATGCTTGACTACAGCATGGCACCACGTCCAGAGGGTATGGGTGGTGCGAGTGGGATGACCGCGCCTGTAGATACTACGGCTCCCAGTGAATTTGGGTTGAACAACCAGTACGGTAACTACAACATGGCGGGTTCAGTGACATCCCCCGCATCCGCTCAGACAGCGGCTGGACAACCCAGCATTTTTGACAAAACCTTGGATTACATCGGGAAGAACAAGCTTTCATCTGCGTCTATGGGGCTGCAAGCGCTTAACGCCTTTGGCAAGAAAAAAGGCCCGCCCGAAAAAGAAAAGTACAGTGGCCCATTGAGCAAATTCAGCTTTAACCCAGATGTGTATGAGCCATATGTGCCGCAGCCCCCAACGCCATACCAGCCAAGAACATACAACTACGCAGGTGGTGGCCCAGTGGAGATGATGTCAAACGCAAACGCTATTGGTGCAAATACGGGCTACCCAATGGCTGACATCAACAAGGGCGCGTATGCCACCCCATACCAAACACCTATCTCCCGCAACATGTTGACCGGTACATCTGATACGGGTGTAAACCCTATGACTGGTGAGATGCAGTTTGCTAGTGGCGGTATTTCCAGCTTGGGCGGATACTCTGATTACGCTCGTGGTGGCCGGATGCTTAAAGGCCCGGGGGATGGCATGTCTGACGATATACCTGCGACAATTGCCAACAAACAACCAGCGCGTTTGGCCAATGAAGAGTTCGTAGTCCCTGCCGATGTCGTGTCCCACCTCGGTAATGGCTCATCGGAAGCCGGAGCCAAGGCGCTGTACAAAATGATGGATCGAGTTCGCCAAGCCCGCACAGGTAAGAAGTCCCAAGGCAAGCAGATCAACCCTGAAAAATACCTCGCCTGACTATGCCTTTGCACTACATCCCCCCTCACCAACTTCCTGCTGTATGGGATAAAGCCGCTCCGCTTTTGCAGAAAAGCATTGATGTTGAACCCGACTTCGTCACTATTGAGCAGGTGGAGTACGCCATACGCACGGGCAAAATGTCTTTACTGGTGTGGGACGAACCGGAAGAAGGTATTACTGGCGCGGCTGCGGTTGAGTTCATTGACTACCCACGCTACCGTGTTGGTCACGGCACTTTGCTCGGGGGGAAAGGCGTAGTAAAGCCTCACGTATTGCAAGAGTTGATAGCGTGGATGAAAGCCAATGGAGCCACTGTCGCCCAATGTTGGTGTCGAGATGAGCTGGTTCCCATGTATAAAAAAATGGGGATGGAAGAAACCCATCATGTAATGAGGATGAAAATATGAAAACGACTTTTTCCCGCCGTGAGCTTTACGCACTTGGCGAGCCTATTGGAGACGGCGCTACCCGTGTAAAACCGGGTGGTCATGGTCGTGTTTATGGTATGGGTGGTGGTGGCGGTGGTGGCCAACCCAACACAACTTATAGCCAAACATCTAATATCCCTGATTACGCACAGCCGTATGTCGAGCAGATGTTGGGCGCTGCTCAGAAGCAGGTTTTTAATTACAACGCGGCGGGTGAACCCACCACGATGAAGGAGTACACGCCGTACAACAAAGACCCCGAAGCCTATTTCGCAGGTTTTCAACCTTTACAAAAAGAAGCTTTTAAAAGCGCCCGGGAGATGCAAGTCCGCCCCGAAACCCAAGATGCTGCAAATTTGGCAGGCACGGTGGGGCTTAGCGCGATGGGCACAACCTACGATCCGTTGAGAGCGCGATCACAACAGTTTGGCCAAGACCAAGCGCAGCAGTACATGTCGCCGTATATGCAGTCCGTGGTGGATGTTCAACAAGCTGCGGCACAACGTCAAGCAGACATAGCCCGTACCGGTCGCGGCGCACAAGCTGTGCAATCAGGAGCCTTCGGAGGTTCTCGCCAAGCCATTATGGACGCGGAAGCTAACCGTGCGTTGGCTGACCAACAAGGCGCTATTCAAGCGCAGGGGTTGCAGTCTGCTTATAGTCAAGCGCAACAGCAGTTCAATGCCGACCAAGCACAACGCATGCAAGCTCAGATGGCCAACATTGGTCAGCAACAGTTTGGCGCTAACCTTGGTATGCAGGGGCTTCAAACAGGTCTGCAAGCCGCAGGCGCTATGGGGCAGATGGGCCAAAACATTTATGGCCAGCAGATGGGCATTAACCAGTTGCAATCTCAGTTGGGTGGCCAGCAGCAAGCGTTTGAACAGTCAAAGATCAACCAGCAGATTCAGGATTACGCAACAGCCCAGCAGTACCCCATGTTGCAGTTGGGCAATATGAGCGCGTTGACTCGCGGTCTGCCAATGCAGTCGTCCACAACCAGCATGTATCAGGCAGCGCCGTCCCCGATCTCGCAACTGGCGGGTCTTGGTACAGCGGCGTATGGCTTGTCGCAGTTGGGCGGGTTTGGCAGTACGCCAACCGGTAAAGCCGCAGGCGGTCAAATCAAAGAAAAACGCCCAGCCGGATTGGCTGAGTTGGCACTGATGAAGATGCAGTAAGGGAAAACCATGATTAACGTCAACCAGATCACCTCCCGACTGGCCAGCATGCCAGACCAAGCGTTGCAGCAGTATGCGGCTATGCACAAGAATGACCCTTACGTGATGGCGTTGGCATTGTCTGAGTCCAACCGCCGTAAGCAGATGCGTCAAGGCGCACAGATGCGAGCTCCTCAGCAACCCAAAGTGGTTGACCAAGCGATTGCTGGCATGGCCCAGCCCATGCCCGAAGATACAGGTATTGGCCAACTCCCCGCGCCGAACATGCAGAGTATGGCGGAGGGCGGCATTGTTGCGTTTGAGGGTGGTGGTGAAGTTCCTCGCATGTTTAATGGCGGTGTCCCCCCTCGTCCAGCTCAGCGCATGCCCGGCGATCCGATCACGTCCGAGTGGGATCGCATGTATGGCGCAACGTACGCGCCTGACGGTACACCCAAGGCAAGCAAACAGCAGTACGTTCTTGACCCTACCTCCAAGAGCTATGTTCTCAACCCGCAGTACGTTGCGCCAACAAAGCCAGCCCCAGCGCCTGCTGCTGTTGCTTCACCTGCTGTACTCCCCCCTCCACCCCCAGCTCAAGACAAAAGTCCGTTGTCTGTGTTGGATAAAAAACCACCGCCAGCACCCGCACCTGCGGCTAAACCTGTTGCAAGCTTACCTGCACTGAATACAAAACCAATAACCGCCGCAGAAGCCGCTGAACAAGCCGCTGCTCTGGGTGACGACAAAGAAGTCCGCAAAGAACTTGAAGGCTATGTTGAGCGTCAAAAGAAAATAGGCGAAGAAGTTGTTGGTAGTTTTGAACAGGGTATTGCCGGACTGCCAGAAGCGTACAAAAAGTACGAGGCGCGTTTGCAAAAAGAAGAAGCCGAATCTGCAACCGACAAAGACAAAGCCCTCGGCATGTCCATCTTTAAGGCGGGCTTGGCCATGATGTCAGGCACATCTCAGAATGCTTTTGAAAACATTGGCAAAGGCGCAATGGTTGGCTTGGAAGATCAGCAAGCTGCGCTTAAAGAGTTTAAAAAGGCCCAACGTGAACGTGACAAGGCGTTTGCTGATATTGAACAAGCACGTCTGGCAGATCAGCGCGGAGATTTAAAAACCAAGCTGGAGCTGGAAAACCGCGCCGCAGACAGAAACTCTGCTGCTGAAGGCAAGATGGTTGATGGTATTGCCAAACTGTTTGACACAAACAAAACAAACGCACGGGGTATTTACCAGACAGGCATTGAGCAGGTCAATCAAAACCAGCGCAGTATTTACACCACCGCTGCTGACATCGAGAAACAGAAGATGGCGGATGCGGCAGCAATGGCCCGCACCAACGCACAAGTTAGCGGGCAAAAAGAAATTGCTCAAATTAGTACTGAGGCTTACAAACTTCCTATGCTGTACAAACAAGTGGAAGACAGCGTTGACAAAATGTTGTTGGCTGATATTAACTACAAGATGGCAGACGAAGCTACCAAAACACGCCTGCGCGATGATGCGTTGAGAAAGCGTTTACTTGCCACGCCGGGTCTGGCACAATATGCACCAGCAGCTTCCGGGGGCGGAGGCGGTGGTCTGCGCTACAACGAGCAGACTGGAAAAATTGAATGGATAGGAACGTAAATGCCTTATACCGTTGCTTTACCAGATGGACGAACAGTTGAATTTCCAGACAGCGTCTCACGAGAAAAAGCAGCGGAAATAATTAGGAAACAGCTAAACGCGCAAACACCTAAAGAAGGGCTTATTGCCGGACTGCAAAAGGGCGCTGAGTCTACGTACTCACAACTGCGCTCTGGTCTTGGAGCACTGGTTGGTTCTGGAGAAGAAGCAGCCAAGGCCGGGTTGGAGCGCGGCGAAGATATTAGCCAACGCTATGCCCAACAAGTCAGCATGGAGAAAGTCAAGCAAGCCTACGCAGATAAAGGTTTGCTGTCTGCCGCTGGCGAAGTCATCAGCCAAGTCCCCTACGCAATCTCAGAACAACTTCCCAACTTAGCCACATCTATTGGCGGAGCTCGTCTTGGCGCTTTGGCAGGCTCGCCGTTTGGGCCTGTGGGTGCTATCGTTGGTGGTACTGCGGGCTTGGTTGCACCGTCATTCTTGCAACACTTGGGCGGCAACGTCGAACGTCAAGCAGCAGAAGGCAAACCAGTAAACGTTGCTACAGCCGCAGGCACTGCCGTGCCCCAAACCGGGCTTGATATTGCGGCAAGTTTTATCCCCTTGGGTGGCAGATTAGTTAGCAAACTGACCGGGCTTCCCACAGAAGCCTTGATTGGGCGCACTTCAGCGCAAGCCACAAAACTGGCAGATGAACGGCTGTTGGCCACATTGACCAAGGGTACAGCTACAGGCGCATTGGCTGAAATCCCCACTGAAATTACCCAGCAAATGCTTCAACGTGCGCAAGCAGGGTTATCCCTTACAAGCCCCGATGCGCTAAAAGAATACGGCGAAACCGCTTACCAAGCAGGTTTGCTTGGGCCACTGGGCGCTGTTGGTCGATATTCTGAGCGTTCTTACGCCCAAGAAACGCAAGCCAAAGAACGTCGGGCTCAAGAAGCGGAACTGGTTAAACAACAGACTGCCGAAGCCGAACGCCTCAAAGCTGAGCAAGAAGCGTACAAGCAAACCCCCGATTTCTTAAAAGACGTTAGCCAACGCTACGAAGGGCTGCAAGCACAACTGAAACAACTGGACGAACGTGCCAGTGTTAAGCCCGCTAAAAACGATTTGGTTGCCCAAGCCGATGTGGGAGAAGCCCGGCGAGAACGTGATGCATTGAAGAAGTCGGATGAGACCCTGCAATTGGTAGCCGATTACCGCGCAGCCGAACCGCGCATTAAAGCCATGCGCGAGGAAGAAGAACAAGCGCGTGTTACTGCGGAAGGCATGAAGACCAAAGGCGCACAGGCAGATTTGTTTGGCGCTCCAACAGTACAAGATCAAACACCGCTTGCCCAGCTTCAGGCTATTGCGCCGCGCATCAAAGACCTCGACGCTCAAATTAAAGCCGCTCAAAAAGCAGGCGACACACAACAACTAGCTGTTCTAGGCAATCAACGCCAACAACTACAAGCCACAATCCAGCCACTGATCCCTACCCGTGCTGAGTTAACGGACAGCCGCGCCGCACTAGAACGCTATCTGGATGATTCCCGCGCTCGCATGAAAACGGCGAAAACAAATGCGGACATGGAGCGTTACGCACAACAAGCCCAGCAATACAAACAAGCGTTGGATCAGCTTGACCAGTACGAACCTTATGTTGAAGCCGCTCCTGACACAGAAGCTACCCAGAAAAAACTTAAGCAATTGCAAGGTTCTTTGGATAAAGCCCGTGAGCTTGGCGACCAAGAGCAAGTACTGAACATTTTGCCCAAACTGCGGGAGTTGGAAGGACAAGTACAACCACAATTGTTTGAAGAAACAAAAGCGGGCATGGTCTACGCCGAGCCACTTAGCGACAGGAAGCTGGCCGAAGAAATGGCCGCTGGTCGTGAACGCGTCAAACAATTACGCGAGTCGTTGGAAGAAGAGTTCGCCAAGCTGCGTGGGTTTGCAGAACGCAAAGATGAGTTGACCCCGTTTCAAATTGGGCTGGCCAAACAGCGCCTTGAAGACGCTCGCAAACTGCGTGACCAATTTGCCCAAGGCGAGCAGGATTGGTCAAAAATTAAGCAAAGTCCAGAGAACACGCAGTACCAGCAAGACCGTTTTGACTTGCAAAAGACACTGAAAGCGCGTGTTGTTGACTTGCAGATGGAGTTGGACAGAGCGCCCGACGCACCTGCCGAAGCTGACACGTTTGCCAAAGAGCTGGCCGCACTTAAAGACCGCGTGTTGCAAGAAGGCGAAGCACCCCCACACTTCAAACCTGCCGTTCAAAAAGAACTGGAAGTTACACAACAGTCTTTGGCCGACCTTGAACGCCGCATTGCTATTGGTGAAAAGTATCGTAAAACAGGTGCGGTTGCGGACAATATTATTGTTAGAGAGACTGATGCCCGTGTTGTTGATTTATTGGATCGTTTGTTGCCCGGCGCAATTAAACCACCACAAGGCACCCCTGCACCTGCACCTGCACCGCGTCGCGTAGCCGAACTTCCTATTCAATCAGCACAAGACCAGTTGACGCGTTTAAAAGACGCAGAGTCTTTGTTGAAGTCCTTAAACAAGCAGATTCAAGCTGCTGGCAAACCAAAAGACCCCGCCAAAGTTGAAGCACTGGACGCACTGAAAGCCCAACGCAAGTTTGTGCAAAACGATATTGCCGCAGCAAAAATTAAATACAACCGGTTGGTTGAACTGGAACAACCCGGTGCCGCGCCCAAGGCCGAGCCTACCCAAGGTGACTTGTTTGGTGGTTTGGAAGAGTCACGCTCTAAGATCGCGGCGCTGGATAAAAAGCTTGACGACTTGTATGTAGAACTAAAGCGAGCCAAAGCTGATGCAAATCGGTTGGGCGCTGAAGCCGAGACTCCACAACTTAAAGCACTGGTTGAAAAATTTCAAAAGCGGGATACCCCACGCGTCAAAGAAATTCAAGCTGAGATTGAGCGCTTGGAAAGCCGCCGTGAGTCTGCGACCGGTGAGCGCAGCCAACAGTACGATGCGTTTTTAAAAGCTCGTGCGGCAGAAACAGAAGTTCCAGAAGGCCAGCGCGGATTTGATAAGCGGTTGGCTGGCTTTAAAGAAGAAGCGATTAAGCCTGTTTCAAAAGAAGAGTTGGATACTGCCCGCACCAAATACGTGGAGTTGCAGTCCACCATTGAAAGTATCCGCGCCGCTCTTTCCAAAACGGACAGCGATGGCGGTAAAGCCCTGCGCGAAGCCGCCGCAGAGTTGCAAAAGCGGTATGAAGACAAGACCCAAGTGTATGGAGGCCCGCTTGCTGGATTCACAAAGCAAACACCAAAATACGAATTAACGCCTGATGGGACTTTTCAACCGTTCCGTGAAAACGCCAAAGGCGAGGCAACAATATTCAAATCGCCCGCAGAAGAAGCCTACTGGAAGGGCGTACCTGAAAAAGTTCAACGCCTGTTGAATATGTCACGCTTGGCCGCTGCCGCCAAGAAGACTGGCGCTCTGCCTACGGCTCTGCGTACTGCGTTGGATAAGGCACAAGCCGATCAAGTCAAAGCCAAGGCCGCATACGAGGCTCTGGAGTCAAAGCAACGTGCGTATGAACAGCAGCAAGCGGTTATTACCGGGGCCACCCCCGGCGAAGTTGAAGCCAAGCGGCTGTTAGCTGGAGAAGGCTACCGTACTGCTGAAGGGTTTGTTCGCACCGCACCCAAAAAGAAAGAAAGCTGGGGCATCAAGTCTGTGCCCAAGGCCAAGGAAGCCAAGCCAAGCGAAGTTGCTAAAGCAGCCGTTGAAGTTGAAAAAGCTGCAAACTTAGTTAAAGCCGCTGAAAAAGCTGTTTTTAAAGAAACACCTACAACGGCAATGACTGCGCAAGACAAGGCTGAAAAAGAAGCAACGCTAAAAGCTTTGAGAGAAGCACAAAAAGAAGCTGCTGGAGATACAGATCGCAGCAATCCAGCGGTTGCGCGGCGAAACAAATTGGCGGCGTTTGTGGCGGAAGCCTACCGCACAGAACGCGCATCAAAAACAACCCCCATTGTTCCAAAGGCTATTGAGCAAGCCAAAGAAAGACTGAACCGTTTGCAAGCGGCAGTTGATGCGCTTGATCCACAAGCCAACGGCACGTTCTCTCCCGAAAAATCTACGGATGTCTACACCGAAATTCAGGATTTGCAAGAAGAGATTGGGCGGTTTGGAACCCAAGAACAGTTTGATGGCTTGAGCGCCATCATCAAAGGCATTGACGTTGCCAAAGAAAAGAAGGGTGCAACCCCAACCAATCTGTACGTCCAGCCTTTGAAACGATACGAAGCCATGCTGAAAAACACCGAAGCCCAAGTTGCGGCTTTGGATGCCAAGCTCAACCAACTCAAGGCAGAGTACGAAACTATCGCCAAGAACGAAGGCGAGAAAGCCCCGGTGGTGGTTGAGGCAGATCTTGCTGATGTCATTAAACGCGCAACACCAGTGGATAAAAGCCACACCAAAGCTGTGTTGGCATACAAGATTGCGCGTCGGGACATGCTGGCCTATCAATATGAGATGGGTAAAGACGTGCGGGAACAGTACCGTGCTGCCGTTCAAGCGTTACAAGCAGAAGTTGAGCGCCAAGGTAAAGATGCCACATTACCCGCCGCCATCAAAGAACGCGATGCCGCCGTTGCCAAACTGAAAGACACGCAAGAACGTCTTGTTGCTGCCGAAGCCAAACTCAAAGAAGAACAAGGAAAAGCTCGTGCTCGGGCTAAAGAAGCAGAAACTCTCCCGCTTACCGCAGCGCAGGCTGAAGAAAAAGCGCGCGAAGAACGCCGTCA
>Ga0247844_1008432_pt1 | contig 11183 bp, 10 predicted proteins | sample LaCtaG_FD_192421 | JGI IMG/M metagenome (GOLD analysis project Ga0247844, IMG submission 192421) | Freshwater microbial communities from meromictic Lake La Cruz, Castile-La Mancha, Spain - LaCruzMarch201714.5m_1 | ecosystem: Environmental > Aquatic > Freshwater > Lake | place: Spain: Castile-La...
GGGACCGTTTTGGCGGAGGGCGCGGAGGCCGTTTAGGATGGTGCCGGGGCCGGTGGTGCCGCCGGGGACGAGGCGGAAGTCGGTTTCGCGGAGCTGATCGTGGACGCAGCCTTCGCCGGGGACGGCAATGCGGTTGGCTCTGCCTGATTCTAGGATGGCTTTGATGCCGGTTTGCAGGAGCGTCTCTCCAAATGGGGCAAGGAGGGTTTTGTGCGGGACCTGGGTTTGGTCCGCCAAGGGGCCCTTGAAGGCGCCGCCCGCTGGCAATATGACATCGAACTTCTCCACCGGTTCGAATTGTACGTTAGATGCGCGTTTAGAACTGGATTGGGAGGAGGATGCCGACGGAGAGGAGGGCGCCGAAGAGCAGTTCGTATTGGGCCGAGGCGCCGAGGATGGGGTTTAGGGCGGGGCCGGTTAGGCTTTCTAGGCGCTTGTAGAGTTTCCAGCCGTAGGGCAGGGTGAGGAGGACGATGAGGGAGCCGATGGGGAGGAGGCCAGCGATGGCGGCTACGAGGACGATGGCGTGGCTTAGGAGCAGCATCGTGGCGTATTCGTGGAGGCCGAAGTCTCGTCCGAACTGGACGGCGAGGGTTCGTTTGTCGGCGACGCGGTCGGTTTCGATGTCGCGGACGTTGTTGACCACGAGGATGTTGGCGCAGAGAAAGCCGATGGGGATGGACGCGATGGCGGCCATGGGAGAGACCTTAAGGGCCTGGACGAAGTAGGTTCCGCAGACCGCGACGACGCCGAAGAAGAGGATGACGAAGAACTCTCCGAGGCCTCGGTAGCCGTATGGGATGGGTCCGCCGACGTAGAGCACCGCCGAGATGATCGAGAGGACGCCAATGACCGCGACGGGCCAGCCGCTGATCCAGATGAGATAGAGTCCGCAAAGGGAGGCCAAGAGGAAGGCCATGACGGCCCCGAAGCCGACCTGTTTGGGCGTCAGAAGTCCGGCTTGGGTGACCCGAACGGGGCCGACTCTTTCGGCGGTATCGGCACCTTTCTGGAAGTCGAAGAGGTCGTTGGCGAAGTTCGCGCCGATCTGGATGAGGAGGGCTCCGATGAGGGCGGCGAGGAGCGGCAGGGGCTGCAGAACGTTTTCGCGATAGGCAACCGCTCCGCCCACCACGACCGGGACCGCCGCGGCGGGCAAGGTTCGTAATCTCATGGCAAGAATCCAAGGGTTAACCGCTGTTGGACTGGCTTGCATGCCCTAGAGTTTACGTGACCGGGCCTTTGGTCGTAGGCGAAAGATGGCCGTCGCAAGCCGCAGAAATTTATTATTTATGTTTGCTGCCTTACGCGAGAGTATAAATTTTCGGTTTTTCAGGGAGGTGGGGTTCACACCTATAGGGCTGCGGGGAAGGTGAAAGTCAACCTGGTTTTTGGAGGAAATCTGCGGTTTACAAAGCTCGATCATTGGGACGGTTCTCGCGACCGATTTGGTGTTGTGTAGCCGAATGGTTGACCGCTCGTCTCACTCTTGATGCTCGGGACCGCCATCCTCCTTTTTGTTGCGCCGCCGTTGGCGATTGATTTTCGGGCGGTTAAGACGACGTATAAGCTTGGGGAGGCGGTGGTGTTTCGGGCGGAGGCTCGGAATGTGGGGAAGCGGGCGATTCGGTTTGTGCTGCAGGGGGATAGTGCGCAGTTCGGAACGAAGTCGCCATTGATTCAGTTCGAAGTCCGGCCGGCGGGTGGCACATGGAGGCTGCCGTGTGAGGTTGGTTGCGGCAACAGCAATCCGGCCGTGCCGAAAGACTTTGTTTCCATCGCGCCAGGTGCATCGGTGGACGTGCTTAACGGGATGGTGTGGAGTCAGGGGCCGCTAATGCTGGGGTTGGGCAACAAGGGCACCTACGACGTTCGGCTAACGATTGACACCACCGCGCCGATTGAGCGCTGGCTCGGCGGTCCGCTCATTCCGGAAGAAGCGGCCAAGGCGAAGGCGGCGCTGCAGTCGTTTTATGACGAGGTTCCGAAGTTTCGGTGGGTTTCGAAAGCGGTCCGGATTGTCGTTGAGTGAACTGCAAGTTCAGAAAAGAGATGCACTTTGAGTTAGCATTTAGAGCGCTTATCTTCCGGTACTCCGTTTCGCCATCGGGCAAAGTCAAAAAGGAGTACCAGAAGCTTGTGCTTCCGCAACTCAAGCTCTCTTTAGTTATTTCTGTCTATTTTTATGTTTAGACGATTGAGGCCCATCGATGTCCGAAAGATTACTGGATATCTCGTATCTGCTAATTCAACGAGAGAAGAGATGTCTTGAAAACTTTTAGATGTCGATAGTCTCTTGAAAAGGTCACTGGCCTTCAACCCGCCGACTTCCAAAACCTCCGCTTTGGTTACTTGAGTACGCCCCAGGTAACGACATCTTTCGGGAACAAGCAGGTTGTCACCAACGCTCTCGACTGACCAATGAAAGATATTTCGCCAAAGCAGCGTGGCATATCGTTCACTCGACAAATTGGTAAACCCAAGTCGTCGGTTCTTATAGTCCAATACTACTTTGTCGCCCAAAGCGTCAGGAATGATCGCGATGGGAGCAACATCCAATTCTTCCTCGGCAGTACGAAAGTCAACCCTTGTGGGTGGAAAGGCCACGTTGTCTACGGAGAAGTCCATTAGAAACCCTGTATCTCTCGTCACGTCGCTTTTAGTGTCGAGTTCGAACGATTTTGCCTGGCCTAGCTTCTTTATGCTAGCTTTTGACACAATATCCGGATCAACTCTCGAAAACTGGATTCCCGACGTGATCGCAGCAACAATCTTTGTGCCAGCGACGGAACAAGAGAACAGTGGTTGATTTTCGTCATTCTGAGCGAGTGGTATCCATTGCACCTCACGACTATCTGTCTGTAACCACGAGGATAGGTTTCCTGGTTCCGACTGAACTGACAGCCGGCGATTGACGTTATCAAACGCAATGGAAGAATTCTGGAAACAATTGTCTCCAAGAAAGCCATCAATGCCCCGAGCGGCAAGTTCGTTCGAGAAAACGACGTTTACCGCGACCGACTGCCAGTCGCCAATTTTGAACACCCACTCCCTTGGTTTACTTTCGAGGAATGTATCGCTGATGACTGTTTCTCGAAAGTTTGTGCCGATTTGGAATCTCCCGCGTTTTCCGGCTACCTCCGCTTCCACAATCCACTGGTTGTCACCAAGGTTTGCCGGTATAAAAGTAGCTTGAGCCGAGGACGCAAGGACGAGGGCCAGCGTTGTTAACATGATTTTCTAATGGAGTCAGTCGGCGGCTTGGGATGCTTCGCGAACAGGATTGTTCGTTGACGCACCGTAAACGTCGCTTACACCTATCGTACGATAACTTCGGTTCACATTGAAATGCCTTTAGTTGGTTTTTTGCGGACTGGATCGAGTGGCGGGCATCTGGGAATCGCAAGGAGCGCGATGATGTCCGGCGAAAGATTGACACGACATCGCCAATCGACCGCTGGCTTGGCGGTCCGCTGATTCCGGAGGAAGCGGCCAAGGCAAAGGCGGCGCTGCAGTCGCTTTATGACGAGGTGCCGAAGTTCCGTTGGGTTTCGAACGTGGTTCGGATTATCGTGGAGTGAGCAGCGGTTGCCAACAATTGCGCTCACGGAAAGTTCGCGTAGTTCCTCGCGCGGCGTTCGATTCTCTTCTTCTTCCTGAACACTTCCTTGGCGGCCCAGTGGAAAGTTCGCAACTTCCCGGTGAAGAGGGCGGCTTTACCTAAAAACAGGCAGTTGCTGTGACCATGGCGAAACTTATTTACTGACTCTAGAGCATGCGTTCGGGCGGTGGTTAGCTTCAAGCGGCGACCGGCGACGCTTGCTCCCAAGTGCCAGAACATGGGACTGTCTTGTCATTCCGGCTGAAACTGCTTCCAGAGCGATTCGAACCGAACAAAGTCTCGGGCTTTCCTTGCTAAAGAGTCCAAAGGCCTCCAATAATGGTCTCACGACCAACCCGGAAGCGGAAACTCTAACGCTCTAGGCTGGTCAAGAAACAGGAACTAGCCAGTTGTTACCGCTATAGGTTCCGAAGGCGCAATATGTGTTTCCCAATTCAAGGAGATTTTCGCCTGGGAATCAGATTAAAGTTCGCGCAAAGTCTCGGCTACAGAAATCAGGTCTTCGCGTCGTACTTCCCATTCGTCGGCCGGGGCCTGAACCACTAAAGCCACCCCACTCCAGTACCACGCTACCCGGTGTTTGAGCCCGCCCTCGTACACCCGCTCGTACTCCCACCGTACCTGTCCTCGGCTTCTATAGTAGTCGCCGCCCTGAAGTGAAAGCAGATTGTAACGAAGTTCCGGGCGCGCAGAAAAACGGTCACTGGCCTCCTGGGGATAATCTCTAAGATCTCCTCCGTTGCCGGTAACAAATTCTAGTGTAACCATGCAACCTTCCTTCGCCGCCTTGAAGACAGTTCGGTCAGAATTCGGACGCTCGATTGTTAATGTCCAACCTTGGGGCACTTCAATCTTGTGTCCTTGCAATCGGATTTGGTCGTGCCACTGCTCATGCTTAAGAGCGGCTCGCGCTTCGGATTCCTTTTTGCGGCGCTCAGACCGCTGCGCGGCCTCGCGCTTTTCCCGGTCTCTTTTTTCCTGTAATGTTCGATCTCGCTTTGCATCGTTAAGCACCTTGAGAAGACTTACTGTTGCCAATTTAGTTGGCTGTTTTCCGTCCACGATGAGCCCCTTCGCCATCAGGTAGCTCTCGAAAGTCGAGATGTCGGCCGATACTCCGTCAGTCAAGAAGCCGCTGTCCGTCAATTGCTCGTCAAATGACTGATAGAACACGATGCGATTATCTAGATCAGAGCTGGGGTAGAGAGCGATGAATTGTTTCCGAGAGACTGGGTCCACCACCGATGCAACGGTGCGCGCCGGAATTGGTAGCACGTCGGTAAGAGAATTTCCTTGTAGTCGAAGCAACAGGCTACGCCCCGCGCCTTCGCTCGAAAGGAGTCGTACCAGTCGCCCGCTACCCGCTGGATCGGGGACGGTCGTCACCCTCGGGTAGTCCATGTCGTGAAGTGTAGACGCTAGCTCCTTTCCTCCACCGTACACGTACAGAGCATGACTTAGAGAGCCTGCATTAGCTCTTAAATCACCCCATATCATGGCCTCCTTACCTCCGTCTCCCTGTAGATCTTGGTACTCCCGTTTTGACTCCGCGAATCCTTGCGGGGGCCTGAAGCCGTCCTTGGGAAACCAGTCGGGCCACGATGTGACGACGTATCCAACCACTAAGTTGAGTGCAAGCAATGCACCTGCCATTAGCGCCAACCTGGTTCTCAGCCGGATACGCTGCTGATCAACGAATTTAGCCGTCTCGGTAGATCGTTTGTGCAGACTAAAGGGTGAGGGCGGAGCGGGTGGTTCCTCTTGAACGTCAAAAGCTTCGAGTACGGTCGAAGCGGCTTTAGCTTCGGCCCTTCGATCCGTACAAAAGGCAGCGGCTGCCACCACTTCGCCTGCACCTATTTCGGACCAGATTTTATCAAGGTCTCTGGCAGAGTTTTGCCGGTCCTCCAACGTGAAGGGGGCTTCTAGGTTGAGGGCGAACCTGGCATGCTTATCGGTCATGTTTCTTTTTTCACTGTGCCAGGCAATCCTTACTTATGTCAAGTCGCAGCATCGATTTATTGCACGCAAGTTGTCATTTGTCCCTCACGCTGGTACAGTTGTCTGGTGCTGGATCTGTCTTGGACTCCATCCCTACTTGCGCGCATCGCGCATCTCGAAGCGGAGTGTCTTCGTTTTCAGGCAGTCAGCCTGCTTCTGAATGTGCGATCCGAGCGCGAATGGAACGGGCATCTCCAGCGGCTTAGCGAATGCGAAAGGAACTTGCGAGACCTGAAACGGGAGCTCGAGGTTGACGTCCAGCCTGAGCACCTGACCGCTGATGCAGATCGGGAGGCGCGAGCACGGCTTGAGGCGCTGCTTCAAGATTTGGCTCCTTCGCCTACTTCGGGAGTGGGGCTGAAGCAACGGATGGCTCACTTTGCGGCAAGCGTCAGGCTGTGGGCGCTTGGTGACTGCGCGCCAATGATCGGAGAGAGCCTACGAGGTTTGAACGGGAATCATACAGACGACTTAGACAAGCTTCGCCAAGTCCATGACCAGGTAACTGCTCGCTTACGGACTGTTGCTCTTATCACTGTCAGCGTTGAGTTCTATATCGCGCTATCGATTCCCGTGCTAGCATACGTGCTGGGCAACCGCCTCAACCCCCTCCTCGGGCTAGCGCTCGCAACTGCCCCCACGCTTTTGATATTGGTGTGCGGTGGAGCACTGTGGAGATCGACCGAGTCGATGCGGCGGGCTCTTGAGTCCCTCGAGCACTTGATCACGATCACGGGAACGCGAGTTTATGCAGAGGCGGAAAAGGTTGTGGCAGATTTTGCTGACGAGTCGGAGGCCTTTGCGCGGCGGCGTCAGGACCGCTTTCGGCGCTTTAGCGTCGACACACAGCAGACGATCAAAGACCGCGTGAGCGGGGCACTTGGAAACATCCTCCGAGATCTGGAGACAATGTCTGGTTACGCCCCTTGTGCCCTTTGGTCCAGTGACGCATGGAGTAGCTGGAAGTCCGAGGATGCTGAGAGTTCCTTCATTGCCCCGTTCGAGCTTAAAGCAGGTACCAAACGGTTAGCGTTAAACACTCTAGGGCCAAGCAGTATCTCAGTTCCTCAACTCTACGATTCACGCGGCGACACGGGACTTCTTGTCTCATACAAAGATTCTTCTAGAGAACCTGCGGTCATTTTAGAGAGCGCTGTTTTGCGGACCTTAGCGACGACTCCAGTCGGCCAGTGTCGGTTCGTCGTAATCGACCCGCTAGGCTTGGGACAGAATGCTGCATTTCTGCTCGGTCTACAGGACTATGACGAAGGTCTCATCGGGCCGAAAGTCTGGTCTGAGCCTCACCACATCGAGGCGCGCCTTCAAGAGCTTTCGGAACACATGGCTACAGTAATCCAAAAGTATCTCCGGAACGACTTTTGGTCGGTTAAGGATTACAACGAGGCGGTTGGCGATCTTATTGAACCGTACCGGTATCTCTTGATCTACGACTTCCCAAACGGATTTACGGAGGGCGCGATTGCTAAGCTTCGCAGCGTTGTCCAATCTGGTCCTCGCTGCGGAGTGATCACCTACATGAGCGTCGAACACACGAGGGTCCAGAAAGGATCTGCCGCAGCAGAACTCCTTACTTTCATGGAGGCGCTGGAGGAGCGGCAAACGGCCGATGAACCGAGCGATATTCTGGCTGACCCTCCCCATCACGATGGCTTGTTCGACCTTTGGGTCTCGAGCAAGTCGATGTTTGTTGAAGGCATGGCGTTCGTCGATGCATGGCAGTCGGTGACCGGTTGCACTGCCAGTGAGGCGCAGTCAGCGTGGGCAAAGGTTCAGTTCGCCGATGACTTGCCGTTCCCGCTGCTAGAACACGTTAGCCATCGTGTCGCGACATCGGCGAAGGAGCGTTTGGAAGAGATAGGATTCGGGGTTGAAGTCCGGTCATGGGCACCGGCCGCTCGGCAGTCCACATATGGATATGTGGACAGCTCGGTTCTTGGTGAGGCTGAGGTGATCCGATGAGCGACTCGGCGCACAAGGGTCGAACGGTGTTAGTTCCGAGGGGAGGGCTCGCCTCTCGATGTGACGTTATCACCCCATATTCTGTACCCGAGAGAGTTCTTCGTCGGATTAGCCAGTCGTTTGCAGAAGGTATCGCAGCGCAGCAAGACGCGACCTATCCGTTTCGGAAGTTACTCGCTGGTGCCGCACTGGATCAAGCCTCTTGGTTCACCCACACTGCGATCGATTCGATACGCGTACCCCTCGGCCCGACGGGTGCCAAGAAGATCCAGTTCCTTGAGCTTGGAAAGAAGGTCGCCCACAGCGCAATTGTCGTCGGTCGGCCGGGTTCGGGCAAGTCCAATCTGCTTCACATCGTGATTACAGGACTAGCTCTCGCCTATCCTCCCGAAGAATTAGAGCTGTATCTCGTCGACTTCAAGAAAGGCGTGGGATTCAAACCCTATGCCTCGGCCTCACTCCCTCACGCGCGTTTCATCGCAATCGAAAGTCGGCCAGCGGTTGGGTTGAAAGTGCTAGAGTTTCTAGACCAAGAGCTTAATCGACGGGCGGAGCTATTCCGCGCACTGAACATTGAAGAGTATTCGGATTACCGCCGTAGCTCCGGCGAAGGACTTCCCCGGATCGTTCTTATCGTCGATGAGTTCCAAGAGTTCTTCACGGCGGGACCTGAAGAATCCGCGAGGGCGACGCTGCTCCTTGACCGGATTGTAAGGCAAGGGCGCGCTTTCGGAGTACATGCAATTCTTGCTTCACAAACACTTCTCGGCGAGTACGCCCTCCCCGCCTCGACGCTGGCTCAAATCTCGGTGAGGATGGTGCTTACTTGCAGCGACGAGGACGCTACAAAGGCGCTCGACGCGGACACTCAGGCGGCGCACCTGCTTGAACGACCGGGTCAGATGGTCTACAACGCTCATGGAGGACGATCTCAGTACAGCTTGCCTCTGCAGGTCGCAGTGTTTTCGGAAGCTGATAAAGAGGAATACCTTCCTCTGATCGCCGAACACGCTCCGAAGACGAGCCGAAGTCTACTGGTTGTGGAGGGGCTGGATTCAGATGACGAGATCTCACTGTGAAACGAAGCCACGTAAGCGGGTAGCTCGGGGAAACGCCTTCTCAAAACTATCAATTTCTTCTGCCTTGGAGCACCTAAAGCCGCGGCGGGGTAACGGTCTTGTACAGCGCCTGTGGGTGATTGTGCCAGTACTCGCGACTGTGTTACCGGGCTGCGGTAACGCAGTCCAGCCTACTGCTGCTGTACCTAAGACCATTATTCGTTCGAGACATCCCTCAGAGATCCCAAAAGTGATCGTGTTACCCCGAATCCCATATGGTGACGGAAACTTGACTCCAAGCGCGATCTCCGCGTCAGGCGGGTATGTCGTCGGATTCGGGGCAGGTATTCCATACGATAACGGTGGAGCACGTCTTCAAACATTCCTGTGGTCGGAGGGGAAGGGCCATACAGAAATACCATTCCCAGACGAAAGCAGCAGTGCGTGCACACCGGATGCCGTGAGCGACGACGGCGACGAGATTGTAGGAGGCTGCGCGGTTGGGAGTGCGTACGAGTTCGGAACGGTCTACTCAGAAAAGGACGGCTATGTGCCTCTACCTGCAGGGGTCCAGGACATTGTGATCGGATTTGGAGGAGAAACAAGAACATATCTCGGATCGGGCATCGTTGGTGAAACCCGCAGGCCGATACAAGTGAATGGATCCGAAATCTCGGAGCTCGCTTCGATGCCGGCATCTTATACAATGGGATCGACTCTTGAGGCGTCCGCCGACGGTGGGACAGTACTGGTCGAGTTGAATGCTTACATTCCGCAAGACGAATCGGCTGAGAAGCGCCAACCTGCTTCCGAGCGTGCGATCCTGCGCGTGGGAGCGGAGCCCTTGTACCTCTCGCAGCTGTTCCCTGAACAAGAGATCGGAGAAGCGGGTCTCTCCCGCAACGGTGCGTTCCTCTACGGGACACACACTAAAGACGACTCGACTTTCCTCTTCGCGCGAAACCTTCGGACTGGCACGATGGAATCAATAGCAGTGCCCGCTGATTGGGCGGAGGTCAGGGCCTCGTGTATCAGCGATGATGGACTTATCGTCTTCGGCGGCCGAGCGAAAGGCCAAGGTCGGCGTGCGTTCATATGGCGAATTGGGATTGCCCTGGAAGACTTTGAGGAGTACGCCTCCCGGCGCGGACTACGAATACTTGGGTGGAGTGTTTCCGAAATCGTAGATTGTGCGGCAAACGGTGAGACTTTCGTTGCTACCGGCGTACGACGCGAGACAAGGAGGCCCCTGTGGATCAAGCTTCCGCGCTGAATCGACGATGCTCCCGATCCCAGCGGGGTTGCCGCGTTGTTAACGACAAACTGCAGATTTCTCATGGCGACGTACGCCAGCGCCTGATGGACAATTCGATCCCCGGTGGGGCCATGGATGGATTGAACTTCGTCGACGGTGGCAGGTAGCGGTAGTCGTTCCATCTTTACGACCTGAGATCTCGTTGGCTCATAGCGACCGGTCAGCTCAGCGACATCCGCGCCGCATCGACCGCCGCGATGCTATCCGTGAGGATGTTCATGAAGTTCTCGATCGCGTTGAGCGGGTTGCCTTGGTAGGGCCAGACGAGGCCGCCGGCGCCGGTGTGGCAGTCGCGGTTTTTCTTTTGGGCGAGGCTGAAGACGCGGGGGCCGTGAGAGACGTCGGCGGAGAACTTGATGGTTAGCTTCGCCTGTCGGGCATCCAGCTTTTCGATGCTGAGGTCTCGCGCTCGGAGTCGCAGTTCCATGACGCGGAAGGCGTTTCGAACCTCGGGTAGCGGACGGCCGTAGCGGTCTTCGACTTCAGCTTGCACCGCGCCCAGGGTAGCGGGATCGCGCACGGACATGATGCGCTGGTAGTAGTACAGCCGCTGCGCCTGGTCGCGGATGTACGACTCGGGCAGCATGGCGACCACGGGGACTTCGAACATCGGCAATGGTTCCAGGTTCGCCAGCGGATCTCGAACCTCGTCCGAATCCCCGGTTCGGGTTCCGTCGACCGAGTTCTTTAGCTGCGTCACGGCTTCGTTGATGAGCTGGGTGTAGAGCTCATAGCCGACGGTAACCATAGTTCCGCTCTGCTTTGCGCCAAGGAGCTCGCCCGCGCCGCGGATTTGGAGGTCGCGGAAGGCAAGGGAATAGCCGGAGCCGAGGCTAGAGAACTCTTGCAGGGCCTGCAACCGCGCCATCGCGCCTTCGCTGACGGTTTTGTGCTTCCGCTTCAGGTCGGTGGCGCTGTCTTGGCGCGGACCTTGGTCGATGAAGGAGAGGTCCATCGTTCCGCTGTAAAGGAAGTAGGCGTAGGCCTGACGGTCCGACCGTCCGACGCGGCCTCGTAGCTGATACAACTGCGACAGGCCGAGTTTGTCTGCACCTTCGACAATGAGGGTGTTGGCGTTGCTGATGTCGATGCCGTTTTCGACGATGGTGGTGGAGAGGAGGATGTCGATTTCGCCGCGAATGAACCCGACCATGATCGGTTCGAGCTCTTTCTCGTTCATTTGCCCGTGCCCAACGCCGATGCGCGC
>Ga0247844_1008433_pt1 | contig 11180 bp, 8 predicted proteins | sample LaCtaG_FD_192421 | JGI IMG/M metagenome (GOLD analysis project Ga0247844, IMG submission 192421) | Freshwater microbial communities from meromictic Lake La Cruz, Castile-La Mancha, Spain - LaCruzMarch201714.5m_1 | ecosystem: Environmental > Aquatic > Freshwater > Lake | place: Spain: Castile-La...
TAATAATGATATACGCAATATTTCAAAGAACTTTTTTGGGTAAATTTACCCAGTTATATGACATTTTTTAAACCAAAGTATTAATCAATTAAAACTGTCTGCTCAGACTTTTCGGAGTGGACTCAATAGTTTGAAAAAAAGATCGTTAGGATTATTTCTAACGACCTTTTTTTTTAAATGTGGCATTATTATTGTTTTCTCAAAATCAATCAAATTAATTATTAATGTTTAAAAAAAATATTTATGAGAAAACGTAATCTTTTTCTAATAACAATAACAGTGTTATTTAGTGTTTTGTTAATGTCGGGTTGTTCCAGCTCTACTATGATCAGATCGAATCCTTCGGGTGCAAAAGTATTTATAAATGGTGAACAAGTAGGAAGAACTCCTTATTTACATGTTGATAATCGGATTTCCTTTATGTCGTTCAATGTTGATATTATTAAGGAAGGATATGAGCCGATATATACTTCAATTTATCGTGATGGTGAATTTAATGTAGGTAATTTTGTTGGTGGTTTATTTGTTTGGCCAATTTTGCTTTGGACGATGGATTATACTCCAACACATACTTATGATCTTAGGCCAATTTCTAATAATGACTTGTCGCAGCCAAGCAATGATCCAATAAACAACAATATCGTTTCACCCTTGCGCCCTAAAGCAGAACGGTTGAAAGAACTTAAGCAATTATATGACGACAAATTGATTACAGAAAAAGATTTTGAAAGTAAGAAGCAAAAGATTCTGGAAGAGAATTAAAAAAAAGCGCATAGATAAAATTTAATCTATGCGCTTTTTTTAGTGAATTTATTTATACAAACACAAGTAAGGTGTGTCTTGCGTACATTTCACTTTAAATTTTACATCCTTGGCTACTACAAAACTTTCGAATTTACGATAGGTTTTCCATTCTGTTTCTTCTGGTTGTTGAATGGTTAATTCACCGGAGATAACTGTCATTACTTCAACTGAACTTGTGCCAAATTCATACTCGCCTGCAGCCATTACACCTACAGTTGCATTTCCCTCTACTGAATCCATTCCGATAGAAACAACATTTCCATCGAAGTACTGATTTGTTTTAAACATTTTATATCTTGTTTTGTTGGTTTTTGAACGATTATTTGTTTGTTGTTTGGAGTGCAAAATTAACAAAAAAACGGCATATTTCAATGTATTCTTTGTTTTAAAATTAGTGATTGTAATTTTTTTATTGCGTATCTTTGTAGTCGCCAACCATAATATCGTTGCTTCATGAAGTATATTGATGTGATATTACCATTGCCTTTAAAAGCAAGTTTTACGTATGCTGTACCTGTTGATTGGTCGGAGCAAATACGTATTGGGATGCGTGTGGTTGTACCTTTTGGAAAAAAGAAAATGTATACTGCCATTGTTTCAATAATACATACCCATAAACCGGAGTTGCCTTATGAGATAAAAGAAATTATTTGTTTGCTGGATGCAGAACCAATTTTACGCTACCCGCAACTCAAATTCTGGGAGTGGATTTCGTCGTATTATATGGCATGTATGGGCGATGTATATCAGGCAGCTGTGCCAGCTGGTATGAAACTCGAGAGTGAAACCTTGGTTTGTATAAATCCCGATTTTGAGGCTGAAGCTGTTTTAAATGATAAGGAACAACGTATACTGGATGCTTTGTCCGACGGCAGGCCAAGTACAGTTGAAATGTTGAACAAAGCCACCGAAATAAATAGTGTATTGCCAACCTTAAAATTATTGCTCGAAAAAAATGCAATTGAAGTGAGCGAATCGCTGACTGAAAAGTTTCGAATTAAAACGGAGAGTTTTGTTCGACTGAACGACAAATGTGAAGATGAAGCTGTTTTAAGGAGTGTTTTTGATGAGTTGAATAGAGCCAAAAAACAACTCGACCTTTTGATGAATTATATCGAATTGTCGAAATACTTGCAGCCTGCTAAGCGAAAGGAAGTTGCTAAAAAGGAATTGCTTGATAAATCAGGAACCAGTGTAGTTGTACTCAATGGACTTGTTGAGAAAGGTGTTTTTGAGATTTATAAAAAAGAAATATCCCGTTTAGATATAAATACTTCTGAAGTTCAAGAAGTGTTTCCTCTGAATAGTAGTCAGCAAATTGCGCTGCAAGAGATTAATACACAGTTTTTTGATAAGCAGGTTGTTCTGTTACATGGAATAACTTCGAGCGGTAAAACTGAAATTTATATTCATTTAATTAAAAATGCAATTGAACAAGGTCTGCAGGTTTTGTATCTTGTACCCGAAATTGCACTTACTACCCAACTTACTAGTCGTTTGAAACGTGTTTTTGGTAATAAATTGGGAGTGTATCACTCTAAATTTTCGGATGCTGAGCGTGTTGAAATTTGGAACAATGTTTTAAATGATAAAACTTACGATGTGATAATTGGAGTTCGTTCATCGGTTTTTTTACCGTTTCGTAAACTGGGTTTGGTTATTGTTGACGAGGAGCATGAAACAAGTTACAAGCAATTCGACCCATCACCTCGCTATCATGCACGTAATGCATCCATTGTGCTGGCTTCGATGCATGGGGCTAAAACTTTGTTAGGGACTGCAACGCCTTCTATTGAGAGTTATTACAATGCGTGTGTTGGTAAATATGGTTTGGTGCAATTGGATAAACGGCATGCCGATATGGAGTTGCCGGAATTTCTAGTGGTTGATACAAAAGAAGCATATCATAAAAAGCGGATGGAAGGTCATTTCTCAGACCAACTATTAGCAAATATCAAAAAGGCGCTTGAAAACAAAGAGCAAATTATTTTATTTCAGAACCGAAGGGGTTATGCGCCTTATACCGAGTGCAAGGCTTGTACGTATGTTCCAAAATGTAAAAATTGCGATGTAAGTTTAACTGTGCATAAAGTGTTCAATACGCTAACTTGTCATTATTGCGGTTATTCTGAGCCAATTCCAAATCTCTGTCCAGCATGTAAAACACCCGGATTGCATACAAAAGGTTTCGGTACCGAAAAAATTGAGGACGAAATAAAATTGCTATTCCCTGATGCGCGAGTTAGTAGAATGGATATGGATACTACTCGTTCAAAAAAAGCATACGAAAAGTTGATTGCCGATTTTGAACAATATAAAGTTGATATTCTTATTGGTACTCAAATGGTTACAAAAGGACTTGATTTTGAACGTGTGAGCATTGTAGGTATTTTAAATGCCGATAATATGTTGAATTTTCCTGATTTTAGAGCGCACGAACGAGCATTTCAGCTTATGGCACAAGTGAGTGGAAGGGCAGGAAGAAAATACAAAAGAGGGTTGGTAATACTTCAAACTACATTTCCAAGTCATTCGGTAATAGGGCAGGTGCTGCAAAACGATTATTTGGCTATGTATAATGTTCAATCAGTTGAACGAATGGAGTTTAAATATCCACCTTTTTATCGTTTAATACAAATTAGCCTCCGACATAAAGATGTACAAGTGGTAAAACAAGCTGCTTTTGAAATGGGAAAAAGGTTACGTACAGTTTTTGGTGCTCGACTTTTAGGACCCGTTGATCTTCCAATTGGTCGAATTCAGAATCTATATATTAAACAATTAATTCTGAAAATTGAAAATGAAGCGTCTCCTGTTAAAGCAAAAGAGATTCTGAATGCTGTTTCAGATTCAATACTGCAAGAATCAAAATTCAAATCCGTCAGAATTGGCCTTGATGTAGATCCCATGTAAAATGTGGTTATCACAAAAGAAATTTTTGAACACAAATGACGCTAACTTTCTCAAATTTTATAATTTCAAAAATCGATAAATTGTTGTAACATAATTAATTGCTATTTGAGAAAAATTGCGATTGTTAGCGTTATTTGCGTTCTTTTTTGCCTTTGAGATTTTAAAAACTATAACTTGCAAACACTGTCAGATTTCGCCCTGGCTCGGGAATGGGTACACGACCAAAACCATCGATATTATTGAATGCAAATGTGAGATGATTTATATAGTATTTGTTGAATAAATTTAATCCAGCAAAACCGATTTTGAAATTTTTAAAAGGAATTATACCACATTCAGCATCAAATAGTTCGTAAGCTGGTGTTGCAAGTTCGTTGTAAACAGTTGATATTCTACTTTGTGCCCCCGACAAGGTTAAGCGTATATTAGCCCAAAACAATTTACGTTCGTACTCCAATTTTATATGTGAAAGAAGCGGTGGTGTAAGTGGCAAACTTTCCTTTAATTGTGTGTTTTCGGTAAATACATAACTTACATCTGCCGCAAGATTGAAGCTTTTGGCAAATTGCAATTTTGTATAGGCTTCAAATCCAGTTTTGAAAGCTCGTTCGATATTCCGGAATACTTTTGGATTTACAGGCTGAACAGTAGGACTGTACTTGCGTGTGAGCGAATTGTCAACTACTCCCATAATGTAATCCTGCAAAAACGCATCATATACCGATAATCCATAATCAATTTTATTGATAAATCCGGTCAAGGCGTTTGTCCCCTTGAGGTTTATTTCAATTTGATTATTAATTTCGGGTTTTAAATACGGATTACCAATGTATTCGTACGCATCACGTCCGATATTGAAAAAAGCGATATACCTTTCTTCGATTGATGCCGAACGAACACCACGCCCGAAAGCAGCCTCCATTATGATATTGTCATTAAATTTATGTTGAAAAGCAATTGTACCACTAATATTTACATCATTTTGCTTAAGGGGTTGAGTTGAATATAAGGCTACAAACTGAGGATCTAAATCCGTAGCACTAGCAGTTACATAATCGACTCTGATTCCATAATTTACAATATCATGCTTCGATAAAAAGTATTTCCCTTCGACAAATGCACCTGCTTGATACAACGTTGAATTTTGCCACACCTTATCGATATAAGTCATAGGATTTGGTAAAACTACTCCGGCCATATTTTTCTTAACTATACGGGTTCGGTTGCCCATACGCGACAAACCCGAATAATCGGCACCTGTAAACAATTTAGTTTTGCTCCCAATATCCCAACTCGTCTCAATTTTTGCTCCTGTAGTTGTTGCATTTACGAGCGCCTCGGCCGATGTTGTAGCAAAAGTGCTACGTGTAAAATTATTCATCACATGGTCAACAAACGAATAGTATGCTTTAGCTGTGAGCGACTTAAGGCTTTTACTTTTCAATAATAAATTATAGTCAAGGTCAGCTATTGTGCTGTTATCCAACTTTGTATCCATTGGTAGCCCGGCATGCAAAATGTCGCGACCATAACTTTGCCTGAATCCAGCCTGAATGCGTTGATTTTTGGTCAGATTAACACCAGCTTTCATGCTATATGCATCATTTTTGAACGATGAAGGAATTTCAGCACCATTTCCATCTGCATAGTTTCCATAAACTTTGTGGCTGTAGTTTGCTGCTAAATCAATTATTTTCAGGTTGCTTTTCAAACTCACATTGTTTACCATCGAATTTCCATTACGCTCGTAGCCGCTCGAAACAGAACCGGCAATAGGTTTTGTATTTGTCGATTTATCGTTGGTAACCATATTTACAACGGCACCAAAAACTGGTCCGTATCGAACCGAAAAAGGTCCTTTAATGATTTCAATTCTCGTAACCTCTTCGGGATTAACCAGCGTTGTAATCGGGTCCATACGATTAGGGCAAGCATGTAAGGCTTTTGTTCCACCATCGAATTGTATGTTCAATTGTTCGTACTGCGAAGCTCTGAAAGTAGGGTCTACAGCATAGTTTCCACGTTTAATCAGCGAAAAACCATTGATATCCGAAAATAATTCGCCGGAGTTTTTAGGTTGTGTTGCTTTCGAAGTAAAATCGGATTTTACAATAGTCAACGTTGGATCAGTTCGAGCATCGCCTTTTACAATAACTTCCTGTAAATCTATTACTTTTAACGAATCGGTTAAAACCCTAGCCTGTAAATTAAGCACAACAAAAAACAGCATTATCAAAATGCTTTTCATAATTTTATCCATAAAAATTTGAGTTTATTTATTAAATAAATAGTTATGCATCAGACTGAATAACAGCCCGATGTAGAAATAGAAAGAATAAAAAAACTCAGAATTGAGGTGGATGAAAAATTCCTTTGCCAAATGTAGCAGAAACGAACAAATTTGCAGGTGGAAATACAGTTTTCCGAATACTGTTTATATCAAAATTAGTGAATGTAAACTGTGTAAAAGCAGAATTGAAAATGATTTCGAGCGTTGATTTAGGAAGGACAGGAAAGCTCGAAGGTTGTTCAGTGTTAGTTAATTCTTTTTTTAACTGACACTTTCCATGGCAACAATTGTTTTTTACCTCTTTTTTTTCGCACAGATTTTTTTCAATAAATTGCTGATTTACAAAGAAGGACACAATAACATATATTTTGCTAGCAGGTTGCAAAATGAATATAACAATAACTAGTATGGCAAGTATTTGCTTCAAGGTGTTTTATTGTAAAACACAAATGTAGCGGTTTTTTATTTAATACAAAAATGGAATGATACGTTTTGTTTTGGTCATATAGTTTTTATAGTCGGTATAATGTGCCAAAAGGATTTTTTCTTCTACATTCATTTTTACAATTAAATCCACCAAAACGATAAAAAACACTGCCAATCCAGTATGCGAATAATTATTGAGCATCATACCCAATAACAGCAGCAAAACCGCCGTGTACATAGGATGTCGAATAACGCGATACGGACCCGTTGTACATAATTGACCACCCTGCTTTACCGAAGGTAAGACCGTAACTGTATGCAATTTCATAGCTAAAACTGCCCATACGCCAATCAACGTTGCAATTATCTCAATTATAAGCACATAGATATTTTCAGGAAATACACTTCCCGTAAAAATAAAATAGAAAATGCCGATAAATTGAATAGCAACTAAAAGGTAATGAAGTGGTTTCATAAAATCGAATCAATTGTTGGCAATTTCATTTTCGGCCTCAACCGACTTTTGAAAATCTTACTATCCGCATATTTATCAGCATGTTGAATGCGTAGTTTTTTGCGATTTTCTTCGGGAAGGTGATAAATGGTCTGACATTCTTCGCCACAACAACCATCGTATTTCTGAGCACAGTCAGCACATTGTATAAATAGCAAATGGCAATCGTTGTTGGTGCAGTTGGTGTGTGTGTCGGCAGGATTTCCGCATTGGTGGCAGCGTGCAATTATTTGTCCATCAACCGATTCGCCCAACCGTTCGTCGAACACAAAGTTTTTACCGTAGAATTTTGATTCAATGCCGAGTTTTTTAATTTGTTGTGCGTATTCAATAATGCCACCATGCAGTTGCGAAACATTCTCGAACCCGTTGTGAATGAGAAACGAACTGGCTTTTTCGCAACGAATACCGCCTGTGCAGTAAAGTAGAAATTCCTTGTCTTTTTCGTCCTTAAATTTATCCACTACCATTTGCATTTCTTCCCTAAAAGTATCTACATCCGGACAAAAAGCATTTTTAAAATGACCAATTTCGCTTTCGTAATGGTTGCGCATATCCACCACTATGGCATCCGGATTATCCAGCGCTTCGTGAAATTCCAATGCTAACAAATGTTTTCCCACTTTCGATAAATCATAAGTGCCGTGATCCAAACCATCGGCTACAATTTTTGGTCGCACTTTAATGGTGAGTTTGAAAAACGATTTTCCATCATCTTCAATGGCATATTTTATGGGTAAATTATTCAGCTCAGGAATGGCATATAAATACGCCATAAACTCCTCAAACTTATGCTCCGGCACACTCATTTGCGCATTTATACCTTCACGGGCTACATAAATTCGTCCGAAACAGCCCAATTCACTCCAGCGTCGATACAAATCGTTGCGGAATTCGGTTGGATTCTCGATATTAAAATACTTGTAAAACGAAATGGTGCGGCGTTTAAATGTTTCTTGTTGAAGTTGTTCCTTTAAAATACGACGGTCAATACGATTCTCTAACATGAAATTAAATTGTAATTATTTAATTATTAACTATATATTATTTTTGTGCAATGTAGACATTGCAAAATAAGATTTTTTATGATTTACTTATGTTGCAGATATACAGACAGATAAACTGCATGTTGTGTTAAATTTCAAATTGTACTAGTTTCAACTTAAAACATATTCAAATTTGAATTGTTTAAGTGCTAAAACAAATAATCAATTTATCAGCAATGAATACAAATAAAGCAATACCAAAAGATATTGAAGAATTAGAAAACGAAGAGTGGTTTTATTCGCTCGATTACGTAATGCAACAATGGGGTCCCGACCGTGTTGTGGAATTATTGCGCCAATTGCAAGTACGGGCACACAAAGCTGGCATCGAATTGCCTTTTACAGCAAATACACCCTATATCAATACCATTACGCGCGATAAGCAAGTGCCTTATCCGGGAAATCGGGAGATTGAACGCAAAATAAAGAGCATTATTCGCTGGAACGCCATGGCCATGGTGGTAAAAGCCAACAAAAATGAAACCGGAATTGGTGGACATATTTCGACCTATGCATCGGTGGCTACGCTGCTAGAAGTTGGTTTCAACCACTTTTTTAAAGGAAAAAATGCACCAAACGGAGGCGACCAGATTTATTTTCAGGGACATTCAACCCCTGGAATTTACTCACGAGCATTTCTCGAAGGACGCTTATCGCAGGATAATATTTGCAATTTCCGCCGTGAATTGAACCCAAATGGTGGCGTTTCGTCGTATCCGCACCCTTGGTTGATGCCTAAGTTTTGGGAATTTCCTACCGTTTCGATGGGTCTTGGCCCAATTATGGCTATTTATCAGGCTCGTTTTAATCGTTATCTTGAGGACAGAGGATTAAAAGAAACAGCCGGACAAAAAGTGTGGGCGTTTTTGGGCGATGGCGAAACCGATGAGCCCGAAGCATTGGGTGCAATTACGCTTGCTTCGCGCGAAAAGTTAGACAACCTGATTTTTGTAGTAAATTGTAATTTACAACGCTTAGACGGCCCTGTACGTGGAAATGGAAAAATTGTGCAGGAACTCGAAGCTGTATTCCGTGGAGCAGGTTGGAATGTGATAAAAGTACTTTGGGGTGGCGAATGGGACACTTTGATTGAAAACGATAACAAAGGAAAATTGGTAAAACGCATGGGCGAAATTGTGGACGGACAGTCGCAAAAATTCTCCATTGCCGATGGCGGATATGTTCGCAAGGAGTTTTTTGGAGTTGACCCCGAATTGGAAGATATGGTAAGTCACTTAACCGATGAGCAAATTAAAAAGATGAAACGCGGTGGTCACGACCCCGAAAAAGTATATACTGCTTTTAATGCTGCCGTTAACCATAAAGGACAACCCACTGTAATTCTGGCAAATACCATTAAAGGTTACGGCTTGGGCGAAAGTGGTGAAGGAAAAAATATTACCCATTCGCAGAAAAAACTGAACGAAGACGAGTTGAAAGAATTCCGCACACGCTTTGGTATTCCGCTTTCGGACGAAGAAGTGGTGAAAGCGCCTTTCTATAAATTGCCCGAAGATTCGCCTGAAATGCAATACCTGAAAAAACGTCGCGAAGCGCTTGGAGGTTCAGTGCCCGAACGCCGCGTAGAAGTTCGCCCGATAAAAACACCACCCGAAGAAGTATTTGCTGAATTTTATAAAAGTTCGGAAGATCGCGAACTTTCTACCACTATGGCTTTTGTTCGTATTCTGACTAAATTATTAAAAGACAAAGAAATAGGTAAATTAATAGTTCCTATTGTTCCCGACGAAGCCCGTACTTTTGGTATGGAATCGTTATTCCGCGCTAATGGAATATACTCGCACGTTGGTCAACTTTACGAACCGGTCGACAAAGAACAATTACTTTATTACAAAGAAGCTAAAAATGGTCAAATTCTTGAAGAAGGAATTACCGAGGCGGGTTCTATTTCGTCGTTTATCAGTGCCGGAACGGCTTATGCCACACACGGACTGAACATGATGCCGTTTTTTGTGTATTATTCCATGTTTGGAATGCAGCGCATTGGCGACTTAGTATGGGCTGCTGCCGATATGCAAGCAAAAGGATTTTTGGTAGGTGGAACTGCTGGCCGTACCACATTGGCTGGCGAAGGTCTTCAACATCAGGATGGTAACAGTCATTTGTTGGCTTATCCTGTTCCGAATTTGGTAACTTACGATCCTGCATTTGCTTACGAATTGACTGTAATTATTCGTGATGGTATTCGTCGCATGTACGAAGAACAGGAAAATGTGTTTTATTACGTAACGGTAATGAACGAAAATTATCCGATGCCGGCTATGCCAGAAGGTTCGAAGGAAGGAATTTTGAAAGGAATGTATTTGTACCAAAAATCGGCTAAACCAAAAGCAACACTCTCAGCCAATTTGCTTGGAAGTGGAACTATTCTGAACGAAACCTTGAAGGCTGCTGATATTTTACAGGACAAATATGGTGTTGGCGTAAATATTTATAGTGTAACAAGTTACAAAGAATTACAACGCGACGGATTGGATGTGGAACGTTTTAATTTATTGAATCCGGGTAACGAAAAAACACCTTATGTTTCGACATTAATTAAAAATGATGGCGTAATTGTGGCTGCTTCGGATTATGTGAAAACATTGCCCGATTCTATTTCGAAATGGTTGCCTAAACGACTTAACACGCTTGGTACAGATGGTTTCGGACGTTCGGAAACACGCGAAAAATTACGCGATTTCTTCGAAGTGGATGCCAAACATATTGCATTTACAACGCTTTATGCTTTGTACAAAGAAGGTAATTACAAATTGGCCGACTTGAAAAAAGCCATGGAAGAGCTTGGAATTGATTCAAATAAACTGAATCCAATGGTTTCATAATTCATCTTTGAAAGATTAATATGAAAATATTGAAATTATTAAATCGATAGTAACTTCAAGTCCCCTTTAGGGGATTTAGGGGCGGAAAACAAGATATTTTTAACTGCCCCAAGCCCCTAAAGGGGATGTACAATACCATTCTTTTTGAAAATTTCAATATTAAATTTTATTCAGTCAAAGTAGAAATAACAAAATGTATATTTAGAATAATACAAAATAGTTGTTATATAAGTTATAATTATATGATATAAAAGTTGTTACTTTGCAAACATTATGCAGAATTACAACGATTTAAAATTAAACGAAGCCCAATTTCTATCAGTTGTGGGCGTTAAACTTCA
>Ga0247844_1008441_pt1 | contig 11175 bp, 16 predicted proteins | sample LaCtaG_FD_192421 | JGI IMG/M metagenome (GOLD analysis project Ga0247844, IMG submission 192421) | Freshwater microbial communities from meromictic Lake La Cruz, Castile-La Mancha, Spain - LaCruzMarch201714.5m_1 | ecosystem: Environmental > Aquatic > Freshwater > Lake | place: Spain: Castile-La...
CTAAAACTAAATCTGTATAGCCTTGTGGGATACTAGAAAAGGTAACATTTGCTGATGTGCTACCTAGTGTCTGAGATGCTATCGGGGTGTATGTGCTCATTTATGCTCCCTTAATTCCGTATAAGGCTACTGAGGTGTATTGCTCAAAATTACCTGCTGCGTGAAATAACTCAATAGTATTAATTGCGGAAGTTGATTGCCATAAACCTGATTGAAGTCTGATACTACCTGAACCATTTTTATCAACGCCATTAAGCGTTCTAAATGTTTTGTATTTATTTGTATTTGCATAATCTAATATGTCGCAAACATAGGCAGAATAATTACTTGTGGTGTTGCCTTCAATTCCTATTATCGCTGAGGTTGCAGAAGTGGTTGCATTGGCAAACACGCTTGCACCATTACCTAATAGATAATGGTCGGCATAATTACTACCGCTATCGGCTGAGCCATTACCTACACGCATTGAGGTTTCATAATCGGCAACAGTATTACGAGCAATAATTCTTAATTGTAAATGTGTATAAGTTTGAGGTATAGAAGTAAATGAAATACTTGAACTACCAGCAGAACCTACCTGCACCATACCAAGTGGGAACATAGCACCAGAATCTGAAATTGGATCTGTTGTAATTGAATTACTTGCTGTCGAATATGCAGAATTTCCATTAGCATTGCTTGCTCTAACTGTAAAAGTATATGCTGTATCTGGTGTTAAACCACTGATAGTAATTGGAGATGATCCAGTACCCGTCAAAGATCCAGGGGATGATAATGCGGTAAATGATGATGCGGTAGCGCCTAAGACTGCTGCAGTATATGTAACTGTAGCGCTAACGTCATTAACTTTTGTTGCTGTGCCAATTGTCGGGGTATTTGGAATAGCAGCAGAAGCAAACCCAGTACTTAACTTAACAGCATTGTTTATACTGTTATTGGATGTTCTTCTGATTGCCATTTTATTTACCGTTTTCTTTTAGGTATGTGTACATTATATCATTATTAAATTTATTTGTTATGCAAAACTTACGTTTCCAGTACCCTCTGTAATTGTGGTTACTTTATCTGAACCTGTTGTTCCTGTTGATCCTGTTAAACCTGCCCCCAAAGATATTGTTCTTGTGTTTGGATATCTTAAAATTACAACACCTGAGCCTCCGTTACCACCACTATACTGTGCTCCATTATAAGCACCACCACCGCCACCACTTCCAGTATTTTGTGTGGCTGCAAATCCAGCAAAATTTCCTCCTGCTCCTGCACCACCACCACCACCACTTCCGCCAGCAGAGTTATATCCTCCTCCACCGCCGCCTCCTGCACGAGCAACAGATGTTCCAGTTATTGATGAAGATGTACTAGATCCTCCAGTTCCAGCAGATGAATATCCAAGTGTTCCAACACTAGAAGATCCACCACCACCAGAACCATAAGCATTATTTCCTCCTCCACCACCTCCTGCATAACCTTCTACTGGGCTATATCCACCTGAATTTCCAGAGCCAGCACTTCCAAAAAATGACGCTCCTCCACCAGAACCACCAGAAGATCCATTTGCACTAAATCTAGAACCACCTCCGCCACCACCACTAGAATTTATTGTTGAAAAATTTGATGCAACTCCAACTAATGTTGTAGCATTAGCGCTATCCCAAGTTGATCCTGGACCACCAGCACCTACTGTAACTGAATAATTATTTAAAGTAGATATAGATGTTGTGTTTGTTCTGTATCCACCTGCTCCGCCACCACCACCGTGACCCATTCCTCCTCCTGCACCTCCTGCAATAACTAGATATTGAACATTAAATGATATAGGAACTGGTGCATCAGTTGTAATTTGATTGCTTGCTGCTGAGGCAGCAGATGTTCCATTAGAATTTGTAGCGGTTACTGTAAAAGTATAATTAGTAGATGGTGTTAATCCAGAAACTGTAATTGGTGAAGAACCAGTGCCTGTTAAAGATCCTGGAGATGAAGTAGCAGTAAATGATGAAGCCGTAGCCCCTAAAGTTGCAGCAGTATATGTAACAGTAGCGGTAGACTCTCCAGTTTTAGTAGCAGTTCCAATAGTAGGCGCATCAGGAATGGCAGCAGAAGATTGACCAACACTCATTTTAAAACTGTTGGCTATACTAGTACTAGTAACTGCTCTTTTGACTGCCATTTCCTTATACCGTTCTTTTTTACTCTGTTGGTAATTCTACCCAACTTGTTGTGTCTTCATCCCACATCCAAAAACCTTCTTCTGGTCTAGCAACTGGTGCTTGCCAATCAAAGTTTTCATCTAGTGACCAAGACGCAAATGGGCGGGGAGCAATAAAAACATCTGCCTCCGCATTATAAGTGTATCCAATACCTGCGTATTGTTTTCTAATGTTATTGTTGTAACTTGTACGTTTGCAAGTTTGATTTCTGAAGTTTCCATACCATGTTTCAGGATCTGATCCTTCAATTTGTTCTGTTTCGTCAATACCGACAATAACTTCAGTAACGACGTTATTTTCATCTAAAAAGGCATAGTGTGCCATTTTATCTTCCTTTCTTTTCTGTTATATTGTCTATTGACAATTCTATTTTTTTCATTATGCCCAACTTACGTCTCCAGTACCTTGTGTAATTCTAGTATATCTATTTCCGCCGCCAGCGTCAGCATTTGTATGAGATGCAGTTAGTCCTGCACCTACTGTAATTGTTAATGTATTTGGGTATTTAAGAATTACAATGCCTGAACCACCAGAACCAGAAGCGCCAGTAACTGTTTGAGAATAATTTGAAGATGCTCCACCACCGCCGCCGCCTAGATTTGCAGTTCCGTTTGTAGCAGGTCCTGTACCACCAGCGGGTCCGCCTGCACCGCCTCCGCCTGCACCGCCTGCTTTGCCAGCAGCACTACCAGTAGTAAATCCTGCTCCGCCTCCGCCTGCATAAGTTACTGATGACCCTGTTATTGAATTAGCCTGACCTGCTCCACCTACACCGCCACCGTTACCGCCACCACCTACGGCACTTGCACCACCTCCACCGCCACCACCTTCTTGTTGGTTTAAAGTATTACCCGAACCACCATTAAAACCTTGTGATGGTGAAGTAGACGGCGTATTACCTGCGCCACCACTACCAAAATAACAACCACCTCCACCAGAACCTCCAGATGCTCCAGTATTTTGGACTCCACCTGGGTCTCCAGCACCTCCACCGCCACCGTTAGATGTTATTGTTGAAAAAATACTATTACTACCGCTTACTCCTCTATTTGCATTAGTTGTTGATCCTGCACCACCTGCTCCAACTGTTACTGTGTAATTAGTAGATGGTAATATTGCTAAAGGTGATTGATCAATAGATGTTCTATACCCACCTGCTCCACCACCGCCACCGCCATTTTTGCCACCGCCTCCTCCACCTGCAACAACAAGATAATCAATTAATATTCCTGAATCAGTAGTAATCTGATTACTTGCAGCAGAGGCAGGAGATGTACCGTTAGCATTTGTTGCTGCTACTGTAAATGTATAATTTGTTGCAGGTGTTAATCCTGATACTGTAATTGGTGAAGAACCAGTTCCTGTTAAAGATCCTGGATTAGAAGTTGCTGTAAATGACGAAGCATTGGCTCCTAAAACTGCGGCGGTATAAGCAACAGTAGCAGTAGTTACTCCTGTTGCAGTGGCAGTACCAATTGTCGGGGTATCAGGAATAGCAGCAGAAGCAGCCCCCATACCCATCTTAAAACTATTAACTAAACTAGTCTTATCAGATAGTCTTTTGGTTGCCACTTTGACTACCCTTCTAAGATTAGGCTATTTCGCTACCGAATAAATTAAATGCTAGGTTTGCGGTTGAAGCGTAAACAGTAACTACGTCTGTAGTTGCTAATGTCATACCCAATGTTAGGGTAGTTGTGTCATTTGCACCAACAGTTACATCGTATGCAATGTAGTGCTTATTTGCTTGACCTTCGCCAGCAGGACGTACTGAAATACGGTATGTTGCAGATGCACCACCCAAGTTTGCTACTGTAAGAGTTGACACTACTGTTGAAGTAGATGCGGGGACTGTGTACAGTGTAGTTGCGGTAGTTGCTGCAGGGTTGCTCTGTGCTAAAACCTTGTAGGTTGTTGCCATGAATATTGCCTCCTATAGTAGACTTATATCACATTATATCATTCTTTTGATATGGCAGGGTATATAAGGAGGAAGCGCTAGCAACCTCATACATATTATACACTAATATAACAAAGATTTATGCTCCTTTAGGCGTTATTTTTCTTTAATCCAATTTTTGGCATTATAGGGTTGTCCTATTTTTCATAATTTCATTAGCGCCATGTGTTCTGTCATTATAGTCAAACATTGTCACTGCTGAGTATTTTAAGCCTTCTTCTACTGGAAGTGCGGCATGTGAATAAATAAAATTAGAAGGAAATAAAACAATATCGCCCTCTTCTGGCTGATATGTATAATTTAAATATGGGAAAAATAATCCGCCACCAACAAAGTTATCATTTAAATACATGACTGTTGAAACCGTACAAACATAACTAAATCCATGATCCGAATGAACACCGAAATGATGTCCTGGTCCATACTTTACAAAATTAACTGCTTCTTGATATTTCATTTGAAGATTATACATAGAGCAATAGTGTTTTAAACATTCCTGTAATCTAAGATCAATATTTTCGTAAATATTTTTTAAATCTGAGTTTGCTCCAGATTCTCTGGTAGTTACATCATACTTTCTAACTTTAAAGTCTACACAATCTCGGTAATCTTTCATTGTTTGATAGTCGCCTACCTTTGCTTCAGACCATTTAAAAAATGGATCTTTGTCTTTATTATTATCGATTACATTTTCTAATCTTTCCACCAAATTTAATGATTTATTTAAACTATTTTTGTAAATAAAAACACCATTTGCTGGATTTAAAACTTCAATATTTGTTGCTTCCACGGCATACCCCTTTTCGTTATTTTAATTATACACCAAATGTTGACACAATATTTTTGTTATTTTCTAACTCAATTTTTTCATCATCATAAAATCCATCATCATCTTTTTTAATATTAATTATTGGATTGTTATTAAAAACTGAAATTATATAATTTTGTCTATCTGATTCATCATGATACCATTTTGTTATTAATAAAACTTTTCCCTTTTTGTCAATATATCCAAAATAAATCCAATTATTTAAATCGTTTTGATTTTTTAATAATATATCTTCTTTTCTTTTTTTATGGTTTGATATTAATGTTTTTGTAGATCTATCCCAAATATCATCTTTTCTTGGAACAAATTTTGAATTATTTATATTTATTATTTGTGGCTTTAATAAAAAAACTTTATATAAATAACTATTTTTATCTACATAAGGAAAAACGTAAACAACTTCGTTTTCAATAGTAAGAAATGCGCTTATGGTTTCCATTTATTATTTTCTTTTACATAATTATATAAATTAAAATCTATAATGTTATTATTAATAATAGCGTCAGTCTCATATTTATAAAGTGTTTCTTTTAAACTTTTTGTTGTATGTTTTTCATAAAGGTTTGATTCTAAAAATTTTAATTCTATTTTATTTTTAAAAACTATATCATGTTTTTCAAAAAACCAGTCTTCTATATTTTTTAAAAAAAATAAAAAATTATCAGTTGTTCCAGTAAAATTAAAAGAGTCTAATTGTTTTTTTGCAAACTCAAAAGAGGTTTTATCATTTTTTAAATACCAATTTTTTGACCATTCTTTATAATTAGTTTTATAAAAAACCTTATCCGTTGGTTCATTACAAATAAATCTTGCTTGAATATTTCTGTGATCAAAATAAAATTTATCATCAAATAAATAATATCTAAGTTTATCTTTAATATCTTTATATTTAGAATATTTTTTATTATTTTTTAATAATTTTTCATATATCCATAAAAAATTACTTATAGATCTGTCAACTGGATCTCTAAGCATACATCCAACGGTTAAATTATTTAATGAGTTTATAGGATATGTGCCCAGATGTGCCTGTATATAATCATATTCTGACAAATTTTTGTTGTAGGGTGGTGGAAAATTTGTAAAAGATTTTATTTTTTTATCTTTTGTATTAAAAACTATATTTGCCATAATAGAGGTTCCTGCTGTTTTTGGAATGTGTAAAATGTACAGTCTAGACATTTTTATTTTTTATATAATCGTAAAGTTTAAAATCTAATTCATTGATATTTTTAAATTTTTCTTTTTCATCTTCAGTTAATGAATTTAATAAAGATAGGGTTGTATGCTCTGTTAATTCTTCATCAATTAAAACTGATGAAATATTTGTAATAGTAAATATTTCTTCATTATAATTATCTAAAAACCAATTATTAATTTTTTCAAAAAATGAACCATAATTTTCAGTTGTTCCAATAATTTTAAAATAATCTACAATATTTTTTACATCTTCAAAAGAAAATTCTTGATCTAATAAATACCAAAGAATATTTGTTTTTGTTATTATTTCATATTCTGGATTATCAGGTTTTTTAAACATATTTTCAAAAACTTCATTTTTCATTATATTAAAAATTGACTTTGATTGAAAATTTGCTACTGTAGCAAAATATGAATCTTCAAATAAATAATATTTAAGTTTATCTTCAATAGTTTTAATATTAATGTAGTTTTTATTTTCAACAATTTTACTATAAGAGTAGTTATAGGTATGTATAAAATGACTAACAGATCTTTCTAGTGGATTTCTAAACAAACATGCCACATCGATGCCTGGGTTTTTTTCAATTGGTGTTTTACCCATGTGGCCATAGATATATTTAGAAGAGTAAAAGTCTTCCAATGTTTTTATATTTGAAGTATTAAAAAAAGAAATATTTTTATTTAAAAATACAGATGTTGATATATTAATTCCACCCGTTTTGGGAATATGTAAAAAATATAATCTTTTATTCATTTTTACCATTTACCCAAAGGACAAGTTGCTTTTTTTAATTTTGTTTTTAATTTCATAAAACATCCGCATTGTTTACAGATTTTTGTTTTTTCAATTAATTCTGGACATTGTAGACAAATTAAATATCTTTTTTTATGTGTTTCTTTATCTATTTTTTCTTCATTTGGATTTAACAAATCCCAAGGTTTAACGCCTTCAGAATCAGATAAAGACATTTTTAATTTTTTCCATAGTTGATCTGAAACATTTTTTTCCATATTAAAAGTTTATCATACTTTACGATGATGTGCAACCAATAAAAGTATATCCTGATCCATCTGCACAAAATTCTACTCCAGTACTACCACATCGTGGATCATTAGGAATATACTGATATGTATACTGAGGACAAGGCGGAGGCGGTGGTGGGAATGAAGGTCCACCACCAAAATCAGGTGGGAATGAAGGTCCAAATGAAGGTGGGAATGAAGGACCTGGTGCTGCTGGGGTAACGCTATTGGTTGCTGATGATAAATCAGAATCCAAAACAGTATTATTCAACTTAACTGTAAATGTATATGCAGTTCCATTTGATAATCCAGTAACTGTAATTGGTGACCCAGAGCCAGTATTAGAAATAGAACTAGGAGATGATATTGCGGTATATGTTAAAGGAGAGTCTGGTTTACCTAAATAAGTTGGTGCTGTAAATGTTACAGTTGCTTGTGAATTTCCTTCAGTAGCAGTTCCAATTGTTGGTGTGCCTGGCTTACGACCGCTAGAGGATGATACGGGTCCTAGTCTTACCATTATGCAACTAGGTCTCCAAGAACAACCCAAGAGTCGGTAGCACGCTTAATACATACGGCAGAAGACCATTGTGCTCTTAGTTTTAATCCTGGAGTTCCATTTACTGTTGTAGTTGCGCCATTTGTTGCTGCAATAGTTACCTGTCCTGTGCTTGTTTGTAAAATTGTAATTTGTGCACCTGTTGCAAATGCTTGGTTGGCGTTTGTTGGAATTGACAAGGTAACTGCAGAAGCACTTGATACCTCAACCATTTTTCCATTATCTGCAAGAACAAGTTCATAAGCAACTGTTTGTGGATTAATTGCAAGATTTATAACTGGAGCAGTTAAAGTTTTATTTGTAAGTGTTGCCGCATTTGTAAGTGTTACATCTGGTGTTGTCCAGGCTAAACCTGATGCTGTTGCAGAGTTGGCTGTTAATACCGTTCCATTACTTCCGACAGATAAAACAGATAATGTGTCATTTGCTGAAGCAGAAAGTAGGTCACCTTTAGCAGCAAAGTCTGTCTCTAACAATGATCCAGAAGTATCTATAGCAGTTATTTGAGTTTGTAAACTATTAATTGTATAAGCAATAGATGGGTTTACTAAAGAACCAGTAGAAGCGTTTGCAGTGTTATAGGCGTAGTCACCATAGTGATATAGACGCAGTGCTGCTTGAATATCAGCGGGATCTGATAATCCTGGGATTTTAGTTGGTACTAACGTACCTATTGATTCTGCTGCCATATATCACCTCATTAGAATTATATCATAAAGATATAGACTAAGACTCCTCATCTGCTAAAATTGTTATAAATAAATGTGTTGTTACTTCCCCCTCTAAAACCGCCCAATCTCCATATGGGCCAGACTCCACATCTGTTCTATGCTCAACTGCTTTAAAGTTTATGACTAAATTTTGATTGTTTCCAGCAAGTGCGGGTATGCTCATAGAGGCTGCAACTGGATTATCATTAACAATGCTAAACTGAACACTAAAGTTGCTAGCAGTTAACGATGTCTCAGAGGTAATATTTGAAATAGGAATCACAATCTGTGCAATTCCGTTAACATAAGTTGTTGTGTGATTAACTGAATAGATTGTTGGATTTAATTCTAAAACCTCAATCCAGATATTTGCTCCAGGCTGTGAAACATATTGATATAAATATCCATAATTTGCTCCTGGAGATGTGTTAATATATAGATCGTTAAGAAGTGGGGTTTGACCAACTCCTTCTGTATTTGGATTACCTACTCCAACAAAAACTTGACTGCCACGAGTTCCAGTAGCACCAACATCTATTAATAGTTCTACAGTTTCTGGGGGACCAAGAACGGTAATGTCATCATTATCTAATAAAACATCAGGCATTACACTGCCCCTGTAATATCATCTTCTACCAATATACTACCAGTAAGAAGTGTAAAAACTTGTGTTCCGTTTGTAATTTGAACGTCATAGACATATGTTCCAGCGCTAAGCAAATTACCTCCCGCAGGATTTATGGTGCAGGTAACAATGTCAGTTGTTGAGTTTGCAACTGCAATAATTCCTTGGGCATTTGAATATTGAGTAGCACCCGCCCCACGAACATTTGCAATTGTAAAAATAGCGGCATAGCCTGTTAAATCAAAGGTTCCGCCATTTGCCGTCTTGGGACGAATCACAAATTGAGATGTGTCGCCACGGTAGTAATTAAAATTATAAGTTCCTGGAAATGCCATTATTCCTCCTGATCCATTATACCATTAACAAATAGAAATATAGATATCATTTAAAATTATACTACTTTCATTGTCTGCTCGAAATTGAATAGTACCACCCAAAGACTTTGCTCTTTGGACATCTATGTATATGGTTTGGGAATAAGACATTTCATATGAATATTGATACTTTAGAGTTCCCACATACCCCGTATTTATTTTTTCATAATCTGGTATAAAAACTCTAGCCCAAACCTCCGTATTGTTCATGTAAGTAATTAAGGTAAAGTCATATCTTATATCTACTTTAGAGCCTATCTTTAGACCTTTAAAATTAAAAGATTTTGCTACATCATTCCACAAAGATGTCGACATTTTTGGAAGGTAGGTTTCATTACTCTCTTTTTCATTTTTTTCAAAATCAATAGAGACCCAGCCGTCATCTCCTCTTTCTGGTCCAAGTCTAACTTCTTTTAAATTTTTATTTTTGTATTGTGCCCATCCTGGATATTGTCCAGATACGCTATCGTATCCTTCAGCACCTTTTCCTGGATCCCCTCTTTCTCCTTTAGGCCCTTGTGGTCCAGTGCTGCCCTTATCGCCCTTTTCTCCTTGAGGACCTTGATCGCCTTTATCACCTTTAGGGCCTTGATCGCCCTGATAGCCTTGTATTCCAGGCACGGCAACATATTGAATTCCAGACTCTTGTACTGTTTGAGAGTATTTTTTTTTGGGCACGTTTGGAAAATCCATGCTTTTAGCCATGGGAGTTTTACTTTTTTACTTTAAATACTTTTTTACCAATTTTTACAATTGGAGGAAGGTTATCTTTTTTTGCAGATACTTTTACTATTGGCATTATAGACCTGCAGTAATATCGCCTAGGACACAAATGGTTCCAATTACTGGAGTCCAGACTGTGTCTACATCTTGTCCGCTACCGTTGTCAATTACAACCTGTAAATCAAATTGAAGTTCTGCAACTACTGATCGGTATTTATTGCCGCCCCAAAACTCAGTAATGGATGCGGGAGCAAAAATCTCAACATAGCCAGCATACGGGGTAGTTGTAAGTTCATCTAAAACATCTCCGTTGGAATCATAAGATGTAGCGCTATATGTCCAGTCTGAGGTATCATATTTAGTTATTTCATCATCTTCAAAAAATTCTACCTTAAGGGTTGCACTGTCTCCACGGACTACTGTCCATTGAATATTTGCTGGGCTAGCGCCATATTTTTCAATAGTAGATACGCACATAATATTTGATTATACCATAAAATATGCTAAACACCTAGGTGCTGTGGGGGGTGGGGGCAACCTAGGTGCTAGCGCTTCAATTATAACATTATTTATATTATCAACTATGCGTATTTGTAACAAAACGTTATAATCCAGACATATAAAAAATTGTTATAAAGTTGTTATAAAGTTTGACGGTAAAGTTCAAAAATTCCAGATGTTATAGTGTATACTTAAAAATATAAAGAAAAAGAATAACTAGCAAGTAAGGTTTTTAAGATATCTTCTATATAGTTACTTAGAGTGATCTTTTAGGTGTTCAACCATAAGGTCGAAAATTTTCTCAGTCTTGTCTTCTAGCCGTGTGATTTGGTCTTTCATCGAATTTCCAGAATTAGGTTTCATTTCGTAAATAATATCTTCTATGTATTTTTTCATAATCCACCTAACTCCGATTGCAAAAACTCCGACTATTGATAGTAGCGTTAAAATTAATCCAGCCC
>Ga0247844_1008442_pt1 | contig 11173 bp, 18 predicted proteins | sample LaCtaG_FD_192421 | JGI IMG/M metagenome (GOLD analysis project Ga0247844, IMG submission 192421) | Freshwater microbial communities from meromictic Lake La Cruz, Castile-La Mancha, Spain - LaCruzMarch201714.5m_1 | ecosystem: Environmental > Aquatic > Freshwater > Lake | place: Spain: Castile-La...
CCGTAAGCGACGCCACGCTTATCGAGCATGGCTCGGGCGCGCTCTATGTGAGCCAAGGTTTGGCGAATTTCGCTGGCATGGGCCAACATGGGTATCAGCAATTGCACCTGTCCAAACGCTGCCGCTCGCAAAATAGCTCTTAATTGCGTCAAGAACATCGCCGGATCCGCCAAGCTCCAGCGAATCGCACGCAAACCTAAAGCCGGGTTGAGATGGGCATCATCGTGCACGCTAGTGTCAAGCGGTTTGTCTGCGCCTACATCCACTGTTCGAATGGTGACGGGCAAACCCCGCATGCCTTCCACTGCACGCTTATAGGCTTGGAACTGTTCTTCTTCATCGGGTAAATTTCCTTGGCGACCCATGAATAAAAATTCGCTACGAAACAAACCAACTCCCAAAGCGCCAGCTTGAAGCGCACTGCTTGCATCTTCAGGCATTTCAATGTTTGCAAGGAGTTGAATTTTTTCACCATCCATCGTCACGGCCGGTGTATGCAACAGTCGGGATAAACGACTGCGTTCTAAATCCCCTTGGCGCTGTTTGAAACCGTACTCGGCAAGAATAATGGAAGAGGGGTCAACGATGATGACGCCAGCGTCCCCATCGATGATGATCCAGTCATCTTGGCGCACCAACTGGCTGCAGGTGCGAGCACCCACTACGGCAGGGATGTCCATACTGCGGGCAACAATCGCAGTGTGTGATGTTTTGCCACCGACATCGGTGATAAATCCCGCAAACCCGCTTTGCTTAAATTGCAGCATGTCAGCAGGGGACAGGTCATGCGCAACCAACACCAAGGGAACATCGACCGTGTCTCCTAAAAGCAGGTCTTGTTGCATCGGCTTACGTGTTGAGCGACCGGTCGATGCCACCACCGGCGAAGCTACACCCTTCATCGCACGCAAAATACGCTCGACAATCTGCTCTAGATCGGCTTTGCGTTCTCGAAGATATTCATCTTCCATTTCATCAAAATGGCGAGCGATGATTTCGAGCTGCGTAGTGAGCGCCCACTCCGCGTTGTACAACCTATCGGAGATCCACCCCTTCACGCCACTGATCAACTCTGCATCTTGCAGCAGCATAAGGTGCACATCCAACAACGCGCTCAACTCATGAGGTGCCTCTTTGGGCCCCATGTGCGTGATACTCGTTTGCAGGCGTTGGAGTTCTTCAATCACGGCATCGCGCCCCAGGCGCACCCGATCAATTTCTGCTTCGACGTCTTTGGCGGCAATAAAGTAATGCGCAACATCCATCCGGCTCGATGCGACCAGTACCGCACGTCCGATTGCCACTCCGCGTGAAACGGCTAGGCCATGGATGGAAAAAGTCATTGCGCGGGCATCTCTCTTTTATTCGCCTTCGCCAAAGCGATCGTTGATTAATGCCAGCAAAGCATCCATCGCCTCTTGCTCTTGGTCGCCATCGGTTTCTAAAACAACGTCTGAACCCACACCGGCGGCCAGCATCATCACGCCCATAATGCTTTTTGCATTCACCCGACGCTCCCCTTTGGTAATCCAAACGGCACACGGAAAGCTGCCCGCCAATTTAGTGAGTTTGGCGGAGGCGCGGGCATGTAGGCCCAATTTATTGGTAATGGTAATGGGCTTACTGATCATTGATTTTCTTTCGCTAAATGGAGTGGGGTAGATACGGCGACTTGCATGATGCACTGCGTAGCGCCCGCCAAAGCGCGCATAACAAGCCCATCTAAAGATTCGTTGCGGTAGGTTACCGCCTTAATCGCCATAGGCAAATTAACGCCAGCGACCAATTTGGAGTCCAATCCGTCGACTAATTTTTGCGCTACGTTGCATGGTGTTGCACCGTAAATATCTGTCATAACTAGTACCTGTTTGGTACCCAGTTGCTTCATCAATTCCCGTGCCGAATTCAGCGTTTTTTCTGGCTCGACTGTGGGTTGAACATCCAGGGCCAATACTCCCTGATCTGCGTCTGGAAAAACATGCATCACGCATTCCCGTAGTGCGCTGGCTAGGGGTGCGTGAGCGATCAATAAGATTCCAATGGTCATGAAGCTGTTGCCGAATGTTGAGTGTTCGATTATGGCGTTTTTGCTCGCAGAAAATGCACATAAGCCCATAAGCAGCAAAGCCCATACACCCCGATCGCGCCTTGGTATGCCGCTGGCTCGGCCCAACCCCACGCTCGCAAGCCATCAATCACCAAACCCACGCCCCATTGCACGGCAAAAACGCCGCTAAATATGACCAGATTGAATGCTGACAGTGCGCGCCCCGCCAGCTCCGTTTTAAACGCCATACCTATTGCGGGTTGTGCCAAAGCAGCCACTGTTGAGCTTACGCAATACACCGTCCAAACAATGACGGATGCTTCCCCCACGTAATCGGCGCTTGCAACAAGTACCGCAACCATCACGAGACTTATGGGCAAACCACGCTTCATGAGCGTGTTTGCGCTCAGTCCTCTTTTGGTGAGCCAAGGGTTCGCCCACCCCCACAGCAAATAGGCCACCATCATTGATACATTGAGCCAAAACATCCCTGAGCCAGCCTGCTCTGGCGTCATTCCTGCGACTTTGACCATCCAAGGGGCAGCCCAAAGCGTTTGCATGGCCACCATACCGCCGTAGCCTACAAAACCATAAGGGGCGAGGCTTCGAAAATAGGCGTTACTCCACACGGCTGCATAACCTGGGGGCTCTTTGGGGTCGACTGCTTCACCATGCGTTTGGTGTTGCGTTGTCATTTTGCTCGGTACTTGCCAAGCAATCAAAACCATGGAGACGGCTAATAACGCTCCCAAGCCTAAAAATATCCCCCTCCAGCCAATGACGGGCATCAACCATTGCACTGGTAATGTTGAAGCGACCATCCCCAAGGCACCTGTCATAAGCATCCACGAATTTGCCCGCATCTGAAGTCCAGGCGCGTACCAACGGCGATACCCCGTCAGCGGAGCCATCAAGCAAGCACTTACGCCTACGCCACACAGCATCCGTCCCAACAACAATCCAACGAATCCTGTCGCATTAGCAAACGCAATACACGCCAGCACCGCGATACTTAAAAAACCTAATACGACGCGCTGTGGTCCAAAACGATCTAGCAAAGTCCCCAAAGGGAGCTGAGTTAGCGCGAATCCGAAGAAATAGCCACCCGCCAACAATCCCAAGTTACCCGCTGTAAGGTCAAACTCTTGAACCAGCGTGGGCGCCAGGGTTGCAGTGATTGCACGAATAAGCGTTGATAAGAAATAGGCAAACGCAAAGGCCAAAAACACCAACACCGCTTGCTGAGGTTTTAGAAAGTCCACAGGTCGCTTATCTAAGCTGGTGTTCATTGCATTTTTACTTCGCTAAAAAATGGATCGGCTTGTTCCGAGGTTATGGCTTGGGCGTACATGGCCAAATGGTAGATCTCCGTTCCAAGAACCACCCACGCCAACTGGGCCTCCAACACTTGCCCGTTACTACGCGCTCCAGTCATCTTAAAAAACTGCCCTGTGACTGGTTTTTCACCGCGCGTTTCAAATACGATTTGTTGCGGCGCGCCTGCAAGCATTTGTTTAAAACTAGCGTTTTGCCATGCGAGTGTGACAGCTTGGCTCTCACTGGGATTTGGCACTCGGGCATGACTGACGGCATACATCACCCCTTGGGCCTCACAGCCCATCATCTCCATTTTGATTTTTTGCCCGCCAATCTCCAACTCCCTTTGCGCTCGATCAGGCTTGCAAGGCAACCAAGTACTCACCCCACCTAAATTGACGGCCCTCCAATTCAGGGCTGGCGTACAACTTACCAAACCAAGGACCATAATCAGGCCGTACAACCTAAGGCGGTATCGGCCTTTGGCATTCATCGACAATGCATTTGCGTTAAACTTTTTCATATCCAAAGCGCCCACCTTCATGAAACGTAATTTCACCATCGCAGCCATCCTAACGGCTGGCCTATTGATTGGCGCCGCTTTGTTATGGAAGTCTGAGTCTATCGCCCCGAATAGTACTTTTGTGATGCTCGATGGGAGCACACAACATACCGCAGATCTCAAAGGCCAAGTGGTACTCGTTAATTTTTGGGCGACGAGCTGTGTGACATGTGTTGCCGAGATGCCTGAAATGGTCAATACCTTTGAAAAATTCAAAGGCCAAGGTTTTAGGACGCTTGCTGTATCGATGCAATACGATCCGCCAAGTTACGTGGTGAATTTTGTCCAATCGCGAAAACTTCCCTTTGATGTTGCCATTGACAACACGGGCGGGATTGCCAAAGCTTGGGGAGATGTTCAACTGACTCCCACGAGCTACTTGGTAGATAAAAAGGGACGCATCGTTAAACGCTACGTTGGCACCCCCGACTTTGCTCAGCTAGACGCCCTCATCGCGCAGCTTTTGAAAGAGACCTGATTCGCAATCCCGCGCTCGCGCCCTCCTCATGAACAAGCCCCCGCCCTCGCAAAACTCCAAGGTCGTATTGATTTCGCCGCAGTCGGCTGCTGACTTTGCTGCTCTGCGAATCCTATTGCAAGAATACGCCGACTCTATTGATGCAGTCGCTTGTTTTGAAAATTTTGAGCTGGAGTTAAGAGATTTGCCAGGAGACTACGCGGCTCCCCGTGGGCATTTACTTTTAGCGAGTGTGGATGGCGAGTGGGCCGGATGCTGTGCTTTGCGACCCCTGGACAACGCTGACTACCCTAATGCTTGTGAGATGAAGCGTTTGTTTGTCCAACCGCGTTGTAGAGCCAAAGGAGTAGGCCGCTTACTAGCCCAGACGATGCTAGATTACGCGCATTTGCACGATTACAGTTGCGTGCTCTTAGATACCTTGAGCGATATGGAAACCGCACGAGCGCTTTACCAAGAACTCGGGTTTGAAGAAATTCCGCCTTACCATTTCAACCCCATCTCTGGGGCACATTACTTAAAAGCAGACCTCTAACGCCATTGCGCTCAAGGTCCGCTTTGCGTTCTAGGTCAATTAGCCTTTGGCCTGCGCCAACAAAGTTTGCGCATCGCTGACTTCAAACTTTCCTGGGCCCTCAATGTTCAATGAGGCTACTTTTCCGTTTTTAACTAACATCGAATAGCGGTTGCTGCGCAATCCCATGCCGCGGCTTGTCAAGTCCAAGGTCAAACCAGTGGCCTGGGTGAATGCGGCACTTCCATCGGCCAACATACGCACTTTGGTGCCAGTTTTCTGATCACGCGCCCACGCACCCATTACAAATGCATCATTGACACTGACGCACCAGATTTCATCCACGCCTGCGGCCTTGAACTCGGCAAAGTGCTCAACATAGCCAGGGACATGTTTTGCAGAGCATGTTGGCGTATACGCGCCAGGCAATGCAAACAATGCGATAGTTTTGCCAGCGCTGGCTTTGTTCACGTCAACCGCATTGGGTCCAATGCTGCAGCCTTCGCCTTCAACCTCTGAATATTCCATCAGTGTGGATGCGGGAAGTGTGTCGCCTACTTTGATCATGGGTGCTCCTTAATGGGTTGGATTAAATACATTTCAGAAATGAAAAACGGTCCACAATTGTGGACCGTTTTTTGAGGAGGCGTAAGTATTAAGCCAAATAGGCTTATACCGCTACTGCCTTTTGAACCAAACGGGTTGCTACCCAGTTTTTGGTTTTAGAGATAGGCCGGCTTTCGGTAATTTCTACCGTATCACCCAACTTGTAAACGCCGGTTTCGTCATGGGCGTGGTACTTGCTGGATTTGCCGACAATCTTACCGTAGAGTTCGTGCTTAACACGACGCTCAATAAGCACAGTTACTGTCTTAGCACGCTTATCGCTGACCACCTTGCCAATCAAGGTGCGCTTGAGGGATTTTTTAGCTTCCGTCATTTATGCTCCTTATTTGGCGGATGTTTCAACGCTTTGCTTTTCGACAAGAATGGTCTTGGCGCGAGCAATATCGCGGCGCGCAATGCGCAGCGTAGCGGTGTTGGTAATTTGTTGAGTGGCTTTTTGCATACGCAGACCAAAGTGAGCTCGTTGGAGTTCTTTGATCTCGGTTTGCAGGCCGACAACGTCTTTTTTGCGCAGTTCAGTCGTTTTCATTTTCGTCATTCTCCTGATTACTGGCCGATCATGCGGCTGACAAAGGTCGTACGCAAAGGCAGTTTGGCAGCAGCCAAACGGAATGCTTCACGGGCGAGCGCTTCTGGCACACCGACAATTTCAAACACGATTTTTCCGGGCTGAATTTCAGCCACGTAGTACTCGGGATTGCCTTTGCCGTTACCCATACGCACTTCAGCAGGCTTTTGGGAAATTGGCTTGTCCGGGAAAACGCGAATCCAGATACGACCGCCACGTTTGACGTGACGAGAAATTGCACGACGTGCAGCTTCAATCTGGCGAGCCGTCAAGCGGCCGCGATCTGTACATTTGAGTCCGAAATCACCGAATGCGACCGAGCTTCCTCGGGTAGCAATGCCGGTGTTACGGCCCTTCTGCTCTTTGCGGTATTTGCGACGAGCGGGTTGCAACATGGTTATTCTCCTTTGCCGTCAGCTGTTGCAGCTGGCGCGGCGACTGTGCGTACGCGCTTAACGGCGGGTTTAGGGGCTTCAGCTCCACCGGCTTCAGCAGGCTTGTCACTACCATCGGCTGGCGCGGCAATGCTGCCTGCTGGACGACGGGCAGCGCGAGGCGCTGGACGGTCTGAACTAGGACGGGCACCACCGCGATCATCGCGACGGGGACCACGGGGGCGGCGTTCTTCTTCAGCGCGAGGCTCCACTGCTGCAGGAAGATCGTTGCGGCCCAATGTATCGCCTTTGTAGACCCAAACTTTTACGCCAATAATGCCGTAAGTTGTTTTGGCTTCAGAGGTACCGTAGTCAATATCAGCACGCAAAGTGTGAAGTGGAACACGGCCTTCGCGGTACCACTCGGTACGTGCGATCTCGATACCATTCAAACGGCCTGCCGACATGATCTTGATGCCAAGGGCACCCAGACGCATGGCGTTTTGCATAGCACGCTTCATAGCACGGCGGAACATGATGCGTTTTTCAAGCTGTTGCGTGATGCTGTCAGCGATCAGTTTGGCATCGATCTCGGGCTTGCGCACTTCTTCGATGTTAACTGCCACGGGTACACCGAGCTGCTTGCCGAGTTCGCGCTTCAAGTTCTCAATATCTTCACCTTTTTTACCGATCACGACACCTGGGCGTGAAGAGTAAATCGTGATGCGGGCGTTCTTTGCAGGACGCTCAATCAAGATGCGAGAAACAGAAGCGTTTTTCAGCTTGGCTTTAAGGTACTCGCGTACTTTGATGTCTTCGGCCAACATACCCGCGAAATCGCGGTTACTGGCGTACCAGCGCGAGGACCAGTTACGGCTAATCGCAAGACGAAAGCCGGTTGGGTGGATTTTTTGTCCCATATCTTCCTGGCCTCTTTCAGTTACCGACCGTCACGTACACATGGCACGTGGGTTTACGGATTTGGTTGCCGCGACCTTTGGCGCGGGCGGTAAAGCGACGCAATGAAGCACCTTGCTCAACGAAGATGGTTTTAACCTTCAATTCGTCGATATCAGCACCGTCATTGTGTTCGGCGTTAGCAATGGCTGACTCCAGCACTTTCTTGATAATCACAGCAGCTTTTTTCTGAGTGAATTGCAAGATGTTGAGTGCTTGGTCGACCTTTTTGCCGCGAATCAGATCCGCGACCAAACGGCCTTTGTCAACCGACAAACGAACGCCACGAAGGGTTGCACGAGTTTCCATGGTCACCTCCTTATTTCTTTTGGACTTTTTTGTCCGCAGGGTGGCCTTTGAAAGTACGGGTCAGAGCGAACTCACCCAACTTGTGGCCGACCATTTGGTCAGTGATGTAGACAGGCACGTGCTGTTTGCCGTTGTGCACAGCAATGGTCAAGCCGATGAAATCGGGCAAGATCATGGAGCGACGCGACCAAGTCTTAATCGGTTTTTTGTCTTTAGTAGCAACGGCTTTTTCAGTCTTTGCTACCAAGTGATGGTCCACGAATGGGCCTTTTTTGAGAGAACGAGTCATTTACCTACCCCTTACTTCTTGCGACGCGACACGATCATGACCTGCGTGCGCTTGTTGTTACGGGTACGGTAACCCTTGGTCAAATTGCCCCAAGGATCCACTGGATGACGGCCTTCGCCTGTCTTGCCTTCGCCACCACCGTGTGGGTGATCCACAGGGTTCATGACGGTACCGCGAACGGTAGGACGAATACCCATCCAACGCTTCACACCGGCTTTACCGAGTTGGCGCAGGCTGTGCTCTTCGTTGGCGACTTGTCCAATGGTTGCGCGGCAATCAATGTTGATCTTGCGAACTTCCCCAGAGCGCATGCGCACCTGAGCGTAGGTGCCTTCACGCGCTAACAGCGTTGCAGAGGTACCCGCAGAGCGGATGATTTGTGCACCCTTGCCCACTTGCAATTCAACACAATGGATGATGGAACCCACTGGAATGTTGCGAATAGGCAAAGTGTTACCAACACGAATTGGCGCTTCTGAGCCACTCATGATGCTTGCACCGACTTCCAAACCACGCGGCGCAATGATGTAAGTGCGCTCGCCGTCGGCGTAACACACCAACGCAATGTGCGCGGAGCGGTTCGGATCGTATTCAATACGCTCCACTTTTGCAGGAATTCCGTCCTTTAAACGGCGGAAGTCAACCACGCGGTAGTGGTGCTTGTGCCCACCGCCTTTGTGGCGCGTTGTAATGTGACCGTTGTTGTTACGGCCAGCGTGTTGGAACTGAGGCTCCAACAATGCTGCATGCGGGGCACCTTTGTAGAGGTGATCCCGAGAAATTTTCACCACGCCACGACGGCCTGGTGAAGTGGGTTTCATTTTAATAACAGCCATGATTACGCAGCCTCCCCGCCGAGGTTGAGCTCTTGACCAGGCATCAGCATGACGTAGGCCTTGCGAACATTGTCGCGACGACCCATGGACTTGCCAAAACGCTTGGACTTGCCTTTGGTATTAACTACCGATACGCCCTTGACTTCTACTTTGAACATCAATGCCACAGCGGCCTTGATCTCATATTTGGTAGCGTCTTGGAGCACCTTGAAAGTCACTACATTGCTCTTTTCAGCCACCATGGTTGCCTTTTCAGACACGATGGGGGCAATCAGAACTTGCATCAAACGACCTTCGTCGAATTTGGATAAATTGGGACCGTGGCTCATGCGAACATCTCCTTGAGTTTGTCCATTGCAGCCTTGGTGACCAACACTTTGCGGTAATGCACGAGCGACACTGGATCAGCGTAACGGGGCTCTACTACCAAGATGTTGACCAAATTGCGCGAAGCCAAGTACAAGTTTTCGTCGACTTCGTCAGCGATTACGAGCACAGATTGCAAGTTCATTGCTTTGAACTTAGCAGCCAAGGGCTTGGTTTTTGGAGAGTCAACCGTTAAAGAATCAACCACTGCCAAGCGGCCTTCGCGTGCGAGCTGGGAGAGGATAGAAGCCATACCAGCGCGGTACATCTTCTTGTTGATTTTGTGGCTGAAATTTTCATCAGGCATATTCGGGAAAATACGACCGCCTCCGCGCCACAGTGGCGAAGATGTCATACCAGCGCGAGCGCGACCGGTTCCCTTTTGCTTGAATGGCTTTTTGGTGGAGTGCTTGACTTGCTCGCGGTCTTTTTGGGCACGGGTGCCTTGACGCGCATTAGCTTGAAAAGCCACCACTACTTGGTGAACCAAGTCTTCGTTGTATTCACGACCAAACACCGTCTCAGGCGCGTCGTATTTAGCGGTCGCTTGACCTTGGTCGTTTAGGAGTTCGAGCTGCATTAGTTCGCTCCTTTCGCTGCGTCAGATTTTGCTTTGACAGCAGGACGCACGGTAACGAAACCACCCGCGGATCCGGGAATTGCGCCCCTGATCATGAGCAACTGGCGCGCTTCGTCAGTGCGGAAAATATCGAGGTTTTGGGTAGTGACAGTGATGTCGCCCAAATGTCCTGTCATGCGCTTACCAGGAAACACACGGCCAGGATCTTGAGCCATACCGATAGAGCCAGGCACATTGTGCGAGCGGCTGTTACCGTGGGATGCACGCTGTGAGCTCATGTTGTGGCGCTTGATGGTTCCGGCAAAGCCTTTACCAATGCTTGTTCCTTGAACGTCCACTTTTTGGCCTGCTGCAAACACACCAGAGGCAGCAATGACGGATCCTGCTTGAAACTGGGCTGCTGCATCTGCAGTGACACGAAATTCTTGGATGATTTCACCGGCTTCAACACCCGCCTTGGCGAGGTGGCCAGCAATTGGCTTAGTTACACGCGAAGCTTTGCGTGAACCAAACGTTACCTGCAAGGCAACGTAGCCATCGTTCGCCTGGGTTTTGATCTGCGTCACACGGTTGTTTGACACATCTACCACCGTCACAGGAACTGTGTCCCCGTCGTCGGTGAATAGGCGCATCATGCCAACTTTGCGACCCAGCAACCCTAAGTGATTGCTAAGACTCATTGTTTTCTCCGTAACTCTCACCGTTGTCACTTCAATTGGCGACACCGTTTTTGCGTGAGAGACTGTTAATAAAACCGCCTTGAAAGCTTGATTTAAACCAAGTCATTTCTTAAGGCAGCCTGCGAGTATAGCGCGGACTTATCGTAGTTACAAGTCTTTTGCTAAAACTCTACTCTCCAAAGGCCTAATTTCTGAGAAATTAGGCCTTTGACTGACTTATTGCAGCTTGATTTCTACATCTACGCCTGCTGGCAGGTCAAGTTTCATCAGCGCATCAACTGTTTTGTCGGTCGGCTCCACAATGTCCATGAGGCGTTGGTGGGTACGAATTTCAAACTGGTCGCGGCTAGATTTGTTGACGTGCGGTGAGCGCAAAATGTCAAAACGCTTCATGCGGGTTGGCAAAGGCACAGGGCCCTTCACAATTGCACCAGTGCGTTTTGCAGTTTCTACGATTTCAGCTGCAGATTGATCGATCAATTTGTAGTCAAACGCCTTCAGGCGAATGCGAATTTTTTGTTTGGTAGCCATGGTGTATGTCCTTGATTACGCAATAATTTTCGCAACCACGCCCGCACCAACGGTACGGCCACCTTCGCGAATGGCAAAGCGCAAGCCTTCTTCCATCGCAATGGGGTTGATCAACTTCACAGTGATCGATACGTTGTC
>Ga0247844_1008444_pt1 | contig 11172 bp, 7 predicted proteins | sample LaCtaG_FD_192421 | JGI IMG/M metagenome (GOLD analysis project Ga0247844, IMG submission 192421) | Freshwater microbial communities from meromictic Lake La Cruz, Castile-La Mancha, Spain - LaCruzMarch201714.5m_1 | ecosystem: Environmental > Aquatic > Freshwater > Lake | place: Spain: Castile-La...
CAAAGCGGCTACCCGATGCTGGCCAACGACCCCCACCGCGCGCAATCGGTGCCTTCGTTACGCTATTGGGTCCATTTGCACGCACCCGGTTGGAACGTAGTAGGGGCGGGAGAGCCTACCTTGCCGGGCGTGTCGGTAGGGCATAACGAAGTGGCTTCGTGGGGGTTAACCATCTTTGAAACCGATAACGAAGACCTGTACGTGCGCTCGGCTACGGATGGCTCGGACGTGATGGAATTGGAAAAAGCCAATATTTCGGAATGGGAAAAAGCAGGTTGGCGAATGCCCGAAGTATTTACCGCAAAAGGCCGCGACGGCAAAACGGATATTTGGGGCATCATCATTCGTCCTACCAATTTTGACCCGAACAAAAAATACCCCGTCATTGAAAATATCTACGCCGGGCCGCACAGCTCGTTTACGCCCAAGTCGTTTATGACCTACAACCGTTCGATGTTTGAATTGGCCGAATTAGGCTTTATCGTGGTGCAACTCGACGGCATGGGCACATCCAACCGCTCCAAAGCGTTTCATGATGTGTGTTGGAAAAACCTCAAAGACGCCGGCTTTCCTGACCGTATTTTGTGGATGCAGGAAGCAGCCCGCAAGTATGCATCGTTTGACATTAGCCGCGTGGGGATTTACGGCACCTCAGCCGGCGGACAAAGTTCAACGGGAGGCCTGCTGTTTTACCCTGATTTTTACAAAGTGGGGGTTTCTTCCTGCGGCTGTCACGACAACCGGATGGACAAAATTTGGTGGAACGAACAATGGATGGGCTACCCGATCGGGCCGCACTATGCCGAATGTTCCAACGTCACCAATGCCGACAAGTTGCAGGGAAAACTGTTGCTTATTTTGGGGGAAGTGGACGACAACGTAGATCCGGCTTCTACCATGCAGTTGGTGAATGCACTCATCAAATCCAACAAAGATTTTGATTTCGTAATGGTACCCAACATGGCCCACTCCAACGGCGGCGACTACGGCGAACGCAAACGCCGCGATTTCTTTGTACGACATTTATTAGGCGTTCAGCCCCCAGCTTGGACTTTACCGTTGGCGACGACGGGGGGCGGGAAGTGAGGTATGATAGCACGAGCGTCCCGCTTAGGGTTTGTCGCGATGATTCTATTCACAGGCTTCCAGCCTATATAAAAAAGCGATTGGAAGCCTGCGCGGCGCGGCCTGTGAATAACCAGAACGAGGTACAACCCCGCTCCATCGTAAACATCTCGTAAGTTACAAATTTGAACCCCGCAACAGTTTTATTAGTTTTGTGTAGAAAGCTATTCAAAATCTGACAAAAACAGTATGACACAAGTAACCCTCACACTTCAGGAAAGCAAGCAGGCAGAAGCGCTGCTTCATTATCTAGAGTCTTTAGACTTTGTGAAGGTAGAGCGCAACATCACTCCTCTGATGCAGGAAATCGTTGAGGGCGTAAAAGAGGCCAAGCAAATAGTCAAAGGTCAAAAGAAAGGTTATACCCTCGAAGAAATCCTCAGTGAAAGTTAGCATAAAGTATTCGTCCATCTTCTACACCAAGGCAAAAAATTTCTAAAAAAATTTCCTACAATGGCCGATGAGCTACGCCAACTTGAAGAGGCTATTTTACAAAATCCAACCATGGGCGAATCGTTAGGGAAAGGATTGTACAAAGTACGATTAGCTTCCAAAAGTAAGGCGAAAGGTAAAAGTGGAGGCTTTCGAGTTATCAATTATTTGGTCACCAAACAACACGAGGAGATTTTTGTAACGGTAGTAACTATTTACAACAAATCAGAAGAACCCAACATAAGAAAAGAAATTTTGCTTAAAATGTTGGACAACTTAGAAGGCGAATAATTGTCTGATAGAGCGAGTGCTGCACTTACGATTCGTCGCACTGGCAACCCCGCGTCACGATGTTTCTATTTTAAGACCAAGTGGCTGATAATGATATTAATTAAAATAAAATTTAACGAGAAAAGAAATGCCAAGTTTTGACCCCGGCGTATGCCGGTGCAACGGGAAGTTATCAGCTAACGCTGGAGGTGAAGTTACCCTAATTTAGAATATTACTTCTGTACGCTCCCCTTACAATACTTCAATTACTTCTTCAAACTCAGCATTGGTTTGGAGAGGTTCCAGTTTTTGACGAAGCCTCTGACGGGACTTGTAAATGGCATCTACGGTCATTCCCATCATATACGCTATTTCTTTGGAAGAAATAGTGAGCTTGGTAAGCTGAAGCAAGCGTCGGCAAAAAGGAGTTAAATCAGTTGAAGTAACGGAAAGTTGAACGAAAAAATCGGGGTATACCTCTTCAAAAAGTCGATTGAACAATTGCCAGTCTTTTTCGGTCAACATCATATTTTTGAGTAATGCGTAGAGAGGTGCACTGATATCCGGTTGAGGAGCGAAAGAACTATCGGAGTACGAGTTAGACTCCTTTAGTTCTTTGATGCTTTTTTCCAATAATTCATTTCTCTCAATTAGACCGTTTATGTAGCATTCCAACTGAGCAAGAGCGTGATTTTTACGATTCTGAATAATCTCCTTCTTCAATTGCAATTTCTGTCTCCTTTGATCAAACGCATACCATCCCGCCAAAGTTACTAATAGAAGTGAGCCAATCGTGACTCCCTTCAACCAAGCCGTATTGACTTGTTCAACTTCAGTGTTTTGAATCGTGGTGAGGTATTTTTTAGCACTGATTTCACTTTGATAGGCCGTTTGAATTTTTGAATCATATCGTATTCGAAGGGAATCTTTTTGAGTAAGTGTAGAATCAAGATAAGCAGCGGCCAATGGAAGGTTCTTTACTTTCCGGTTATAAAGTGTTTGTAGCTCAAAATAAGTACCAGAATAAGTATCCCCGACTTTCTTAGGATTAAGCTGACGGGCACGGTCAATGTAGATTTTTGCCTTCGATACGCTATCAAGTGCGATAAGCGCTTCCGCAATGTGAAGGCAGGTCATCGCTGTATTTTGGGGCAGCGATTGACTGTTAATTTCATAGTCGGTGTAGAGAAAAGGGAGCGCTTCCTTATTATTGCCTTCCAATCGCAACGTATTTCCGTAGTTACCCGTGGCAATACCCAGATAGTCGGCGTTGACATGCTCTTCTGACAACGACATTACTTTCATAAATGTCTCCTTGGCTTTCCCGTACTCTTTTTGCCGTTGATAAGCCATTCCCAAGGTATTCAATCCTTGGATAATTTGGTTGGGAGTCACTTGGTTAAGCTGTTCTGCCAACAGGCCGTATTGAATCGCCGTAGGATAATCTTCAAAGTAAAAATACTGCTCCATGGATTGAAACAGGTACACACTTGCCTCCGGGATGCGTTCGTACTCAATTCGTTCAAATTCGTTTCGGGCTCTGAATAATAATTTATACGCCTGCTCAAAACGTTGGTTTTTAAACAATGCATTCCCAAAACTAAACCAGCAGGACGCTTTTACGACGGATTCGGGGCAATGGGCCGCATACTCTTCGGCTTCTGCGAACCAACTTTCCGGTTTGTCATATCTGAGAGCCTTCGTATAAAATTGGTGGAAATCGGCATACCAATACAAACGATAATCATGACGGCTTTTGGAAATAGCTTTTACACTATCCAAATAGCTTAGTAGTTGGTTGTGTTCCCTGTTTTCTACATTCACTGTTTTCCATAATTGAAAAACGCGTTCATCTTTTGGTAAGTGAAGCAGTTTTTCGACTTGAGCGGACAGATTCGTAAATAACAGTAAACAACCAATGAAAAGGCTAAACAGCCAAGTGTATATATTTTTAAATCGTAATAAGCGCATTTACCAATACATAGACGTTGAGGGTATACAAAAATAATCGTTTTCTCCTAAACACCTAATCCGTTTAAATTTTTAAAATTGCTTTCCCAATTGAAATACACTGCTTTAACTTTTCCTTATCTCGCTTTGCTTACTTCGATAACGGTTCATAGCTAATTGTACCAATATAAATGAGATTTATTCTTATTTTTGAAAATGGCTGACAACATCCTGAATACCCTGAACTAAGATGGCTAACTGCAAAATGACACATACGAAAAAATTGACCATTCCGGGGCTTATTTCGCTCCTTTTATGCTTGACAATTCACGTAAAAAGCCAAACCAAGGGCGATTACCCCATTCAACCCGTCCCTTTTACGGCCGTGAAAGTCAATGACCAATTTTGGGCACCGCGCATCAAAAGAAATCACGACATCACCATTCCCATTGCTTTGGGGCATTGCTACAACACGGGAAGGGTAAACAATTTCTTATTTGCCGCCAAACTAAAAACAGGCAAATTTTGTACCGAATATCCATTTGACGACACAGATATTTATAAAATTATTGAAGGTGCTGCTTTTTCTCTCCAAACCTTCCCAGATAAATACCTGGAAATGCGCATTGATACGCTCATTGAGTATGTCGGAAAAGCGCAGGAACCCGACGGGTATTTGTATACCAATCGAACCATCGACCCACTCCATACGCACCCATGGTCGGGTCTGAAACGTTGGGAAAAAGAATCGGATTTGAGTCATGAATTATACAACAGCGGGCACTTAATTGAGGCCGCTGTGGCTCATTATCAGGCCACAGGCAAAAAAACGCTGCTGAATATCGCTATCAAAAACGCAGATTTACTTTGCAAAGAATTTGGCCCCGGCAAGTTGGATCACGCCCCCGGCCACCAGATTATTGAAATGGCGTTGGTGAAATTGTACCGCACCTCCGGTCAGCAAAAATACCTTGACTTGGCCAAATTTTTTCTGGACGTGCGCGGCAAAGGCAAAGAATACAGCCAAGACCATAAAAAGGTCACCGACCAATCCGAAGCCGTAGGACACGCCGTTCGTGCCACTTACATGTATTCCGGCATGGCAGATGTAGCCGCCATCACGGGAGACAAAGCCTATCTCAACGCCATAGATAAAATTTGGGAAGACATCATTGACGACAAATTTTACCTCACCGGCGGCATTGGTGCGGCGGGCGGTCACGAAGGATTTGGGGCAGCGTACGAGTTGCCCAACATGTCGGCTTACAACGAAACATGTGCTTCCATCGGCAATATTTACTGGAATTATCGCCTGTTTCTGCTCCACGGTGACGCCCGTTTTTACGATGTATTGGAACGCACTTTATACAACGGAATGGTCTCGGGCGTGTCGCTCAGCGGTGACCGTTTCTTTTACCCCAATCCGCTCGAATCCTTGGGTCAACATTCGCGCAGTGCATGGTTTGGATGCGCCTGCTGTCCGAGCAACGTATGTCGCTTCATACCATCGGTGCCGGGCTATATGTATGCGCAACAAAATGACCGTGTTTTTGCCAACTTATTCATCAACAGCAACGCTGACATTACCCTCAACGGAACGGCTCTGCAAATCGCTCAAACGACTCAATACCCTTGGAACGGCAAGGTTGATTTTACCTTAAATCCCGCCAAACACAAAACTTTTGAAATGGCCATTCGCATTCCGGGATGGGCGCAGAACCAACCTTTACCGAGTAATTTGTACGTTTTTACCAAGAAAGATAACACGCCTTTTACTTTGACTGTCAACGGAAAAACGGCTGATTATCACCTTGAAAATGGCTACGCCGTACTCAAACGCGAATGGAAAAAAGGAGACGTAATCAGCCTGAATTTACCCATGCCCGTGCGAGAAATAATGGCCAATGACAAAGTAGCGGCCGACCAAAGCAAAATAGCGATTCAGCGCGGCCCCATCGTGTACTGTGCCGAATGGCCCGACTATCAGGAAGGCCACGTACTCAACTTAGTTGTTAATCCTGAAACTCCGCTAACGGCTGATTTTCGCCCAAATTTTCTGGACGGAGTGACGGTGATTACGGGAGAGGCACAACAGTCCAAACGCACGTTGACGAATGAAATCCAAGTTTCGAACGTGAAATTGGAGGCCATTCCCTACTACGCTTGGGCCAACCGAGGAGCCGGCGAAATGGCGGTTTGGTTTGGCACCAAACCTTCGGCATCGCGTCCTCTGCCCGCGCCTACCATCGCCACAAAGAGCAAAATCACTGCCTCGCATGTTACCAAAACGCTCATGGCGCTCAATGACCAGGCCGAACCCAAAAACTCCAACGACCACGACAACATTTACTACCATTGGTGGCCGATGAAAGACACACTTCAATGGGTTCAATATACCTTTGAACAACCTGCCACGGTATCTTCCACGAAAGTGTATTGGTTTGACGACGGCCCTTGGGGCGGCTGCCGCGTACCTGCTTCGTGGAAATTGCTGTACCAAACCAAAAGCGGCGAATGGAAGCCTGTCCAACCTAAAGGCACTTTCGGTACGGTGAAAGACCAATACAACGAATTGTCTTTTGAACCTGTGGAGGCAAAAGCCTTGAAAATGGAGGCATTGCTTCCCAAAGAGTACGCAAGTGGCCTTTTGGAGTGGTCAGTAAAGTAATAAGCGGCCTTTTTCTTTGTACTTTTCCCGAAAAAAGCAGTATTTTGCCGCCTTACAAAACCTATGATGAACCGATTGATTTCTACTGATTCACTGACGCGTGAGGCGTACGTGAGCGATTGGCGTAACACGTATCACCACTTTCTGACTGAGTATGAGGGTTCTCATGTCTCTTTTATTCCTGAATTGCTCCCTGAGTTTGCCACGAAATTTGACGTTTTTCAAGTTCTTGACATCCTCCAAAAAAGGCTGGGAACAGAAACGCTGCTTCGGGCGCTCAACCCAAACGAAACGATTGCTTCTCCGTTGGCAGAAAACAATGACAGCCAATGGCTCAAAAAATCAAACATGGTTGGGGTCAATATCCGTACCATCGGGAGCTTTTGGAATGTGGTAGGTTATGCCCTCACTCTTCCCAACTTTCACGATTCCATCCACCTTTTGCCGATTTGGGAGCCCGGTGTGGTGGGCAGTTTGTACGGTAAAGTCAGTTGGAATATCAACGGTGAATTTTACAGTTGGCAGCTTCAACAAGTCATTCCTTGGTTGGATACTGTTGAAAAACAACTCAAAGTTGTCGTCAATGTCCTTCACGCCTTGGGCAAAACGGTAGGTTTGGACGTGATTCCGCACACCGACCGTTTTTCGGAAATCGTGCTGATTCACCCGCGTTTATTTGAATGGGTACGGCGCGACGGCGGGCAACTGATTGACCATTCGGAAAACGTTTGGCAGGAAGTGGAGGAAATTATTTGGCAACAGCTTCACCTCATCGGAACCGCCGATGGAAGTTGGCTGACGTATGCCAAGGAAGTACTTTTCGACCCAGATATTCCGCTGCTGAGCGATAAAAAACGGCAGGAAGTTCTCTTCGGTTTTGACCAACAACAACGTCTTTATCGTCGGTTGACGTTGATGCAAATCTTAGTCAATCAGGGCTATGAGACCTTGCCGATGACCATGGCCCCTCCCTACCGTGGCTTACACATCAACCCCGACGTATCCATCATTGACGAGCGCGGCACCCCTTGGTACCAATACGAATTTGATCATCCGCAGGCGATGTCGCGGGTATTCGGGCCCTTGACGCGCTATCGTTTTTATCATTCCAAAAACAACAATCAGGAGTGGGAACTGGATTTTGACCGACCAAACTTAGCGGCTTGGCATTATTTTACCCGCAAATACCACGAATGTCAACAACAGTTTAATTTTGACTTCATGCGCGGCGATATGGCACACGTCCAAATGCGCGCCGACGGGGTGCCTGTCAAAACCAACGCTTTTTATGACCCGCTTTGCGCCGTAAAAAAATACGTGCAACACCACGGTGCTCCTCACTTTGCGTTTTATGCGGAAACCTTCATTGCACCGCCCGATGTGATGGGCTACGGCAACGAACTCGACCACCTCGAAGCTATTGGAGCCGACGCTACTTTAGGAGATTTGCAGGCATCCATTGTAGGAGAGCCTATCTTTATGGAACGCTTTGCCGAGTATGACCAATTGCTCCGTACACGGCGGTTTGCACCCAGTTTTACCATCATCACGGCCGACAAAGACGACCCTCGATTTGATGAGTTTTACCAAACGGGCAACTTGGTTCGCTATTTTATCGGGTTGTTTTTAACCGACATGCCCAGTTATTACAGTTTAGGTTTTGAAGTACGCAATCGGCACGAAGAGCGCGACAAAAACGAAAAATATACGAAACTGTACGTATTTCAAATTCATGACGATGCCGAAACCGACAAAGTGACCCACGGACCGTTTGAATGGGGAGAAAACATGCAACAATTTCAAGACCTGACACACCTCCGACTCTTTGCCGAGTCTATTTGGAAGGAGATTGCTGACCAAGAAATTCGTTGGATACTGCCCCCCGATGCCACTGCGAAAAACAAACTCATCGCGTGGACGCAGGCGAATCAGCCTACTTATATTTTTGTCGCTAATTTGGATAGTGAACACGAAGCAGAACTAAAAAAAGTACCGCTGAAAGGCTATCAACTTGTCTTTGAAACGGCTCAAACGTTGAAAGACAAAAAGTGCATGGCTTCAAGCAGCGGGAGAGTATATAAAATTAAAAGTTAAAAGCAATTTGTCCTTCCGCCCTTGGCAGTGTCTCCACGGCCAAGCTAAATCCCTGACGGTAAATTGTATGACTGTCAGTGATTTAAAAAAGATTTGGCTTTTCCCCACAAAGCTTCCACTGTTTGGTTGGCATCTTCCGAAATTCTCAACCACAAAACGCCCCCCACAAAGACGCCCACAATCACGATTGATTTGGCCGCAATACCCACCAACGTGAGCCAGAGGCTTGCGTTAGAAACGGGAATCAGTCGACTTATTCCGTACGTAACTATTAACAAAGCAATTACTTTGGGAGTATTGGCGGTGAAAGGCTGCAAGCCAAATTTGGAATAAATAAACCAAAACTTAATGGAATTGTACATCGTCAGCGCCACCAACATCGCCAAGGCCGCACCGTTGAAACCGTACAATGGAATCAAAATTGCGTTGGCAATGATGAGCATAATGGTCTGAAAAATGTAAAAAGCGAGGTCGTACCGATAGTACTTGGAGCCTATCAAAATCTCGGAGTTGAGACCCGTCGCCATATCTACGACCCTCCCCAATCCCACAAAAAGCACCACCCATTTCCCTTGCTCATACACGGCTGCTTTCGGGATGAGCTTGAAAATACTGTCAATGTTGCACCAAATCCCCAAAAACAATAAACCGCCGACTATCAACAGATTAAGCGACGATTTTTTGTAAATTTCGTCAATGTGCTCCATGTCATTTCGTTGCCAGGATTCATTCAATAGCGGCGTACTGATGGACGCAAGGGCATTTCTGGGAATGGCAATAATGAGCGCTATTTTAGAAGCAATGTCAAATATGGCCGTATTGGTCATGCCGTTTTGGTAAGCCGCCAGAAAAAATTTCTCAATGTTCAGCGCCAAAGTGACACTCAGTCCACCTATAATCATCCAAAGTCCATACTGCCACATTTCTTTAAAAACAGGCTTACGCACAAAGCTGAAATCAACTTTCCAATACAGTCTTCCGAGCCATTGTAAATAACCCAACAAAGCCAACACCGCCACTAAATGAAGCAGTACCAACGCCGTTATGAGTTGGTCAAACGTAATCCAATGCAGGGCGTAAGCAATCGCTAAAGCGGAGTTGGACAGTTTAATGCCCAATTCCCGAATAACTGCTGGTACCACAATGCGCAGGTGAACGCGTGCATACGACTCCAATACGGTCATGTACACCAAACAAATCGTCAGAGGCAGTAGGAAATAATAATATTTGACCAGCAACGGCGAGCCGTCTTCGTAAATCCATCGAAAAAGGCCGCTTCCAAAAATGTACAGAAAACTGAAGATAAAACATCCCACCAACGGAGCCACCATCAGGAAAGCAAAAAAGCCATTGTGCTGTTTTTTATCGTCATTAAAGCGGTTGAAATAACGGACAGCTATCAACGGAATACCCAACTGAGTAAACGATGCAAACACCAAAGGAAAACTGGTAATGGTACTGTACAAGCCCATTTGGTCGGTTGACAGAAAAGCATTGTAAAGATACAGGACGTTGATGGTCCCAATGATGACTCCTAAATAAGTGACTACCGAATTTTTAAGACTTTGGCGAATGATAATTCCCATGAAGACAAGGTGTTATTACAACTTACGGAATACAGCAATTACAGTAGCTCCTTGCTGAAAGACCGGAAGCCTTTTGATCAACCAACGACTTGCTGCATGAATGATAGCACTAAAAATGTTTTTCCCCAGTGCTTTTTCCAACCACAAACGATAGGCCATACTACGATTAATAACATGAGCAGGTTGAATTGCGATTTCAACAATAGATAGATTAAATTGAGTCGCAATATAGGCCAATGAGCGAGCATCCCACAGCAGCATATGATGCGGAGGAACATTGAGCGTATGATAAGGATCCAATTTAAAAATAAGACTTTCATTGTTGGGAACACCAATTGCTAACAGCCCCCCCTTTTTCAGACATGCGATGGAGTCTTTTAGAAATTTTCCAACTTCATTGACGTGTTCAAACAATTGAAAAGCACAAACAACATCATAAGTTTCGGCTTGCTTTTCAGCGTGTTGAGCAATGGTTTCATCAACAATTAAAATATCATGCTGACTGCCATATTCAACCGCATCCGGATTAAAATCCAAACCAATTGCATGGGCTTTCTTCTCTTTTAATTTCTTCAAAAAATAGCCCATCCCACACCCAATTTCCAGCACCTTATCTCCTGAATTAATAGCTTGAAACACTTTCTCGTGTTCCCATTTCCAAACGGAATAATAGCCTTTGTATACACGCGCCAAATCAGCATAAAAAAGTCCGTCTCCTGCCAACGAAAAAGGATAATAAAAACGAAGTGAAGAGTCTTGACATTGATAAATATCTACCGTTTTTAAACCGGCAAAATAGCTGCTTACATTCATACCAAACTCCTGACTATATTGAGTGATAATCTGATTGGCTGAAAGTTGGCTTTCAAGTACTACATTGGTACTTCCTGTGAGTGGAGAAATTACAGTCATTTTATATTTTAGTGATTATGTTGAAATAATTAAGAGACTGGCACACGCATGTGCGAGGACAGAACGAACAATGGTTCTAAAATTATGTAAAGCACAAGCAACAACCATGACAGTATCTCTAAATTCAGTGTTATG
>Ga0247844_1008452_pt1 | contig 11162 bp, 9 predicted proteins | sample LaCtaG_FD_192421 | JGI IMG/M metagenome (GOLD analysis project Ga0247844, IMG submission 192421) | Freshwater microbial communities from meromictic Lake La Cruz, Castile-La Mancha, Spain - LaCruzMarch201714.5m_1 | ecosystem: Environmental > Aquatic > Freshwater > Lake | place: Spain: Castile-La...
ACAACCAATAGAAGGTTTTTTATTCGTTAGTTCTGGAGCAATTTATGGTAAACAACCATGGAATATATCACACATAAAAGAAAGTGATAGTTTTACAATAGACATAAACAACTCCAAAGTTGCTTATACTGAAGGGAAGAGAATTGCGGAATTATATTGTTCAACTTATTTTGAAAAATATAATTTGCCTTTAAAGATTGCACGTTGTTTTGCATTTGTGGGTCCCTATTTGCCTCTTGATACTCATTTTGCAATTGGTAATTTTATAAATAATATCCTACGTAATGAGGAAATTATAATAAAGGGAGATGGAAGTACCGTTAGGAGTTATATGTATGCATCAGATTTAATGGTCTGGCTTTGGAGTATTTTACTAAAAGGAGAAATAAATCAACCATATAATGTAGGATCAGATGAGTCTATTACAATTAAAGCATTAGCTGAAAAGGTTAAAATAGCTTCAAAATCTAAAATTGATATAAAAATATTGGGGTCTTCAATTGAAGTCGAAAATCTTGACGTCTATTGTCCAAATATTATTAAGGCTTCAGATATAAACTTATTTTTAAAAATAAATTTAATGAATTCCATTATTAGAACACTAAATTTTCACAAAAATGCCAAATAGAAATTGTCCCATCTGTGATTCTAATGAAAACTCATTGATAAAAGAAATCGATTTAAAAACTTATGATAACCATCCATTAGATAAAAATTATGAGCTAGTTGAATGTAATGATTGTGGTTTTGTTTTTTATAACACCAATATTACCCAGGAAATTTTAGATGAATATTATACAAACCAAAGCAAGTACGATAGTAAAGAGGTAGTTAGCGTTGGCGCAGGAGGAATTACCGAGCTTGATAAAGTGAGATTAATAGATACAGCAAAGATAATCAGTGATTATGTTCCTGATTATAATTTAAGTATTTTAGATGTAGGGTGCGCTTCAGGTGGGCTAATTGATTCTTTGAGTAAAATGGGTTATATTAATTTAACTGGATTAGACCCATCATCAATTTGTATTGAAAGGGTGGGTAAAATAAATAAATGTAAGACGATTCTTGGATCAATCTTAGACGATAAACTAGTTATAGAAGAAAAGTTTGATGTAATTATTTTAACTCATGTTTTAGAACACATACTTAATGTAAAAAAATTAATAATTAAACTTTATGATTTATTAAACGAAAATGGAATTATTTATATTGAGTGTCCTGACAAATCTAAATATCATGTGAATGTTCATGCTCCTTTCCAAGAATTCAACACTGAACATATCAAACATTTTTCTTTAACCTCATTTCAAAATTTATCTTCAACAATGAAAATAGATTTAATTAGAAATGGGTTAAGAACTTTTAAAATTGAAAATGGAAAAGATTATCATGCGTGTTATGCGGTCTTTAAAAAAAGTAATAAGTGGGAAGGTCAAATAAAAAAGGAAACTTCCGATGAAGATATTGATAAATATTTATTAGAATCAAAAAGGCAATTAGATCAAATTCTAAAAATTATTAACAATTTAAGCTGTAATAATATTATTTTATACGGTATAGGGCAATTAGCTTATAAAATTGTAAAGGTTATTGATCGTTCAAAAAAAGTTATATATGTTGACGGAGATTCAAGAAATCAACATAAAACTATTTTTGGAAACAGGATATTTTCACCAAATGATCTACCATATTTGAGTGATGAGAATACATGTATTATCATTACATCTTTGATCTCTAGTGATTCAATTAAGAGGAATATTAATAATATTTTTTATAATTCTAATATAAATTTTACAAAACCTGATTTAATAAGTTTAAATGTTATCGATAATGTTACTGAAATTTAGTGATTAATATTGCTTTAATTTAATATATTTAACTCGTTGGAAAAATAATTTAGAGAAATGATTTATCTGGTAAAGAGCAAAATTTAAATTTATATGAAAGTAAAAGTATTTGGTGCCGGAAGTGCGTTCAAGGATTTTATGGCTATAAAGAGTGATTCTACAGAAGTTGTATCTTGTTTTACAAATTCACCTACTTTTAGCACAATAATGGGTGTTGAGGTGAAAGCAAGTTTAACTGATTTTCTTGAGGTTCCTGCTGAGTTTATTATTTTAGCACTTCGAGATGTTGGAATAGCAAGAGAACAATTACTAAAATTCGGCGTACCACGAAATAAAATATTGTCTTTCTATAATAATGGTGACAGCGAGTTAAAAAGCTTAATTCAAAGTGATGTTAAGACATTAAATAGCTTGCTGAGTTTTGAATTGAGTTTACCAGTTATTTCAAATATGTGGTTACATCCTTCTTCTAATTACACTTTTGATAGTTTTGATTGGGTAAGAAATCAGACCTTTGAATTATTTGCTTTGCAGATAAAAGAAAAGTTCATAAATGGTGCCTGTGCTGAACTTGGAGTATATCGTGGTGATCAGTCATCAATTATAAACAGATTATTCCCCGAGAAAACTTTATATTTGTTTGACACGTTTGAGGGATTTTCCCAATCTGATATTGAAGTCGAAATCGAAACATTCTCTGAATCCAATTCTACAGATTTTTCTGATACTAGTATTGATATTGTGTTATCTAAGTTAATATTTCCGGATAGATGCATTATAAAAAAAGGTTTTTTCCCTGATACTGCTAAAGGTTTAGAAGTTAATTTTTGCTTTGTTAGTTTAGATGTAGATTTGTATGCTCCAACGTTTGCGGGTTTGGAATATTTTTATCCTAGATTAGAGATGGGAGGAGCTATATTTGTTCATGATTATAATAATGTTAGATTCAAAGGTGTAAAACATGCAGTTGATGAATTTACCAAAGAACATAATTGCATTTCCATTCAAATTCCTGACGCATCAGGCTCAATCGTTATTCTTAGGTAAATTAAAGATTTGAGTAAAATGAAATTTAGTGATCAAATAGGAGTTTGGCTTTATGACTTAGGCTACACTCATTATTTTTATGTTGGTGGGGGCAATATAATGCACCTGACTGAAAGCCTTTCCCACAATCTTATAGGCATTCCTGTTGTTCACGAAGTTGCAGCTGGTATAGCTGCAGAATATTTTAATGTAACTGCCAGAGATGGTAAAAGAGCATTAGCTCTTGTGACAACGGGGCCTGGGCTTACCAATATTATTACAGCCATTTCTGGCGCATGGTTGGAAAGTAGAGAATTACTTGTTCTTGGTGGTCAGGTTAAAGTTGGTGACTTGTCATCAGAAAATCTAAGGAGTCGAGGAATTCAAGAAGTTAAAGGTGTTGAAATAGTAAGATCAATAACTAAACATGCTTTTCAGGTTTGTAAACCATTAGGTGCGAATGAGTTTTATAGGTTAGTTTCAGAAACATGGAAACCTCGGAAAGGCCCTGTATTTTTAGAAATCCCTTTAGATGTTCAAGCAGTAACAGTTGAGAAAGAAATTATTTCTAATACAAATAATAATATTTTACAGAGGGGTTCGGAAGAGGAAATTCAAAGCGTTGTGGACAGGTATAATTCCTCACATAAACCAATAATATTAATTGGAGGAGGTATTAGTTATAGTGTTTCTCAAAAACTACAAAAAGGATTTCAGGAGTTGAAAGTGCCCTTGATGACAACTTATAATGGTGCTGATAGAATTGATGGTTTTATCGATAACTATCTTGGCCGTCCGAATACTTGGGGCCAAAGGAGTAGTAATATTTTGATACAAGAGGCTGATTTAATTATAGCAGTTGGAACGAGATTAGGGTTACAACAAACTGGATTTAACTGGCAGGAGTTTGGAAGAAAAGCTTTTATAATTCAGGTTGAAATAGATCATGCCGAACTAACTAAAGGACATCCAAGGGTTGATTTAGGGCTTTGTATCGATGCGGACGATTTCATCGTCAGATTCATGTCAGCGAATCTTAAAATACATAATAATTGGTTAACTTTTGCAAAAAAAGTGCGTGCAGTTATACCACGAATAGAAGATGTTAATAACACAAGAATAGGTTATATTTCTCCTTATGAATTTATTTTAACTCTCGAATCACTAACTACAGAAAAAGATTTGATAATTCCCTGTAGCAGTGGTAGTGCGTTTACACTTACCATGCAAATTTTCCAACAACGTTATGGTCAAAGGGTTATAACTAATAAATCACTCGCTTCCATGGGTTACGGACTATCTGGCGCAATAGGTGCATGTATTGCAGAGGATAATAATCGTAGAACTATATTAATTGAGGGAGATGGTGGGTTCGCTCAGAATTTGCAAGAAATTGGTACAGCAGAAATTAATAACTTAAATTTAAAAATATTTATTTTTCATGATCAAGGTCATGCTTCAATTAGAATGACACAAATTAATTATTTTGGTGGGAAATATCTGGGATGTGATAAAAAGTCAGGCCTGGGACTTCCAATTTGGGATAAATTATTTGAGGCATGGAATGTTCCTTTAGTTCATATAAATATTGGTTTTGAAAAAGATGAGCTTTTTATAAAACACTTTAATGAACCAGGATTATGTGTTTTTTTAGTTCATATAGATCCTGAACAAACATATTTCCCCAAAATTTCAAGTAAAATAACTTCGACAGGAACAATGGTTTCCAACCCTATTGATAAAATGACACCAGAAATTGATTATCTAAAAGGATTAAATGTTAGTTTTGACTGAATTCAACTATTAAATGTAACTTACTTTTAACAAAATGTAAGAAGTTATATCAATCTTATATATTATTTGCTTGAATTTTAAATAAGATCTTTGAAAAATTTGAATTATGATATTTTAATTTTGTTTAATCCTGTTAAACAAAATTCTATTATTTGCATACTCCTGATAATTATCTTATATGAAAATAGCATTAATAACTGGAATTACAGGTCAGGACGGAGCCTATCTGGCTGAATTCCTATTAGAGAAAGGGTATATGGTTCATGGAATGAAAAGAAGAACCTCTTTGATAAATACGGATAGAATTGATCATTTGTTTCAAGATATACACCACTCAGACGGTAGGTTCGTATTACACCATGGAGATATGACAGATAGCACGAGTCTTATGCATATTATCCAAAGAACCCAACCCGATGAAATTTATAATCTTGCAGCTCAGTCACATGTTGCAGTTAGTTTTGAACAACCAGAATATACGGCCAATTCAGACGCACTTGGAGCGTTGAGAATTTTAGAATCTATAAGAATTCTTGGATTAACTTCAAAAACTAAATACTATCAAGCTTCAACCTCTGAACTATATGGTTTAGTTCAGGAAACACCTCAAAAAGAAACTACACCATTTTACCCCAGAAGCCCTTATGCTGTTGCAAAACTATATGCTTATTGGATCACTGTAAATTATAGGGAAGCTTACAATATTTATGCATGTAACGGAATACTTTTTAATCACGAATCTCCAATTAGGGGAGAAACTTTTGTTACAAGGAAGATTACGCGAGCTTTAGTAAGAATTAAATTGGGCACTCAGGAGTGTTTATATTTAGGTAATCTCAATTCAAAAAGAGATTGGGGCCACGCAAAAGACTATGTTGAGATGCAATGGATGATGCTACAACAAGATACTCCGGAAGATTATGTTATTGCAACTGGTGTGCAATATTCAATAAAACAATTTATTGATATAGCTTCAAATAAGATAGGACTTGAAATTAAATGGTCTGGTGATGGTCTTAATGAGGTTGGAATGCATAATAATAAAGTGATAATTAAGGTTGATCCAAAATACTTTCGTCCAACTGAAGTTGATTCACTTTTAGGAGACGCTAGTAAAGCAAAATCTAAATTAGGTTGGTTTCCCAAAATAACTTTTGAAGAGTTAGTTAGTGAGATGATCATCGAAGACTTAAAAACAGCAAAAAAAGAGCAATTAGTTAAGAATACAAATTTTTAAGCAAGCATAAAATTATAATAAGAATTAAGATAATCTAATTAAAATGAAAATTTGGTTAACAGGGGGTTCAGGAATGGTTGGACATAACATATTGGAACATTCTTTCTTGAATTCTCATGATGTTTTATTTCCAAGCAGAGGAGAGTTGGACTTACTCGATTTTAACGCAGTTAAAAATTGGGTTAAAATCAATAAACCAGATTTTGTAATTCATACAGCGGGTATCGTAGGTGGAATTGAAGCTAATATAAATGATCCAATAAAATTCTATCTTGAAAATTTGGATATAGGTAGAAATGTAATTTGGGCATCTAAATTACATAATGTTGAAAGTTTATTAAACTTAGGTAGCTCGTGTATGTATCCACGCTCTGCTGAAAATCCATTAAATGAAGATATGATTCTAACTGGTCAATTAGAACCTACCAATGAAGGCTATGCGTTAGCTAAAATTATGGCATTTAAGCTTTGTGAATATATTAGTAAGGATTCAAAGAATTTTCAATATAAAACATTAATTCCTTGCAATATTTATGGTCGATATGACCATTTTGATCCTATTAAATCTCATCTTATTCCAGCGGTGATTCAAAAAATTCACTTGGCAAAAGTGGGGAATCTAAAGTCAGTAGAGATTTGGGGTGATGGCTTAGCACGAAGAGAATTTATGTATGCAGGAGACTTAGCTGACGCAATTTGTCAGGCAGTTAATTCTTTTCAAGCGCTTCCTAATTACATGAATATTGGATTGGGAGAAGATTACAGTATAACTGATTATTATCATACAATAGCCAAAGTTATTGGTTATAATGGTAGTTTTAATTACAATTTGAGCAAACCAGTTGGCATGGCAAGAAAATTAGTATGTGTCGATAAGCAAAATAATTGGGGTTGGAAACATAAAATGTCACTTGAGGAAGGTATCTTCTTGGCGTATGATTATTATTTAAATCAGGTAAAATGATTAAGTATGCAGAAATTTAAATATCCTTTAGCTACCTCTTCCTGGGGGGACGAGGAAATAGGTGCAATGCAAAGTGTTATTTCATCAGGAAATTTCACAATGGGGGAAAAAGTTGCTGAATTTGAAACTGATTTTTCCAGGTATATAGGTAGCAAATATTGTTTGATGGTAAATTCTGGATCATCTGCTAACCTTCTAATGATAGCAGCTTTATTCTATACGAAGAATCAAGAAATTAGATTAAAACGTGGGGACGAAGTTATTGTCCCGGCTATTTCCTGGAGTACAACCTATTATCCCTTATATCAGTATGGCTTAAAGATTAAGTTTGTTGATGTTGACCTGGAAACGTTAAATTATGATCTCAATAGTTTGAAAGATGCCGTAAATGAAAATACCAGAGTAGTTATGGCCGTAAACCTATTGGGAAATCCAAATGATTTCAAGCTAATTCGGTCTATTATAGATCCTTTTAATATAGTTTTAATTGAGGATAATTGTGAATCGTTAGGTGCTAAGTTTGAAGGTAAATTTGCCGGAACCTTTGGTTTGATGGGTAGCTTTAGTTCTTTTTTTAGTCATCATATTTCTACCATGGAGGGTGGATTAATTGTTACAGATAATCTGGAGTTATATCATATCTTATTATCATTAAGAGCCCATGGTTGGACCAGAAATTTGCCTTCGGAAAATCTAGTAACAGGTACTAAGGATTCTAATTCTTTTGTTGAATCTTTTCGTTTTGTATTACCGGGATATAATGTAAGACCCTTAGAATTAGAGGGGGCAATTGGTGTGGAGCAGCTCAAAAAACTTCCTTCTATAATAGATAATCGCCGTATTAATGGCGCTAAAATTCAGTCTGCACTTAACAATCATCCTGATATCTTAATACAAAAGGAAATTGGTGAAAGTAGTTGGTTCGGATTTAGCCTAACCATTCGTCCAGGGAGCAAATTAACTAGAGATTTATTGCTAAATAAACTAAATGATTTAGGATTTGAAACAAGACCAATAGTAACAGGTAATTTTGCGAAAAATGAGGTTGTAAAATATTTTGATTATGAAATTTTTGGAGATTTGAATAATGCCAATCATATTGATCAAAATGGTTTATTCATAGGTAATCATCATTATCCAATGGATGATGCAATTGAAAGACTAAAGTCATTAAAAAATTAGTTTAGGCAAAGTGGTTAAATTAAATAAATATATTAGTTCCTTTTTAAGGAAATCTTTAAATGGTCTCATTAGAAACAAGAGAGAAGTTAATGATATATCTGATTTAAATATAAAAGATGAATATGTGGTTATTTCTTTCACTGGTGGTATGGGTGCTCAAATATTAAGTTGTGGTATTTATTTTGATTTATTTGAAAAAGGATTTAAAGTAGCTGCCGATTTAAGTTATTTTGATGGCAATGAAATGGAGCCTTATCAATTGGATAATGGCTTAACCCATTGGCATTGGCAATTATATGATTTTGGTATAAGTAAAGATTTTTTTTCTACTGATTTTGGAAAAAAACATTTTTATGTTTCTGACGGATTGTTAAAATCTGAATTGGCTTTTAATGCTTTTTTAAATCCCAAAGTGAAAATTAAATTTGCAGATATTACATTTAAGAATATTCAAAATGAATGTTTACTGAAATATGGAGTTAATTTTTCAAACCCTAATTATTTATGTTTACATATCAGAAGAGGTGATTATTTAAATGTAGCAAGTTATCTGGTTCCTGAGAATTATTTTTTGGATATTTCTTCTAAATTTATTGGTTTGGTTGATACCATTGTTGTCTTTTCAGATTCACCTTTAAGCGCAGATTTTACCAATGAAGTTAAAAAAGGTTTTATACAGAGTTTTTTGTTTGAGAATTCAAATTTTTCTCCATTTTTAACTCATAGTGTAATGAGACATGCTAAAATCTTAGTTTGCTCAAATAGCCAATTTAGCTTTACTGCTGGCATTCTTAATGATAATCTTGTAATTTTACCTAAAATTTGGTTTGGGAAGGAATTGGAATCATTAAACGATTCAATTAGTAAATCATCTAAATTTATGATTTTATCTTGATTTTTAAAGTTAAACTGTAATTATGTGGCGTATACTAGATATTAAATGCTAAAGGTTAAACTATCAATCCCTGGTTTTGGACGTTGTCTAAATCTTTCACAATTTTTAGGAAATAGGGAGAATATTTTAGATAATTGTCGTTTTTATGTAAATGATGATTATGTTGAAGAAGTTGATTATTGGTTCGTTATAGATGATTTGCAAAGGCCCAAAGAAAGTGTTAAAGTTCCACAACAAAATATATTTTTCTTAACTGCTGAGCATATATTTGATGTAGGTTTTTATGACACTCCAAGTAAAGTTTTGTTTTTAAATCAGTTTTATAATGTTTTTTCTAGTTATGATATTTTTAAGGATAATGCTAACTATACTTTCCCTTTTTTAGGATGGATGATAAATGCCAATCATGGAGCATCCATTTTTTCAGATACTACCCGAGATATTAATTGGTTGAAAAAATATGATAATTTTGAAAAATCTAAACTTATTTCTGTTTTTTGTTCATCTAAAATTGTAACCCCTTCTCATCTACTAAGATATAAATTTGTTGAAAAATTAAAAAATTATTTTGGCGATCAAATAGATTGGTACGGTAATGGAATAAACTCAATTCCTCAAAAATGGGATGGTATAGCACCCTACAAATACCATGTGGTATTAGAAAATCAATCCAGACATAATATTTTAAGTGAAAAACTATATGATTGTTATTTAGGTCTGTCATTTCCATTTTATTGGGGTGCACCAAATATTTCGGAATTTTTTCATCCAGATTCTTTTGAAGCTATTGAAATATTAGATTGGAAAGGGGCAATTGATACAATAGAAAAAAATATATCAAGCGACAGATGGTTGAGATCTAAAGAATTACTTTTAGAAAGTAAAGAAAGAGTATTAACAAATTATAATCCGTTCTATAGGATATTAGATATTATTAATAAATCAGAAAAGTCTTTGTTTAATAAATCAAAAATTGAACTTTTATCAATAAATGAAATTAAAAAAAATAATTTTGGTTTAGATAAAAGAATAAAAAATAAGCTAGGAAATTTATTAGTTAGTCTCGGGAATAAATCTAAAGTAGATTGATACATTACCATATAATTTTTCATGTCTCATAATTTAAAAGTAGTTATATTATCGCATAATCGTCCTGACTATCTCATAGAAAGCGTCCAATCTGTGGTTGAAGCCTCCAGGTTTTTACCAAAGGAAATAGAATTTTTGATTGAGGTTTCAGATAATTCGGATAATGATAAATGTTCTAATGCTATAACTGGGAAATTTAAAGAAGTTAATATCGTTTCCAGAATTCCGGTCCTTAGTCCAATTAGTCATTTCAAAAACGTTATTTCTGAGGCAGATGCTGATTTTTTAGTTATTTTTCACGATGATGATATTATGGAAAATAATTTTTTAGTTAATCTATTTAATCTTATTATCCAGAATAATTCTATTGCTGCAGTTGCCGGAAATGCTTATTATATGAGAAGTAATAGGATTACTAAAAGTACTTTTCTAGATAAAAAATTAAATTTCACAGCGATTGATACCCTCAATCAATTAGTTAATTGCTATTTTAGGTATGACAAGCAAAGAATTGCACCTTTTCCAAGTTATATGTACAGGGTTGATTTACTTAAACAGGTAAATTTAGATAACATTGATATAGGTAAACATGGGGACGTGGCTTTATTAATTGAAGTATTAAATTTTGGTAAAATTTTGTGGACTCACGAAATTATAATGAATTACAGGTTGCATGGCAATAATGATAGCGGAGTTTTTTCGTTTTTTGACAATCTGAATCTTTATAATTATTTGAAATACGATAAAAAAATAACGAACTCATTAGCGTTAAAAAATTACCACTTTCAATTTTGGTGGACTTGGTATAAGGAATTTATTAAAGATAAGAGTATTTTTCCTTATCCAAATAGGGTCTTGATAATTAAAAAATTTATTAATAGAAATTTAATTTCCCTTTTATTATTTGATGTCGGGTATAAAAAATATATGCTTAAAATTAAATATAATCAAATTAGTGCTAAGGTTTTCAAGCTTTTAAATAGAGTAAATCAAAATTTTTTATTCATATAACCTTCTTAACGCATCTTCCACAATTTTTTCACCATACTTATTTTCAATATTAACTTTAATCATTTCTCTATTGTAATCATTGTACTTCATAAGCATTTCTTTAATTCCTCTAACTAA
>Ga0247844_1008456_pt1 | contig 11160 bp, 16 predicted proteins | sample LaCtaG_FD_192421 | JGI IMG/M metagenome (GOLD analysis project Ga0247844, IMG submission 192421) | Freshwater microbial communities from meromictic Lake La Cruz, Castile-La Mancha, Spain - LaCruzMarch201714.5m_1 | ecosystem: Environmental > Aquatic > Freshwater > Lake | place: Spain: Castile-La...
GTGTAAAAAACACTCGAGAGATCGCCTCATATCTTTGAAGATCGCTGTCACCAGCCTTGGGCCAGGGTCTGGCCGTGGAAAAAACTGAACTCATAAATCCTCCAAGCCAAAAAATAACACGGAGGCTTCACTTGAAGATTTAAAAAGTTACATTGACAGCTAAGTCTGCGAGTATTTAAGTTCCAACTTCAACAACAAAACTGCAAAAACCCCTGAAACATACCGTTTGAGCAGTCGATCGATGACCTCTTTCGGCATATTTCCGGAATCTTTATATTGATTGAGTGCGGTTTCCAAGTGGTGCATATGGGTCTGCAGTGGAACAAGATCTAGCATACCCGCTGAACCCTTGATGCAATGAAAAGCTCGAAAGATGGAATTGTATTCAGCCGAGAACTCGGCACCTTCCTCAAGAGCAAGAAGACTTTTCTCTGCGTGATCAATCAGCTCGAAAGCTTCCGTTTTAAACTCTAACATTTCATCATCATTAATTTTCATGCGACCAACTCATCGGTGGTCCAACAGTGAACTAAAGATGCTTGGTCCAATCTTAACAGTTAGATCTCGAGACCTTTCTGAAAATGAAACATTTTTCTAGGCTATAAAATAGCCCAGTCGAATGCCCTTTGCCAAAAGTTCAGCGAAGCGAGCTGCAGCAAATGAATCGATTAGAGACATATTTCTTAAATTGGAGTTTCCTGAGTTCTCATTTAGATATTGATCGATACCTCGACCACCCATCACCACTGGATTTCTAAATTGCAGTAGGCTTTCCAGTTGGGATTGAAAAGCTTTGTCACACATTGTAGCTGTCAGCACAAAAATTCGTTTTCTTTGATCACCATCAAGTCTCACTAATTCTTCGATGGGAAGGCCAATGCCAAGTTGCCGAGTCACTAGTCCATGCATTCGAAAAATTGAATTCATGACTAGCGCTGCTCCCTCATGACTTTCCTTTGACAAACCTGCAATAACAATTTCTCTGGACCGCTCGTCAGCTTGAACCACCGAAGTGCTCCTCTGAATCCAACTGCGAAGAAGGCCGGAAAACAAATGTTCGTCCTCGATTGTGAAATGACCAGAATGCCAGAGGGTTCCGATCGCCTCAAATGAAGGTTCAATAACAAATTCGCAGGTCTCAGCGGAAAGTAAAACTGCAGCAAGCAGACTTTCAAAACCGTCAAGGTTTTTAAAGTGAAGGGCTCCAAGCATTTGTTCCTTCGCCGCCACAAACTCGGAGGGAGTGTGGTTCTGTAACCGAGCCCTCAGTGCCGAAGGCTCTAGACTGCAAAGAACTTTCGGTTTTTCACCGTATTGCACCAATCGACCGATGGTATCTAGATGGCAAATATCTCTCATTTTATAGGTCCTACGATAGTTCCCTTGCTCACTGGCGTGTGAAAGAAAACCATAGCGATCTTGCCAATTTCGTAAAGAACCCGAAGGGATTTTCAATAGCTGCGACACCTGATGAATTTGCAGTTCAGGACCAAAAGCAGTTGAAGAAGACAGTTTTTCCATCGAAGTATGGCTCATTGCAAAAGCTCTTTATATCGGACCAACTGGTCCGCAAAAGCCGCAAATTCATTTAAGGCAATCTGATAATCTCCGACGGATCGAATCCACTGAACCTCCGCATTGGATTGTGCATTGAGAGCATCGATCAAGTTTTTCAGTTCGGTTCGGCCTTGAGAATAAGACTTATTGACCTCCTGAACAACTTGCTGGCGAAGTGCTCTTGTTCGTTCGTGTGACAAAGCGACGTTCCGAGCTGACTGAAGCTTGAGGCTCAAGTAATTTTTTTGATCCAGCAGACTTGCCCGCAGTCTTTCAAACCTAATTTCTTCCTTCATTCGGAGTGCTCTTTTTGAGGCCAGCTCCTCCTTGAGAACTTCAGATCCAAATTTCCATTCCAGCTGCAGGCCCGTAGAATATTTGGGATAGCTTGCAGAAAGAGCTTCTCTGCTCGCGGTCCCTGCACTTGGATCGTTCCCGCTGAACTGAGCACCCAAAAGCCAAGCCAAAGTGACATCTGACTTTGCTTGCACAGCAGATTCTAGAGATCGCTGGGCTTCAACTCTTAAAGACTGCTCTCGAAAGGCCCTCAGTTCGGTCAAATCGAGCTCTTGAAGTTTTGGCAGTTCAGGTATTCTGAGCTCCGCTTGCAAATCTAAATTTTCTGTTTTGCCAAGTTTTAATAGAAGACTGAGCTGAGTTTCTTTGCTGACAAAGTCAAGCGATGCCTGCTGGACACGCTGAAGTCGCCCTTCAAGCTCGGCTTGCACCTGAGGCAGCTCCCCCGGCGAGGCAAAACCCACACGAGATTTTTTAGCAACAGAGTCCGCCAGCTTTTGATATCGGTCTCTCGTGTTTTGGGACTCTCGATAATTCTCACGAGCCACAAAGGCTTCCCAAAAAAGTTTTACTGCATCAAGCACAGAATCTTGAAGCTCACGCAACCTTTGAACACTAGCGGCGTCATAGCTTGTTTTCTTAGAGCTGATTTCCGCTCGGTCGGCTTGTCCAAAAAAGTTGCCGACCAAACTTTGTTTCAAAAGAACACCATAGACATCTTGAATCTGGGAAGCTGGACTGACTGAATCTGACTTTTGCTGAAGGCGGTTCATTGCCACTGTGAGCAAAGTGCCAGTCAAAAAATTTCTCTCTAGGCCCAAAGCAGTCCGCTGTCGTTCGTACTTGGCGTCGACCAAAGTGTTCGGTGAAAAAGTCTGAAAGCGATCATTTTCAAAATTGGTTTCCGCAGTCAACTTCCAATCAAAGGCGCTTTGTGCTTCGACCCACTGGTACTTAAGTGATCTAAACTGGAGGTCAATTTCTTGACTTTGATATCCTTGTTGCAAAGCCAGTTCTGCAACTTTTTCAGGTGTTAAAACGACGGCTGCGATCTGCTGAGCATTCAAAGAAAGGAGCAGCAGTATCATGCAGCTAAACTGCAACATTAAATTCCCTCAAGACAGAATTCAGAGACGTCTTTTCATCAGTTGAGGCACTTCTTTTTCCTATAATCAAGGCGCAAGGAACTCCATAGTCCCCAGCTTGAAAACTTTTTTGAATCACTCCTGGAATCACCACAGACCATGCTGGCACCCTTCCTTTATGGACCACTTCTTGTTCGCCAGTCACATCAACAATGCGTGTGGATTTTGTTAGGGTGACTCCAGCGCCAAGAACAGCGCCTTCTTCCACGAGGACGCCCTCTACGACGATACAGCGACTTCCCACGAAGACTCTATCTTCGATAATCACAGGGGCTGCTTGCACGGGCTCAAGGACTCCACCAATGCCCACGCCACCGGAAAGATGAACACTCTGACCAATCTGGGCACAAGATCCGACCGTGGCCCATGTATCGACCATCGTCTGACTGCCGACATAGGCACCGATGTTTACAAAGCTAGGCATAAGGATCGTATTCGGCGCCACATAAGCACCATGACGGACAAAAGAGAGAGGCACGGATCGCACTTGATCTTGCTCAGAAAATTGTTTCACAGGAATTTTATCGAAGAATTGGAAGGCCCCACTCGGCATTTCCTGAGATTTTGTCAACCGCATATATTGAAGGACAGCCATTTTTACCCAAGCATGGGTCACCCAACTTCCTGATTTTTTATCGGCCACTCGAATCTCACCTTGGCCAAGAGCCTTAATCACCTCATGGAGGGTTTTGATGTGCTGAGGTTCCGGAGTCTTTCCCGCTTCGATGACTTTTTGAATCTCAAGAATTGAAGCTTCCATTTTATCCTTTATCTTTTCCATTTTTTTCAAGCCAAGTCAGACCATTCAGAATTGCAGGAACATGTTCAGTGATGACACGTTTGGCGGCCAAGCCCCTTTCCACTTCATAGGTTAAAGTGGGAATGCCTTTTTCAAGCCCCGCATAAGTTCCTAAAGATCCCGGGGTGGGATAACCGATGTCCTCTGTGATTTCATAGCCCGTGGTTTTTGCAATGGCCTCGGCCAATCCCCGACAGTCACCATTGATGTTGAGCATGGGATTCCAAGAGTGAAGGCTGATGATTGCCTCGATTTTGTGATCTTGAAGAAACTGCACAATGGATTTATTTTCTGGTTCACTCATGGGAGATGGACCCGGATTGTAGCGCGGTTTCGCAACTTCGGCAGTCCAATCTTTCGTAGGCAAATTACGATTCAAGTCCACACCGTTGGCATTGGTGCGCTGATGTTCCAGCATCCCTTCCCAGTTCACACAGGGAATCAGATGAATCTTCAGCTGAAAAGGAAAACTTGTTTTAAAACTTGCCAAGAGCCCCAGGCCAGCTTGGATTCCCTCGGGCTCATCACCATGAATTCCGCCCATAATTAGAACTTCCCTGGTATAATCCTCCCCAAAGGTAAAGGCTGGAATGGGTATGCCGGAAACTGTTTCACCAAAGAACCAAAGATTCATTTTTGTCTCCATCTATTTAAGTCAGCAGCAAATCGATTTTCTCAAAAGAATCTGGTTTTAGGGGAAACAAAAAAGTCTCCGCCATCCTTAAAAAATACGTCGAAACATCGGTCGAACGCAAATGCAGCTCCAGTGGACCTGTATGCGCCTGCAAATTGCCAGTTGAAAATTCAGATTGAATCAAATCACCCAGAGCTTCGCCGGAATCGACGAGGGTCACAGAATTCCCCATCACCCGGGCGATGGACGATTTGAGCAAGGGATAGTGAGTGCAGCCCAATATCAATGTATCAATATTTGATTCTTTCAGCGCAGAAAGATAGCGATAGGCCACAAGATTGGTGATGGGATCATCAATCCAGCCTTCTTCAGCTAGTGGAACGAACAAGGGACAAGCGACGGCCGCAATATGTAATTCACGCTCCCCAGCTCGTTCTCGAAGCCGCCGCTGGTACTCGCCGCTTTCCACAGTGGACCTCGTGCCGAGGACTCCTATGCGTCCGGACTCGCTGGCCTGTAAGGCAGCAGTAACGCCAGGGTCGATCACATTAAAAATTGGAACACCGTCGAATAAATTTTCCCGCACTTGGGTTGAAGCTGAATTGCAAGCGACCACCACAGCTTTTACAGATTGAGAAATCAAAGTCTTGGTCGCTTGTTCCAAATACTTGCGAATGGTTTGTGGCGATTTGGTTCCATAGGGAAGCCTGGCCGTATCACCGATATAAAGAAATTTTTCATTGGGAAATCGTTGAGCCAATGACCTTAGGACTGTGGTGCCCCCAAGACCTGAATCAAAAACTCCAATGGCACTCATGCACGCAGTCCATGGGCTACAGATTCATGAAAACCGGCTGATGTAATCTCCATAAAAAGTGCACAATGCTTCATTTCAGCGACACTCATTGCATTCATGTAGGACATTCCGCTGCGGATGCCGCCCATAATTTCATGCACAACATCTTTCACATGGCCCTTCACAGAGACCTGAGTGCTTTCGCCTTCTGCCGCCATTCCCTTTGGAACTCCCCCGCGCCAGGAATCTTGTGCCGACCGAGAGGCCATGCCTCGATAAAGTTTTCGTCCATGCTGAATTTCGCCGGGTGATTCGATAGTTCCCGCAAGCATAGATCCCAGCATCACGGTCGAGGCCCCTGCGGACAGAGCCTTCACCACATCACCACTGGTTTTGATTCCTCCATCCGCGATGACAGGAACACCTTTTTTCTCACTTACGTGTGAGCATATGGCCACCGCTGTGAGCTGCGGAACCCCCGCCCCTGTGATAATTCTTGTTGTGCACATGGAACCTGGGCCGATTCCAACTTTAATGGCATCTGCACCCCAGTCGATCAAATCTTCTGCGGCCTGAGCCGAGGCAATATTGCCAGCTATGATTTCGATTTTTGGAAACTGCGCTTTACACCACTCCAAAGTTTCTTTCATCTGAAGGGAATGGCCATGAGCAATGTCGATGGTCAATACTTCCACACCAGCATCCACGAGAGCTTGGGCCCGAGCGCGATCTTCTTCATTGGTGCCAATGCTTGCGGCGGGAATAAGTGCCCCACCTTTTTTGATTTGCACAAGCTGCTTCACTTGATCTTCTAGACTCATAAACCGATGTAAAATTCCAAGTCCACCCAAAGCACTCATCGCAAGGGCCATTGGAGCCTCTGTGATCGTATCCATATTTGCAGAAATCACGGGAGCTTCCACTGAACGATGTTTGGTGAGTCTTGCCGTTAACTGTGGATCACGCCGGGACCGCACCGAAGAAAAACTTGGGACAAGTAAAACGTCGTCGTAGGTCAGGCCTTTGCCACGGTGGGGGATCTCACGATAATTGAAAGTCAGTTCCATGTGCTTTCTCCCAAAGTCGAATCAATAACAGCTGACCAAGAATTGTGGCCGCAAACTCAAAGATCACCAACAAAGATAGCTGAATAGGCTCATCAGTCCAAGTGTAACTGTCTTCAAAACCAATGATGAAGAGTGGCAAAGCAAAAAACAGGACTCCCGAAAGTAAAAGCGCAGGCCAAAATTTCCGTCTCACAAGTTCTGCTGATCTACTGGGCGCATGAATATTGCCTGAGTCATAGCGAGGGTCCAAGCACACGACGAGGGGTACAAACAAAAATTGAAAAAGCTTCCAGAAAGTCGGTACGATCAGGGGAATGCCCCACAGAATTGCAATTCCAAAGGCGCGCATCTGTTCTTTAAGGACTTGAGCCAAGCGACGAAAAACAAACCGGAAGGTCCCGGCAAAGGATTTTGCCTTGAGGGCGCCAATCACCACTAAAGTTGTAAGAATTGGAAACACCAAGGTCGTGAGGATGGAAAGAGCTGCATACACCCACACCATCGAAGTCATTCCTTCGTTGCTGAAAACTTCATCTTGAAGTTTTTCGGTCAATTGCTGATCGAGCCATCGATAGGATAGGATCAGAATCAGAAGAAGGGCTCCACCTGATCGAAGAATAAGCATAGTGCGAACAAGAAAACGGTTGATGGCAAACGACATGGCAGTCAATGATGTGATTTCAGATGTTAGACATTGTCAACGGATGGATTTCCCTTAAATTCATTCTTTCGATCTTTCTCATTCGAGCACTGCCCCGGTGGCGAAATTGGTAGACGCACAGGACTTAAAATCCTGAGGTTCCAGCAATGGGCCGTGCCGGTTCAAGTCCGGCCCGGGGCACCAATTTTTCGCAGAAAAATTCGTCGATTGTCTATTGTCCACTATGGGATCTTCTCACTTAACTGTTTATCCACTATCTGGGGTTCGCGAAGTCTCTACCCCACCCACGGGCGAAAATTTGCCATTTATTTTTCTGGAGCGCTTGCGCGCTCTACGAGAAAAATCTGCTGCGCAGATTTTCCGGCCTTCGGCTCTTTTTGATGTGGTTGGGTAGATCAGGAATTGCGCGCGTTTCCGAGCGCGTAGCGGTCAACAAACAAGGGATTTTGTTCGCCACTGCTAGGTGCCTCTGGAGGTGGCTGGGCCAGAGGCTTGTGAACCATGGCTTGAATGAAGCTTAAACTAAAAATAAAAATCGGCTGAGTTTGATTGGATCGATCAATAGTCGCTCTACTAGACAAGGCGAAAGCTCGCTTCTGCCAAACTGGAATCACGACTCCAATTTCTATTCCGGGTGCATACCATATTCCACCAGCTTTGGCCCAAGCCAAACTTAAAAGTTCAGCTCTATAGAAGACGTCAAAGCGATCGGCTGGGATAGGCTGTTTTCCAAAATTAAAGAGACTGATTTGAGAGTATCGTTGTTTTTGAGAGTTCAGAAATCCAAAATCGAGCGCAAAACCAAAGGGAAGAAAGCGATCAGTGGCACCACCAAATCGCAATCCTTCAGAATATGCTCCGTCGCTAGCCCTCCTGCCAACCGGCAAAAGGAGTGCGTACTCGGAAGCTCCCACAATTTCTCCAGGCTTGGGCGCGGTAGTAGCGGCCGCAGCTAGCGAAATGAGAACGAGAAAAAGTGGGGCTCTAAAAAAATGCTTCATTTGCTCGTAGCTTACTGAAAGTGACCGACTTTGTCGCTTCAAAACCAAATGCTCTTAGAACAACCGCGACTCCGAAAACAATGAATTCTGAAACACGTGAAATCGCTTGTCCCAGCAAAGTGAATTATGCGGCTTTCTTTCGGGCAACCCAAAGATCGTACTCCGCCTGGATTCGGACCCACATCTCGGCGGTGGTTCCCAGCACCTTCTCTAGAGTGATCGCGAACTCGGGGGAGATCGCTCGTTTCCCGTTAACGATCTCATTGATCTTTCTAGGCGAGCACCCGCACTTCGCACCTAGCTGAGTTTGATTGAGGCCCATCTCTTTCATGTAGACTTCGCTGAGGACGACTCCGGGATGCAGGGGTTTCGGATTTTTAATCATAAGTACCTCTAATGATAGTTCTCAATTTTAACGTCAATAAACTCGCCGGACTTGAACTTGAATGTAATGCACCAAGGAAGCTTGATCGTGACACTCCATTCGTCCTTCCTGTCGCCCTGTAGCTTATGGAGCCGGATGTTGGGCGGTTGACCTTTAATTTTTAAATCGTTCATATCCGAGGTTCCATGCATGATCGTCAGCAAAGCCTTGGCTCTTATCCACAGCTCCTTCGGCAGAGACCTTGAGCTGTTGGTCTCCCAGATATCAATCGCTATCTTGTTGCCAAAGTTGCGGATCACGACGACCTCTATATGACACTATACCACCTAGTGTAATATACGTCTAGCGTTTATTGGTTCGAGCTTGGCTGGCCAGGAGCGGTGGAAAAATGCCGGAAATGTCGCCAGATCGAATTTACGCGCAGATCTCCAAGATCGCGGTTCGATAATCGTCAAGAAAGGGGCACCACTTAATTAAAAATCCCAATATATTTAAATACATAGAAGACAGAATTGCTTTCGCAGATAAAATCGCGTGCATCAGAATCGTCCATTTACAAAACGTACTACGCTGTAGTACAATATAAAAATGCGCTACGAATGGGAACCTGACAAAGCAAAAAGCAATCTCAAAAAACATGGAATTTCCTTTGAAGAGGCAAAACAAGCGCTCAATAGCGGCTTGATTGTGGTGCTGAAGGAAGACTCAGAATCCGGAGAAGACCGATTATGTCTATCTTGGAATGTGTAAAAAGTTAAATGTGCTCGTTGTCGTGACCGCATTCCCGAAAGAAGAGGTCATTAGAATAATTTCCGCGCGCAAAGCAAATAAAAGGGAAAAAATACTATGAAGCGCAATCATGATTTTTCAAAAGCTGCAGTTATCAAAGGACCTCTCAAGTCTAAGTCTCAAGTCGATGCTGCTTTAGGTGAGCAAAAAACCTTAACTTCGATTCGTCTTGATAAAGAAATTGTCGAGGTCGCAAAGCAGAAGGCCCAAGAAGCAGGGGTTGGCTATCTGACATGGCTCAATAAAAAGCTGAGGAGCGCGGTTCTTGGCGAAGAAGCTTTGGAAGATCGCGTTCAAAAACTTGAAAGGGCAGTTTTTAAAAAGAAAGCTCTATAGCCAGCCTCGATTGGGAACAGGATCGAATGTTAATCAGAACTCTGAATAAATCAAATTCTGCTGAACTAGCGAAAGTTTTCGAGGTTCAAGTTCGATCTTATCGTGTTGAAGCTGCATTGCTCGGAGTGACGTCGCTTCCTCCGCTCGAAGAAACCCTTGAGGATCTCAAAGAATCCTCGGATGAGGCTTATGTAGCCGTTAAGCAAAACGCAGTTGTCGGCGCCTTATTTCTTGAGAAATCAAAAACTGAAGTTTTGATCAGCAAACTCATTGTCGACCCGCATTTTTTCGCCAGGGAATCGGAGAGAGTCTTTTGGCATATTCCCTCAGTCGCTATCCTGAATTGAACTTCCTAGTATCAACGGGAGCAAGGAATTTGCCAGCGGTAGGCCTTTACCAAAAGTACGGCTTTTTAAAGTTTGAGAAACTCAATGTTGCGGATGACTTGAGACTCACAAAATTCCGTTTGGTCCGGCAACACTTATCAACGGTTCGAGTATGCCTGGCATGGGGTAGGAGACATTCGACGAAAATCGCCCCAGATCGAATTTACGCGCTGATCTCCAGAATCGCGGTTCGATAGTCGTCAAGCAGGGGGCACCACAAAGAAAAACGAAAAATCAAAATTCAACCATTACCAGCAAAATTTGAGATTAATTCTCGCCGGACTTGAAACGAGAGAGCGACCCTTGTCGGATGCGACCTTGGGAGCATTCGATAAGGGGCATCAGTCCACGATGGACTGATGAGCGAAGGGCCCCGGCTCTGGGACTTCAGCGCGTGATGCGCTGAAGTGGGAAGACCAAGTCCGGCCCGGGGCACCAATGTCTCATTTTGAGATTTTCGTAAAATTCATTAAATTTGAATACTTAGATTAGGACAGCTGGAGATATCTTTCGGAACTTGTTTTTCCAAGGTTTTTAATGGATAATAAAGTTATGGAAAAACAGTCAACTCTTTCTACAAGTATAGATTCTGACCTTAAAAAAGCATTAGCAGCGTTTTGTAAAAAGCGAGGTCTTAAAATTCAAAGTGTAGTTGAAAATGCCATTCGCGAGCAGCTCGAAGATGAAATTGATCTTGCTAGCTATGACGAACGAAAAAACGAAGAAGAAATTTCTCTGGCTGCGGTTCTTAAGAAAATAAAAAAATGAGTTCGAAGACTTATGAAATTGTTTTTAAAAAGAGTGCTGCTAAAGAATTGCAAGGCTTGCCTCAGAAAATTCAACAAAAAATATTAGATGCTGTTCAGCTCCTTTCTTTAAATCCATATACTGAATTACTCCAGATTAAAAGAATGAAAGGTGCAGACTCACTTTATCGAGTTCGTATTCAAGATTATCGAGTCATCTACCTGATCGAAAACAAAATAATCAAAGTTACGATTATCAAAATCGGACATCGCAAAGAGGTTTACGAATAATTGATGCAAGCAGTTCGAAACTCCTCAAGCTGGCTGCACCACCTACTTACTGAGCTGTATTTTTGTATTGGGGTTCAAATCACCTCAAGGATCCGCTAAAAAACCTGCCGGAAAAAAAACTGAATTTGGAATACCTTCGACGTCTAGGTGTCGGATTTCCTCGATTTGTGCCAGGCGATTTCCTGATCTTGTGCCACTCCTAAAAACCTGAGCAGCAGTTAGTGTTGCGCAATTTCCTGTGGCACAGATTCAGTGTCAACTTTTTCTTGT
>Ga0247844_1008460_pt1 | contig 11153 bp, 8 predicted proteins | sample LaCtaG_FD_192421 | JGI IMG/M metagenome (GOLD analysis project Ga0247844, IMG submission 192421) | Freshwater microbial communities from meromictic Lake La Cruz, Castile-La Mancha, Spain - LaCruzMarch201714.5m_1 | ecosystem: Environmental > Aquatic > Freshwater > Lake | place: Spain: Castile-La...
CAAGCCCGACACCTTCGGTTACGAGGGTACACTGAGCCCTGAGGAAGCGGCGCTGCGCGAACAGGCGCGGAAGTTCGACCGGACCGTCTGGCAAGGGATACTGATCGGCGCCGTGGTCGGCACCGCGGTCGGCGTTGCGGCGGGTGGTGATACCGAGGATGCCGTCGGCGGCGCCATCATCGGTGCCAGCGTCGGGGCCATCGCCGGTATCTATGTCGCCCACATGCAGCAACGCTATGCCAACAAGGAAGATCAGCTCGATGCCATGATCACGGACGTGCGCAACTCCAATCGCGAAACCGAAACCCTGATCGCCGATGTGAAGACCGTCATCGCGGAGGACCGGCGTCGGTTGGCGTCCGTCCAGCAGCGGGTGGCCCAGGGTCAAGCCGGCGCCAAGGAGTTGGAGCAGGAGCGCGGCCGGGTGTGGGGCAATCGCCGGGTGGTGGAAAAGGCCGCGGTGGGCGGGCAGGATCAATACCGGATGTTCGAGGGCGCCATCCAGCGGTTCCAGAAGAACAACCCCGGGGTCAAGACCTCCGGTTTCGAGCAGGCACTCACGAGCTATCGCAACAATCTCGCGACACTCGACCGCCTGGCAGCGAGCATGGCGAAGGCCTGACACGAACCCCGGCGGCCGAAGCTTTGGCCCGGGCCGACATCGCGTCTGCGCGGCCCTCGTCCGGCTAACGGCCATGGAAGGAAGATCAGCCGCCCCGGAAGAAGAATGTCCCCCGTGGGAGCGGCGTCCCGCCGCGATGCGGTACCGCGGTGACCTCGAACGCTGCGGTGACACGCCCGGCCTCATCGCGGCGGGACGCCGCTCCCACGGGGTCGCCGCGCGACTTTCACGGTAACGCCTCGATCCGGTGGGCGACCGATGATCACGGCCGTGTTCCGGCCACGCGATCAATGTAGTACGGTGAGGCACAGACACGGGTGGCGAATGCGCCCGAACGCGGAGTCTGGAAAGAACGTGTCTCACGCCAAGGCGCCAAGCACGCCAAGAAGCGCGCAATCCTGCGGTGACCCCCGTCACCCCGCGAGCGCCTCCGGTTTCGATAGCGGCTTGAAGCACCTTGGCGTCTTGGCGTGAGACATTCCGGGTCTGAGCCAAGCCGGTGCGGCGGATACGCCCGTTTGAGCGCAATTCGCCACCAGTGTCAGGCACAAACCGCATCGTTCGCGGCCGGGGGATGCCGCCGGGTTGGATGCGCTGCTGCTTTCGCCTTGGGCGGCGGGCGTTGCCGTGGCCGACGATTCGGAGATGCAGCGGCTGGCCGCCGGCGACTATCATAGCCTCGCCTCTGTACACCGTAAGAAAACTGAAGTGCCGGTCTGCGCTTCCTTCCGTTTGGTTTCCAACATCCCCCTGATTCGGGTAAATTAATAAGCAGTTTTGCCCAGACTTCAACGACAATCAAGGACAGGAATGACCTACGACCGTTCGCAGCGCCGCCAGACGGAGGAAGAGTTGCGCCGCCTGGGCCACACTCACGCCGTGCTCTCCCGCTGCAATCGCAGTCTCGCCCGCGCCCTGGACGAACGCGCGCTCCTTACTGCATTCTGCGCCAACTTGGTCGAGGAGGAAGGCTACGGTTTCGCGTGGGTCGGCTACGCCGGGGAAGGTCGCGGGGCACTGCTGCGCTTGGCGGCCCATGCGGGTCAGGGCGACGCGGCCTTCGCCGCCGCGGTCCTGGCCTGCGCCAACGCCGGCGACCGACGCAGTGCCTGCCGCGTCGCCTGCGAGGTCGGGGCACCGGTCATCCTGCGCGACCTGTCCGTCCGCTCTGCCCTTGCCCCCTGGGCCGACACGGCTATAGGCCAGGGCTATCGCGCCATGATCGCACTGCCCCTGCGCGCCGACGGGGCGGCCTTCGGCAACTTCAGCATCTTCGCGGACACGCCGGACGCCTTCGACCCGCCCGAGGTGGCCTTGCTCGCCGAGTTAGCCGATGACCTCGCCTTCGGTATCCAGACGGTACGCACCCGCGACGCCCAGGCCCAGGCGGTGCGCCGCCTGCGCAACGATGCCGAACGGGAGGCCCGCGGACACCTGGCGGCAACGCTGCACGATGGGGTCGGCCAGACCATGCAGGCGCTCAACCTGGGCCTCAAGCAGGCGAGGGCGCTGGCCGAGCGCGAAGAGACGGTGCCGGTCGCGCTCTTGGATCAACTGATCGATGAGGCCGGAGCGGCTTTGCGGGAACTGCGCGCCGTCAGTTGCGAACTCCGACCCTTGTTCCTGGAGCGCCTGTCGCTGCTCGATGCCATCCGCCATCAGTGCAACGAGACCGCCCAGCGCACCGGCATCAGTATCCAGGTCAGCGCCGCCGACTGCTCCTTCACCCTGGACGACCAGGTCAAGGAACAATGCTTCCTCGCCTTCCGCGAGGCCTTATCGAACGCCGTGCGCCACGCCGCCGCCAGCCGCATCGACGTGCTCCTGCGGGTGCGTATGAACGACCGGCTGATCCTGGCCATCGGCGACAACGGCGTCGGCTTCGACACCCACCGCACCGGCGCAGATCCCGCGGGGCTCGGCTTATGCATGATCCAGGAGCGCGCCGCCGCCGTCCTCGGCCGCTCGTGCGTGCGCAGCAGCCCCAGCAGGGGAACCATCGTGCGTATCTGCGTCCCCTTGACCAAGGACACCATCCTGTGTCCATAGGTGTCATCCTCGCCGATGACCACGCCATCGTCCGCCAGGGCCTCGCCGCCCTGCTCCAGGCCGAGCCGGACATCGACCTGCTCGGCCTGGCCGCCGATGGTGCGGCCGCCTGGAGCATGATCGCCACCCACCAACCGGACATCGCCATCCTGGACCTGTCCATGCCCCAGGCCACCGGCATCGAGATCACCCGCCGGGTCGAGGCCGCCGCGCTCGACACCCGCTGCCTGCTGCTCACCATGCACGATGACCCCGCCGCCGCGCTGGAGGCCCAAGCGGCGGGCGCCGCCGGCTACATCCTCAAGGACAACTCCTTCGAGGATCTGGTGTTGGCGGTGCGCAGCATCGCCGCCGGCGGGACCTTCGTCACCCCCTCCATCCGCGCCAAGCTCCGCGCCCTGCAGCGCAACGGCCAAGGGTCCATCGCCTTGTCGAGCCGGGAACGGGAAGTGATCCGCCTGGTCGCCCTGGGCCATAGCAGCAAGGAGATCGCCCGAGTCCTGGACATCAGTCCGCGCACCGTGGATACCTACCGTAACCGACTGATGCACAAGCTTGGGCTACACTCCGTGGCGGATGTGGTGCGGTATGCGGTGCAGGGGGGGATGCTGGGGTGAGACTGACCCGAGCTGCCGCGCACTGGCCGCGCCCGGGCCTAATCAAACGATAACGGCGGGGCCCTCAAGGCGCGGTCTGCCTGTCGTCCGTTCGGGCTCGCCGTTCTGTTCAGGGCGGGCATGACCCGGGACCACCGGGACTGATATTTGCGCTCCCGTGACGCAGTTGGCCGGCTCTTCCATATGGCGCGAGGCGGGATGGACCTCGCCAATCCGGTCCAAATACCGACCCTACTCGACTGCTCGGCGCCTTTGCCGCAGCCCAAGCCGGCGCCTTGCAAAGCGAACCCGTGATCCGTTGAGCCTAGCGATCACCGGATCGGGTCACGCTGGCCGTGCCGCTGGCTCCCCCTGCGCGCCGGTAAATCTTCACTCAGCCAGCGCCCCAAGGTAGATCTCCGCGACCTGATTGCGCTCATCAAGGCTGAAGACGAGGGCATCGTAGTCCGTACCGACGGTCAGGGTAGAGCGCCCCGGTTCCCCGGATTCGCCGGGCTCCGCGGCGCGGCCGTAAGCGGCCAAAACCTCCTTGCGCGATGCCCCGATGCCAATGCCGCGGCCGGTCATCAGCTTCGCCGGCGCCTTCAGGCGCATGGAAAAAACCTCCCATGGACCCTGCGGCTTCGGTGCGGACAGCCCGATGACAACACCGACGGCGGGAAAGGTCCACTCCCGGTGGTAAAGACCGTCGGCCTCCCATAACGCGGAGCGCAACGCGCCGGTGTCCCCCGCGCGAGGACACTCGTCGTATTCAGGGAATTGGGCCAGCAGGACGGCCGCGAGTTGGTCGGCACGCAGCCCTCCCTGGCCCGACGCCGATCCATCCCGGCCGCGCGCCGCGACGCCCGCCGTGCGGCCTGCGCGCAGTCCGGGCCGCAGTAGCGGTTGCCGCGGTCGCAGTGGCGGCAGATCGCCACCTGACGGCCACAGCGAGCGCAGTTGAACAGGCGGGCGGTCGCGGACATCGGCAACTCCTGCCGATGAGCCCTGGATCATCGCCCACCAGCGGGCGATACTGACCTACGGCACGTGCCACGCACGGTCCGGGGTACGGCACTGGAGAAGACTGTGGCGGTCGCGACCAGTGCCGTACCTGTCTCAACGGCACTGATGCTGTAGACCATGGCGCGGTCCTTGTCATCGCTCTGATCGGCGACACCCGCCAGTGCGCGTTGCCGTTGGGGCGCGCGCACGTCCGCCGTCGGTACCCGGCGCGCAGACCGCGCCCGTCAGGTACCGTCCCGGGCTGGACCCGGCGCTGGAAGGTCTCGATGCGCGAGAACAGCGCGGGGCTTGCTGAACCATCGACGGGAAGATCCTCGAACGGGATGAGTAAGTGTCGATTGGCGTTCAATAACTCTTGAATGCTCTTGACGTCCGCCGAAGCATTGTTCGCGTTCAGTCCGACCGAATTCATGATAGTGACTGGCATGTTGGTCCTCCTCTCGGGATGAATGGCGCCGCCACCTGAGCGGACGCTATAGATAGGGCGCGGCCTGAGCCAAGCGCCGTTGAGGTTCCGGCGTCCATCCCGTGCCTATTCTGGTGTGGCAGCCGCCATCGGCAGGATCACGAATCCAGCGGGGACAGCGCAAACTTTGTCCTTTTTTTTACCCGCATCGCCATCGATCACCACTAGGGCTTGACCGTCGAAGATCGCAAGCCCCTCCGCCGACGACGGCAGGTCGTCGCGAACCAACTCGGGCTCGATGATCGCATCCGCGTCCAGCGCACCCGCCCGGAAACGCCGGAGTTGGAAGGGCTCCGCCGTACCGCCTTCCTGGTCTTCCGGCGGGCCGGCAATGACCCAGACCCAGCCATCGGCAAAGGCGAGATCACGAATCCCGCGCCTGCCCAGATCGAGCACGGCTACGCGATCGAACGTATACGCGTCCAGTCCCTTTAGATGCATGAGCATGGCAAGGTCGCGGCGACTCGTCAGGGTCGGATGCGCGGACAGCAACGGAGAGCGCAGCCCGATCCACAGGTCGGGCGCGGCTACCGTGGAGACGTTCACCGCCCCTTCGGCGTTGAAGGCATCGACTTGTTTGCAGCGTTTCCGGTCCTTGGCGACCGCGTCGGCCGCGGCTTCCACCCGGTCGATCTCAGCGCAGGCGGCCCGCACGAGCGGGCTGGTCGGCGCTGGATCGCCGAACAGTGCGGCGCAGCCGATCACACCCGACGCTGTCACCTTGATGGCCGTTTGCGCCACCCCCGGCTTGCCGATGATGCCGAAGCGGCGCCGGTTGTCCTTCGCCTCGCACTCCGCATTGCGACCGTGGGAAGCGAACACAACGACACCCCCCTGATCCAACCGCGCCAAGGCTTCAATGTCCGACAACTCGGTGTCCTCACCCACCGTAAGCGGCAGCGGCAGCGGGTCGGCCGAGTCGATGCCGTGGTTCAAGATTTTGAATAGGAATAGCGACGTACGCACCTCATTGTCGCCCACCAGGAGACAGCGCCCGGCACCATCGGGGCAATCGATGACTGCGGCCGCGGAGGCCTCGCACAATGGCTTATGGCCGAGCGTCTGGCCCTTGAGCGGTTGCTGCGCAACGGCCGACGCCGGGATGATTGCCAGCAAGGCCTGGAACACGACCGCAGCGCGCCGACCGGCGGCAGCCGCGCGCGAACGGAAAGATGTGGTTATCACTTGGTCTGCTCCATCGTCGCTTATATGAAAAAATAATTTTTTCGGATTGTTAAACCGCGTCCGGCGCAAAATGCGTAATTTTCATTTTGTGTTCGGCCTTGGGGATTTCACCAACCTCGGTGGAGACGCGGGTTAAAATTGATGCTCTTCAAAACTTTAAACCGCGCCAACTCCATCAATCGTCGAGTCTGCCGGGGCCGAGCCAATCCAAAAACATCGCATACCGCGCTGGGCGCGGTTTAGTGCGCACCACCACGACTCCGCGCAGTCGTCGGGGGGTCGATCCGGAGCCTCGGGTTCGGCGCGCCGGTCGTTGGCCCAAGCGCCACTTGCACCTCGACTCCCTTCCAGCGCTGGCTGCCAAATCGTACCGTCGGTCCGGTGTTCGCTCCTCCGCGCAACCTGCCGCAGGCTATTGGCCGTTAGGCGCTGTGGGTCCTCACAATGATAGGTGCAGTCCGCTCATTGCTTGTCCGTATTCGCGCTTACAGAGTGGTCGGTCGATACGCGCACAGTCCTGCCGGTGTCCGTTGCGTACGATTGCCGCACGGACTCGACCGGCCGACAGGCGGAATCGAGGGGCTGCGCAAGGGTCAAGACCAGGATCCGCGCGATACGTAACGTTGCACGTACCGACGGTGGAATGTGCACGACGGACATTTCGAAAGATCACCAGTTTACGGAAACCCGCCGCCCGGTCCATCAGCAGATTCACTCCGAGTTCCGCTTTCGCAAGCAAACGCGCATCGTGAGCTGCGCACTGCCGGGGGATACGATCAAGCATATGTCGGAGATCGTGAAAAACCCACAATTACGCGCAGCCTTGGGCGCCGGCGGAGGGCGCTGGGATACCATCCTGCTGAGTGCCGGCGGCAATGACCTCATCGACGCGACCGATGAGATCCTGCTGCCAAAGGCGCGGCGTACCGCGAATCCTCAAAGTCCGCGGGACTACTGCGACGGTCTACGGCTCGACAACCTGATCAAAGAGATTCAGGACGGCTACCGCCGAATCGCCGACGCCCGCGATGCCCCGGGGGCCACGGCCCGTGGCGTTCCCATGCTGACCCATATCTATGACATAGAACCGATTCTGGACGGGTTATAGCCATTTGGAACTGCTGCCGCCGCTGCCGGTCCCTTGCCGACTGCCCCCACCTTGACTAAGCTTATGTTTATAAATTGCCGCTGCGAGCGGAGTGTCTGTCGCATCAGGGTGCCTCCCCAAATGATGATTCATTGCCTCGCTGCCCGGCCCGTTCTCTGGTTATCCGCCCTACTCGCCGTCGCCTGTGCCGGGCCTGCCGGCGCCGAGGACAATACGGTCGCGTTTTACCAAGAGCAGGGTTTCGTCGTGATCGGCGAGACCGCGGTTGAAACGACTGACGGCTACGATATTGTTCTGTTCGAGGGCTGCGAGACCGATAAGGAGATTCCCCTCGCCAACGGTCAGACCTTCGTCTGCGAGGACAACGGTTGGATTCCGGGGGAATTCTGGGCGGAGGTGGTCATCCTTAAGCACCCGACCACCGACGAGATCAAGGTCGTCATCGCCAACCACACTTTCAAAGGAACGTTGCGAGGAGAGGCTGACCCGGCATCGCTCGTCGCGGCGTTGCCCGCCGCAACCCCCCCGGTCGCTCAGCCTACGCAACCGCACGCCGAACCAATGCCCGTTGCGTCGCCGCCCGTCCCCACACCTGGCGCGCAGTTCCCCGTAGTTGCTGACTTGAGGCCAGTGCCGGCGGCAGTTCCCCCGCCCGGTCCAAAACCATTGCCGCCGGCCTTCTCCACCCCGGCACCGTCGCCGGATGTCGGCTCGCCGTCGCCCCCGCCATTGGCGGCAACATTGATCGCATCGGTCGTCGGGACCTGGCAAACCAGCCTAATGTTGGGTGGCGCGCGGGTCGAGGGCATCGCGATCCTCGACGCCAGCGGGAACTTCAACCGGTTCGAGCGCTGGGACTTTGGTTTGACTGTGCAGGTGTGGGGCACCTACACCGTCTCGCCCATCTCGCCGACCCTATTCCAACTGAGCCAGAAGCCGACTGGATGGGAACCCAAGGAATGGTGTGTCCGTGGCAGCCTGTGCACGGAACTGAAGTATCCCGCCGCCGCGACCCAGTTCACCTTCCTCGACGCCGACACCCTCCGCGACGAGCAGACGAAGGCGATCTACCAGAGGCAGTAACGCAATGAACGTCCGTCATCAGTTGGGCGCATTGTTGTCGCTGGCTTGGGTCGGAAACCCGGCCGGCGCGCTCTCCGCGGCGCCGTTCGGGTGAAGTCCGAAACTCCATACACGCACAACACACCGGAGGCCGAGGCGTCAGCCGGACGCGGGCGCCGCCCGCTAAAGCGTCGGCCTCCGGTTTGAGTCGCCCCCGTCACCGGAGGTCGAGCCCGCGTGGTACGAAGATCTTCGTAAATCGGCTTCTCGTAGCGTCCTCGATTCGACCCGATCACGGATTCCTGGAACGACAATCAGGGCAGTGGCGGCCAAGGCTGAAGCCTTGGACTCCGATGCGCGGCCGTGTGAAGCCGCGGTGCGTCTATCTGCGGCGAGTTGGACACGATGGCCGGACTCTGGTCGTGGCTTCGCAACCGGCTCAGTGCATCTCCTCGCCGTAATAGTTGTCGGTGTAGTTCTCGAACTTGGTGTACTTGCCCAGGAACGCGAGCCGCAGGGTGCCGATGGGGCCGTTGCGCTGCTTGCCGATGATGATCTCGGCCACGCCTTTGTCTTTGCTCTCGACGTTGTAGACCTCGTCGCGGTAGATGAAGACGATCAGGTCGGCGTCCTGCTCGATGGCGCCAGAGTTGTGACTGACGATACCGTCCGCGAGCCAGCTTTCCGGCCCCGGCACCGTCAAGTCGTAGACGTCTTCCTCACCGGCGGGTTCGATTGCCGACACCTGATCCCACACCAGATCGCTTGGCGCTTGCTCGATCACTCCGTGGTCGGATAGCGGTTCGACTGCGGCGCTCGCGCGATCCACCAAAGGCATCCCCGGTTCCGGCAGACACCGCGCCAACGCCAGCCGATCACCCGCGGCCAACTGGCCAACGGTCTTCCAGCCGCCGTCGGCGAACAGGCGATGCTCGGCCGTGGCGCGAATACAGCGACCGCCGGCTAGCCGCACCCGCTGCACGGAGCGCCGACCGACCGCCCAGATACGGTCCGATAACGCCCGCACCAGCTTGCCTTGCGCGTCGACCGCAACGACCTCGGCGGTGCTGCCCACCATATCCTGGATCGGTACCCGCCGTCCGTCCGCCAGGACAACCAGGGTCTCGCCCGTCACGCACTCGCGCAAATCCGACATCACCGGCCGCTTATTGGGCCGCTGCTCCAGACTGCGGTTGAGCTGCGAGAGCGCCACTACCGGCACCGACAGTTCCTTGGCCAGCGCCTTGAGCGAGCGGGAGATGGCTGAGATTTCGGTGGTGCGGTTCTCGTTGGAGCCCGGCGCCTGCATGAGCTGGAGATAGTCGATCACCACCAGCCCCAGCCCGCCTTGCTCACGCTTGAGCCGACGGGCGCGGGCGCGCAACTCGGTGGGCGACAGGGCCGGGGTGTCGTCGATAAAGAGCGAGGCGCCGGCGAGGATGTTGACCGCGGAGGTGAGGCGCGGCCACTCGTCGTCCTCCAGCTTACCGGTACGCACCCGGTGCGAGTCGATCCGCCCCAGCGACGCCATCATGCGCATGGCGAGCGCATCCCCCGGCATTTCCATGCTGAACACCGCGACCGGATAGCGGCCCTGGATGGCGGCGTGCTCCGCCAGGTTCATCGCGAAGCTGGTGTTGTGGACGCAGATGTCGTTGGCGATGAAGTTGTGTGTGTCGGGGATGGTCAGGTCATAGACCTGGCGCAAGCCGATCGGCTCGATGGCGACGATCTCGTCCCAGTAGAGGTCGCTCGCGGCCAGATCCTGGAGCCGCCGATCGCCCAAGGCCCCGGCGAGTTGCGCCAGGCGCGTGCGGGACAGGGCACGGCGGCCAACATGAATGTTGCTCGCGCCGTCAATCCCCGCGCGTTCGGCGAGACAGCGCCAGGGTTCGTCACCCTTGGCGGCGGCGATGGCATCCCAGAAAGCCGGCGGGATCAGGTCGCGATTGGTCTGCTCGCGCCGACCCTCCAACGCCTGGCGAACGCGTTCCAGCGCGGTCTCCTTGGAGAAGATGCCGATTTCAGCCAGGAAGGTCTTGATGGACTTGGAGTCGGTGATGTCCAACTGCCAACAGCGTGCCGGCCCACTGGGATCCTTGACTTGCCGCAGCCGCCGCTTGGCGATGATTCCGAAGCGCAACAGCAGGTGCTGAACCTGGCGGCCGAGCCGGTCGCTGACCGTGGCATAGCCGAGTTGCGACTGGCCGGTGGCGAGCACCGTCGCCCAACCGTCGGTAGCGAACAACCGATTGAGGAACAGCGCCACCTGATCCTTGGGCAGACGAAAAACCCCCTCCGGGACGAACTTGCCATGGGCGTCCCGGCCCCGCAACCCCAGCCCGTCGAGCCAGCGGGTGAGCGCATTGGGGGCGTTCTTCGCGGCGCTGTCGCGCCCCTGCGGCACCCAGGCCGTAACCGCCTCGGGAAATAGACAGACCCCGCCAAACGCGCTGACCGCAGCCACAAAATCGGCCTGGATGCGCGGGTCCGCGTTGGTCAGCTTGGGCGAGGCGGCGGTCAGACTGCCGTCGCCCAGCAGATAGCCGAGGAGACGAACCTCGCAGTCGCGCATGGGTGTATCGCCGAAGACCGGCAGACACCGGGGTACGGCGACGGCCTCTCCAGGGGCCAGTTCCATTAGCGGACGCCATCCGGTGGCGGTTAGATAGGGGTGACTGGCGGTGGTCTCGATCTCACGGCCCAGACGGGTGGTGACCCGAAACACCGGCTTCATGCCGTCATCGACGTACGCGCAGGGTTCGGTCTGATGCAGACGCCAGTCATCGCCCAGGGTCAGCAGACCCGCCTGGCGACGCCGCACGACTGTCTCGATGGTTTGCAGGCTGCCGTCCGCCAACAGCACCTCGGTGCCGGCCTCCACACATTTGCCCATTGACGGCCGCCCCGCCACGATGATCAGGTCCGAGGGCTGGAGCCCGGAGGTCATCATGTCGAAGTCGGTGAAGCCTGTGGAGAGTCCGGTGATGGGCTCGTCGCGCCGGTAGAGGTCGTCGATGCGTTCGACCGCGCGGGTCC
>Ga0247844_1008466_pt1 | contig 11143 bp, 11 predicted proteins | sample LaCtaG_FD_192421 | JGI IMG/M metagenome (GOLD analysis project Ga0247844, IMG submission 192421) | Freshwater microbial communities from meromictic Lake La Cruz, Castile-La Mancha, Spain - LaCruzMarch201714.5m_1 | ecosystem: Environmental > Aquatic > Freshwater > Lake | place: Spain: Castile-La...
CAATGACGTCGAGATCGGCGCAAACACAACGATTGACCGTGGTGCGCTTGAAAATACCGTCATTGAAGACGGCGTTAAGCTCGATAATCAAATCATGATTGCCCACAATTGTCGTATCGGGACCCATACTGCGATCGCGGCTTGTACTGCTGTAGCAGGTTCGACCACAATTGGCGCACGCTGCACGATTGCAGGGGCGGCAGGGATTGCTGGCCACCTGACAATCTGTGACGATGTCTTTGTCTCTGGTGGCACCGGCATCACGACAGATGTGACCGAGCCCGGCCGTTACACAGGGGTATTTCCGTTTGCCCCTCATGCCGAGTGGCAGCGTAATGCAGCTGTTATTTCTCAGCTTTCGGTGATGCGCAAACGTTTACGAAAACTCGAGCGCGAATAGCGTTCGTGTCACTGCACCACATTATTGTTTAGGCATAGCCATAAACGGGCTTTACAGGAACTTCCATGCAGCTTGATATTAAAAGTATCCTTGAACGTTTACCCCACCGTTACCCGATGCTTCTGATTGATCGGGTATTAGAAATGGTGCCAGGAAAATCGATCAAGGCACTTAAAAATGTCTCGATTAATGAACCATTTTTCGTCGGGCACTTTCCGCACCATCCCGTGATGCCGGGCGTACTCATTCTTGAAGCGATGGCGCAAGCGGCAGCGATTTTTTCATTTGCCGAAGAGACAGGTCTAAAGCCTAAAGACCAAGAAAGTGTTTACTACTTTGTCGGGATTGATGGTGCGCGGTTTCGTAAACCCGTGCTGCCTGGCGATCAATTACACATTGAAGTTGTGGCTGAGCGCCTCGGTAGCAAGATTTGCAAGTATCAGGGGCGCGCCTTTGTTGACGGGCAAGAGGTCGCAGAGGCGAAGCTGATGTGTGCGATTCGTCCTGTGGAATAACCATGTCAGCGCTCATTCATACGACCGCCTTGGTCGACCCGCTGGCTCAATTGCACCCAACTGTTAGTGTGGGGCCTTATTCGATCATTGGACCAAATGTCAAAATTGATGCCCATACTAAGATTGGCTCGCATTGCGTGATTGACGGTCACACCACCATCGGACAAAACAATCATTTCTACCGTTTTTGTTCTGTCGGAGGTATGCCGCAAGACAAAAAGTATTCAGGTGAACCCACTCGGCTTGAGATTGGTGATCGTAATATGGTGCGCGAGTACGTGACGATCAACACCGGCACGGTCCAGGATGTTGGCGTGACACGTTTAGGGTCTGACAATTGGGTAATGGCCTATGTGCATATCGCTCATGATTGTCAGATCGGTAGTAATGTGATTTTGGCCAATGGCGTGCAGATGGGTGGGCACGTGCATATCGGCGATTGGGCAATTGTTGGCGGTTTAGCAGCGGTTCATCAATTTGGGCGAATCGGTGCTCATAGCATGACCGGTGGGCAAAGTGCCTTGCACATGGACGTACCGCCCTACGTGATGGGTTCTGGTAATCCGTGCGTGCCTGTTGGCGTCAATGTTGAAGGTTTAAAACGTCGTGGCTTTTCTCCCGAGGCAATCAGTGCCTTGCGTGACGCCTACAAATTGATCTATCGACGTGGCTTGTCGCTCGATGAAGCCCGTCTGCAAATGCGCCAACGACAGACCGAAGAACCCGCGGTTGCGCCGGCACTGCAGGTCATGCTCGACTTCTTGGATGGCAGCGCTCGAGGCATCATCCGCCCATGACCTGGCGGCTTGGCCTGGTGGCAGGTGAACCTTCGGGTGATTTGATTGCTGCAAGAGTTTTAGCCGGGGTTCAACAAGCGGATCCCGCGGTCAGGGCAGAGGGCATAGGCGGGCCACAACTCACCCAACAGGGTTTGACACTCTGGCATCCGATGCAAGCTCTTACGGTGTTTGGCTATCTTGACGCACTCAAGCAAGTGCCCACCTTGGTGCGCACCTACCTTGATGTCAAACGCCGCTGGCTTAAACAGCCGCCAAATGTGTTTTTAGGCATAGACGCGCCAGATTTCAATCTGCGCCTTGAGCACCAACTCAAGCAAGCAGGTATTCCGACCGTGCATTTAGTTAGCCCGTCGATCTGGGCTTGGCGCTACGAGCGCATCCACCATATCCGAGAATCTGTCTCGCACATGCTGGTCATGTTTCCGTTCGAAGAAGCGCTTTATCAAAAAGAGAATATACCCGTGACGTTTGTCGGCCATCCTCTGGCCGATGCGATCGCGCAAGAGCCAGACCGCGCTGCGGCACGCCAACGCTTAGGGCTTGATGCAGAGGCCAGGGTGCTAGCGATGCTGCCAGGCAGTCGCGCCTCTGAGGTCAAATGGATTGCCCCTAGATTTTTACAAACTGTTCAACGTTTACAAAAACGTGATCCGCAACTGCACGTGTTAGTCCCGATGGTCAATGCCGCACGTTTGAAAGAATTCAACGATATTTTGCAACGCTATCCTGTTGATAATCTGCACGTTCTGACAGCCAAATCCTCTCAGGTCTTTGCAAACGCTGTGCCCTCCAACGCCTCTACACATCAGCAAGACGTTTCGAAGGCGCCGGTGGTCGGCACAGCCTTTGCACGCCCTGTGGCTTGGGATGCACTTGAGGCGTGTGATGTGGCGCTTGTGGCAAGTGGTACGGCCACCCTCGAAACGGCGCTGTTTAAACGGCCGATGGTGATCTCATATGCGGTTTCGCCTTGGGTGCGTCGGATCATGGCGTGGAAGTCTGGACAGCAAAGGCCCTACGTGCCTTGGGTCGGTTTGCCCAATGTTCTGCTCAACGATAGTGTTGTGCCAGAATTGATTCAAGAAGATGCCACACCTGAAAAGCTTGCTGAGGCGGTGTACGAAAAGTTTGTAGACGAACGCAAAGCGCGTGAGATTGAGGCGAGGTTTCATGCGCTGCATCACTCATTGCGATGCGATACGGCTAATCGTGCGGCAGAAGTGATTTTAGAGCTGGCCCACCGAGGGCGCACGTCTGTAAAAGGCCCAGGCTCTGCAGACTTGGCAACGCTATGAGCCGCGTCACACAACCCAGTTTGTTTGTGAGTATCGACCCAGCCGCGCAATTTTGTGCCGGGGTCGATGAGGCCGGTCGTGGCCCCTTGGCGGGTGATGTCTATGCCGCGGCTGTGATTCTTGATCCCTCTCAACCAATTGAAGGTTTGGCGGATTCAAAAGTACTAACCGAAAAGCGGCGTGAGGCCTTGGCACCGCTGATTCAACAACGTGCACTGGCGTGGTGTGTTGCCCGCGCGACCGTTCAAGAGATTGATCAACTCAATATTTTGCAGGCTACCTTGCTAGCCATGCAACGCGCCGTGCAAGGTTTGAAGATCGCCCCTGAGTTAGCTTGGGTGGATGGCAATCAGGCACCGCGCCTAGCTTGCCGCGTACAGACCGTCGTTAAAGGCGATGCGCTTGTGCCTGCAATTTCAGCAGCTTCGATCTTGGCTAAAACGGCACGCGATGCCGAATTGTTGCGCCTACATACTCAGCACCCCGAGTACGGTTTTAATCTGCACAAGGGCTACGGCACTTCGTTGCACATGGCGCGATTAAAAGAGTTTGGTCCCTGTCCTGCGCACCGTCGCAGTTTTGCACCTGTGCGACGTTTACTGGAAGTCTCTTGAAACATATTGAATCGCGTTCGAACCCTTTGTTCAAGCAGCTGTACAAATGGCAGTCTAGTGCCGGGCGACGTGGTGAGCCCGTGATTCTTGACGGCATTCATCTTTGCGAGTCTTGGCTAGGTGTCGGACGACCCCCGCAATATGCCATTTTTGATATCGACAGAGTGCAAGAACCTCAATTACAAGACTTGATCGAAAAACTCGCGCCAGAGCTTTGCTTGACTATGTCCGGAACCCTTCTCGGTGGGTTGTCGGGTTTCAATACCAATCAAGGTGTCTTGTTTATTGTGCAACCCAAAGTTGATACGTTGCCGATGCGGATTAAAGAGTCGGTGGTGGTGTTAGACCGCATACAAGATCCAGGTAATGTGGGCACCTTACTTCGCACCTGCGCGGCTGCGGGGATTAAGCGTGTGTTTGCGACAACCGGCACAGCCACTTTATGGTCACCTCGCGTATTACGTAGCGGCCAAGGCGCGCACTTCGCTCTGCGTCTGCACGAGCAAGCGGATCTCGATGCGATGATCGCAACGCTTGAGATTCCGTTAGTTGTCACTTCATTAACCGAGGCGCAAGACTTGTTTGCGACAACGTTACCAGAGCACTGCGCGTGGGTCTTTGGCAATGAAGGGCAGGGCGTCGAGGCGGCGCTGCTCAAGCGTGCTAACTTGCGTGTCAAGATTGCGCATGAGCTTGCCGGCGCTGAGTCACTCAATGTGACAGCAGCCGCTGCAATTTGCTTATTTGAACAGCGGCGACAGCATCGCAGCCCAAACTGAAACCTCAGCCTCAAAATATCGAGGTCTGGTAGACATAAACCGTTGGTCTTTAGTTGATTGATTGTGGATCGAGCCGCATCACTCACCTTTAACGCGATGAGTGCCGATCGAAGTTAGCCACTTGCCTTCAACCGGATGATTCTTGATCGAAGTTAGCCAGTCAAGTTCAATAGGTCGAGTGTTTATCTAAACCAACCTCTTGCATGACAGTCGTCGAAATCTCTTCGATTGATTTTGTCGTGGTTGAAAGCATCGGAATCGAATCGCGCCGCATCAGGCGTTCGGCCTCTGCAACTTCGTGGCGGCATTGCGGGAGTGAAGAATACACGCTATCGGGTCGTCGCTCGTTGCGCACTTCGGTTAAACGTTCGGGTTGAATCGTGAGCCCAAACAGTTTGTGTTTGTATTGCGTTAAGGTGCTAGGTAGCGCGTTACGCTCAAAGTCTTCGGGGATCAGTGGAAAGTTTGCGGCTTTAATCCCGTATTGCATGGCGAGGTACAAACTGGTTGGTGTTTTGCCGCAGCGTGACACGCCAATCAAAATCACATCGGCTTGTGATAAGCCTCTGACAAACTGCCCATCGTCGTGAGCCAGGCTAAAGTTAATCGCTTCGATGCGATTGCGATAGGCGATCGAACTGACAGACAGATGCGACTTACCAATTGAGTGGCTTGATTTGACGCCTAGATTATGTTCAAGAGGCTCAACAAAAGCACCAAACAAATCCAAGAACAAAGCATTAGCCGTTTTGACCCGCGCCAAGATGTCTGGGTTCACAAGTGTCGTAAACACAATAGGCTGATTGCCCTGATCGACTGCACAGCGGTTGATACGGCCCACCACGCCATCCGCCTTCTCAACTGTGTCAACAAAGGGCATGCGAACTTGCTTGAAACTGACAGTTTCAAATTGCGATAAAACAGAATGGCTAAACGTTTCCGCTGTGATCCCGGTGCCATCCGAGATGATAAAGACAGTGCGATCGAGCGGCGAGCTATTCATCAACTTTATATCCGAAAAAGTATTCGTGAGTAGTATAATGCGATGCAACAAATTAGATTGATTGCACAATGCTTTCAAGTTTGAATGCACCGACGATTGTGGGCAACTAAGGCCAGTTTGGTCAGCTTGTTAAGCGCGCTGACCAAACTCGCTTTCTTATATTGTCCAAGGTGACTTCTATGTCGTATGTTGTTTCATTTGAGCAGCTCCGGATGACGGACGTTGACTCAGTCGGAGGAAAAAACGCATCACTCGGTGAAATGATCAGCCAGCTCGCTGATGCGGGCGTGCGTGTTCCGGGTGGCTTTGCTACAACCGCGCAAGCGTTTCGTGACTTTCTGTCCGTAACGGGTCTTGATCAGCGTATCGCTGAACGTCTGACCACCCTAAATTCTGAGGATGTGCGCGAATTGGCTCTTGCCGGTGCGCAAATTCGACAGTGGATTACTGAAGCACCACTTCCTCAGCGCCTGAACGACGACATTCAGGCTGCCTTTGCGCTGCTTGACGCTGATGGTAAAGGTTCGTTTGCGGTGCGTTCTTCAGCCACTGCTGAAGATCTGCCTGATGCATCTTTTGCAGGCCAGCAAGAAACATTTTTGAACGTCGTTGGTTATGACGATGTAATCGACAAGATTCGCCACGTCTTTGCTTCACTGTATAACGATCGTGCGATTTCGTATCGTGTGCATAAAGGCTATGCCCATGCCGACGTTGCGTTATCTGCTGGTATTCAACGTATGGTGCGCTCTGACAAGGGCAGTGCAGGTGTCATGTTCACGCTCGATACTGAATCGGGTTTTGAAGATGTTGTGTTCATCACCTCATCCTATGGCTTAGGTGAAACTGTCGTGCAGGGCGCAGTCAACCCTGACGAGTTTTACGTATTCAAACCCACGCTCGCCTCTGGCTTTTATCCGATTGTGAATCGACGCATTGGGTCAAAGCTTCTCAAGATGGAATTCGATCCAGAGCGTACCGAGGGCAAAGCTGTTCGAACAGTTGATGTGCCGGTGTCTGAACGTAATCGCTTCTCGCTGACTGATGATGAGGTCATCGAGCTTGCGCGTTATGCGGTGATCATTGAAAAACACTATCAACGCCCCATGGATATTGAGTGGGGTCGCGATGGCATTGACGGCAAAATCTACATCTTGCAAGCGCGCCCAGAAACAGTGAAATCACAGCAAGGTCACAACGATGTGCAGCAACGCTATCGTTTAAAAGCAACCGGTCAGGTGTTAATTACGGGTCGAGCGATCGGTCAAAAAATCGGTTCAGGTCGAGTGCGTATTGTTGGCGACATTTCAGAAATGGATCAGGTGCAGCCAGGCGATGTCTTGGTCACAGACATGACCGACCCAAACTGGGAGCCCGTCATGAAACGCGCAGCAGCGATTGTGACTAACCGTGGCGGACGGACCTGCCATGCTGCAATCATTGCACGTGAACTTGGTATCCCAGCAGTCGTGGGCTGCGGCGACGCGACAGACGTTTTGACCGAAGGGTCGATGGTCACCGTGTCTTGCGCTGAAGGTGATGAAGGGCGGATTTACGACGGGTTAATCGAAACCGAAGTTGAAGAAGTTCGTCGCGGTGTCATGCCAGAGATCGGCCTCAAAATCATGATGAACGTCGGCAACCCGCAGCTTGCGTTTGATTTTTCACAGATCCCTAATCATGGTGTCGGGTTGGCGCGACTCGAGTTTATTATTAACAACAACATCGGCATTCACCCGAAAGCGGTGCTTGATTATCCAAATATTGATACCGAACTTAAAGTGGCCGTCGAATCGGCCGCACGTGGTCATGCCAGCCCGCGCACGTTCTTTGTCGAAAAACTTGCAGATGGTATCGCCACAATTGCCTCTGCGTTTTATCCTAAATCAGTCATTGTGCGTCTGTCTGATTTCAAATCAAACGAGTATCGCAAGCTCGTAGGTGGCGCACGCTACGAACCCGAAGAAGAAAATCCGATGTTGGGTTTTCGTGGGGCTTCACGTTACGTTTCTGAAGATTTTGCCGAGTGTTTCAAAATGGAATGCGAAGCACTCAAGCGAGTACGTGAACAAATGGGCTTAACCAACGTTGAAATCATGGTGCCTTTTGTGCGAACGGTTAAACAAGCTGAACGGGTTGTGAAGTTGTTGGCGGATCATGGCTTAGCACGCGGCGAGAATGGCTTACGCGTCATCATGATGTGTGAGGTGCCGTCTAACGCTATTTTGGCCGAGCAGTTTCTTGAGCACTTTGATGGTTTCTCGATCGGCTCAAATGACATGACTCAGCTGACGCTTGGCTTAGATCGCGATTCAGGGATGGAGCTATTAGCCGCTGACTTTGATGAACGTGATGATGCCGTCAAGTTCATGCTGCAACGTGCGATTGCCGCCTGCCTCAAAGCCGGCAAGTACGTCGGTATTTGCGGCCAAGGCCCGAGTGATCATCCTGATCTTGCGCAGTGGCTGAAAGATGAAGGGATTTTGTCAATGTCGTTGAACCCTGACACGGTGGTGGATACCTGGCAGCGTTTGGCCGCAAAATAGTCTTTTGGTCGACGGCGGTGACCCTGCTGGTTAAGGGTGGCAGCAGTGAGTCATAGCGACTTGGTTAAAAAGCGAAGACCTCAAAGGATGTCTTCGCTTTTTGCTTTAATTAGAACTTTAGTCGCGGTTGCGGGTGTTGTGCTTCATCAGACGTTCTTTTTCGCGTGCCCAGTCTTTTTCTTGTGAGGCATCTCGTTTGTCGTGCAGCTTTTTACCTTTACCAAGGCCAAAATCTAGCTTGATACGACCATTTTTGTAGTGCAAATTGATCGGTACCAAGGCAAAGCCGCGTTGCTCGACCTTGCCGATGAGTTTGCTAATTTCTTCGGCCTTTAGCAGCAGCTTACGGGTGCGGGTGGCGTCGGGCAAAATATGGGTTGAAGCCGACAATAAAGGGCTAATATGCATGCCAATTAGCCATATTTCGGCCTCAAGCACGACCACATAGCTTTCTTTCAGTTGTGCTCGACCCTCGCGAATCGCTTTGACTTCCCAGCCTTGCAGCACGAGGCCAGCCTCGAAGCGTTCTTCAATTAGGTAGTCGTGAAAAGCTTTGCGGTTTTCGATAATACTCATTGAGCCTAAGACTTCTGGTGTGATACCGGTAAAATGCCTCTATTCTAGCAACCATTCACGATTCACAATGCATTGCGTCGAGCGTTCTGTCCTAGTTCCTTTCAGTGCGAGCCAAATGTTTGAGTTGGTCGCTCAGGTTGAAAAGTATCCTGAATTTATGCCTTGGTGCGGTGGTGCGACGGTTAGTCAGCGCGACGAGCAAGGGATGCAGGCATCGATCACGATTGCCTTGGCAGGCCTTCGTCAAACCTTTACCACTCGCAATCGGCATGACTATCCCAACAAGATCGATCTTGAGTTGGTCGATGGGCCTTTTTCTGAACTCAATGGTGAATGGATATTTTTGCCGCTTGCTCAAGATGCCTGCAAAGTGCTGTTCACGTTAAGGTACGCCTTTTCAAGCCGCACGCTTGAGGCTTTGGTGGGCCCAATCTTTAACCGCATTGCCTCAAGCTTTATCGATTCGTTCACGCAGCGTGCCCAAGCTGTCTATGGTCAAGACTAGCAGGCGTTGTGATGACAACTGACCCCCGCCAAGGTGAGCCGCTCGATCAGTCCGAGCCATCAGAGCCCGCCCAGCACTCGTCGCTAGGGCACAGTGGACCGAGCGCGCCTGCGCATTTGGCAGTCTGTGTGGTCTGGGCAAGCCCAGACCAGATGGAGTCGGTAGCACTGACACTGCCCGTTGGCGCTCGGGTTGAACACGCCCTTGAACGAAGTGGTTTGTTACAAAAGTATCAACCCACTGGCCTTGCCATTTTTGGGCAACGCTGCGACCCAACCCGACTTTTGAGAGACGGCGACCGAATTGAGCTTTGCCGGCCGCTTGTGGTTGAGCCCAAGGCGGCGCGACGTCGACGTGCGTTGCATCGAGAAAAAGTACGAAACATCAGAAAGAAAATGCCGATCGACGATTTGACGGTGTAGATAACCGACTGCATGTCGACCCAGTGCCCACTTTGTACTGGTCATGTTTAAGGGTTTGGCGCTGTGCAATTGGCAGCTGCGAGACAATATGCCGAATGATGTAAATTTAGTATTCTGTTGGGTAGCGACACGTTCGTGACTTCGACAGAGCAACAGGTTTAGCTTCGCTTTGAAGCAAGGCCTCAGGAGACCGCGATGGATATGGAACTGAGTGAAGATCAAGTCGCCTTTGCGCAGGCCGCAAAGGAGTTTGCGCTGGGCGAGCTTGCGCCGCACGCCGCGCGCTGGGACCAAGAGGCGATTTTTCCGATCGAGACGATCAAGCTCGCGGGTCGAATGGGATTTGGTGCCATGTATGCCTCACCAGAGATTGGCGGCCTGGGTTTGCCAAGGTTGGATGCGACTTTGGTATTTGAAGAGATGGCTGCAATCGATCCCTCAACCACTGCTTTTTTAACCATCCACAATATGGCGACTTGGATGGTTGGCGAGTGGGCGAGCCCTGCAGTGCGTGAGCAGTGGGGCAAGCCTTTAGCCACAGGTGAAAAACTTGCCTCGTATTGCCTGACTGAGCCTGGCTCGGGATCTGATGCGGCCTCGCTAGTGAGTCAGGCAGTGCTCGAAGGCAAACACTATATTTTGAACGGTGCCAAGGCGTTTATTTCTGGCGGCGGCGATACCGACGTACTGATTGTGATGGCACGCACGGGCGGCAGCGGTCCCTCTGGCGTATCGGCGTTTGTGGTGCCGTCCACACTCGAGGGTATTAGCTTTGGTCGAAAAGAAAACAAGATGGGCTGGAACAGCCAAAGCACGCGGGCGATCAAGTTTGATAATGTGCGCGTTCCAGCAGAAAATCTTTTAGGAAAAGAAGGCGAGGGATTTAAGATTGCGATGCGCGGCTTGGATGGTGGGCGAATCAATATTGCCACCTGTTCAGTCGGTGCCGCTCAGGGGGCACTCGAGGCCTCGTACACCTACATGCTTGAACGCAAACAGTTTAAGCAGCCGCTAGCAAGCTTTCAGGCCTTGCAATTTAAATATGCCGACATGGCCACGCACACCGTGGCGGCTCGGCAAATGGTTCGCCTGGCAGCCTGCAAGCTTGATGCTGGCTTGGCTGATGCCTCAACGTATTGTGCAATGGCCAAACGCTTTGCGACTGATCTTGGGTTTCAAGTCTGCCTTGAGGCACAGCAATTGCACGGAGGTTACGGTTATCTTAAAGATTATCCACTTGAACGCTTGGTGCGCGATACGCGTGTGCATCAAATTCTCGAAGGGACCAATGAAATCATGCGAGTCATTATTGCTCGCCAACTGCTTGAGAAAGGTGCTGACGTCAGATGAGTACTGTTGAGAACAACAATGAAGTCGTTTTGTTCAATGAACTGAACTGTACCAATGGTATGCGGATTGGTGTGGCAACATTGAACGCGCCGAAGACCTTGAATGGCTTGTCGCTTGAAATGACCCGCTTGCTCGCAAACCAGGTTGAGCTGTGGGCCAACGACCCAGCGATCGTGTGTCTGATCCTGAAGGGTGCCGGCGACAAAGCATTTTGCGCGGGTGGGGATCTGCATGCGCTGCACCACAGCATGATGAACAATGTCGGCAAAGCCGCCATCGACAATATCCATGCTGGTACCTTTTTTGCCGAAGAGTACGCATTAGATTACCGCTTGCAT
>Ga0247844_1008469_pt1 | contig 11140 bp, 10 predicted proteins | sample LaCtaG_FD_192421 | JGI IMG/M metagenome (GOLD analysis project Ga0247844, IMG submission 192421) | Freshwater microbial communities from meromictic Lake La Cruz, Castile-La Mancha, Spain - LaCruzMarch201714.5m_1 | ecosystem: Environmental > Aquatic > Freshwater > Lake | place: Spain: Castile-La...
CATAAAAATCTCTTTTTTGTTTTTCAGATATAGAAAGAAGTTCACAGTAATGTGACCATCTCAAATTACCAGACACTGTCTGGTAATTTGGATAGTTAATATACAAAAGGCGCATCATCTGTAAGTTGCTTCTTGAAAATCCTCTTCCCAACTCTTGTGAAAGTCGCTTGGAAACCTCATTTAATATATTTTTTCCATATTCCGCTCTATACTTACCATTTTGTTCATTCTCAATAATAACCTTACCAATATTCCAATACGTTCTTAATTGTTCATCACTAACCACTTTAATTAAATGAACTCGCGAACTATTCACAATATTTTTTATCGCATTTATCAAGGTTAAACTATCACTATTAGTAATACTCATAATTGTCTCCCATGGTAATTTGTAATTAATCAGCTTATATCAAGCGTAATCCAGTCATTTTTTTGACACTGACCAGAAGACAACTTAAAACGATTTTAGCTTCCTTGCTTTTAACAGATTTTATTCAGGCTCAAATACATCATTGAAATTTCATTTTTACGACACTGACTTCCACTGACTAAATGCCGACTTAGAAACTAAATATTTATTATTTACACAAGCCTCAACATCACTCTTCTCTTTAATCCGAATATGTCAGATTTTAGTCCGTGTCCAATAACTTTTCTTCGTATTCATTTGAGTTCATTCGTGGCTAATAAGTTTTCTTTATTCGCTCTTAACTCGTTGTAAATATTTTAAAACACCACTCACCTAACCTCTCGCCTCCGAGAGGAACTTTTTCGTTATAATTCGTGTCATTCGTGGCTAATCTTATCATATCTCTGCGGCTTTGTGTCAATTATTTCCCTTGACTTTAACCGTAAACGCTTTCAGATTTTAGTCAGGCTCGTATACTATTTTTTAAAGGGAATCTCTATAAGTTTGTATCAATGAAGGGAATTTTTGAAAGTTTTCAAACTCTTTATCTTCATTTTTTTGAATATGCCTCATTTGAAGTACCAATGTTTTTCTTGCACCTTTTAGCTTCCACTCATTTAAATTAAGTATCTCTATCGTTTTCACTGCTCTACTTTGAGAGTAACTATCAAGACCTCTTTTAGGAATCACTTCCCCAGACTCCATATCATAATCAAAATACAGACACGGGTCATCCAATACTGGATGAATAAAGAGTGCATCCCATTGATCATCTTTTATCTGTGTACAACTCGTACGAGATTGACAACTCACCACCATATTATCATAATCAAATATCAAGCTAGGAAATTTGCTTCTTGGTTTTATATGTTCTATACTGCTCTCTTTTTCTAAATCAACTATGTTTCTCTCGCAATATACACAATACCCCGACTGCTCTTTTACAAGCATCTCATTTCGCAAATCATGTCGTCTTTTCAGAGAGATTTTCGTTTTACTTAAATCTTCCCATATTCGGATTCCTTTATCTTTATGAATATCTTGCAGTGGTTGTGGAATTGAACCTTTATCAACTTTTAACATAGGCTAACCCCTCTTTTTTCTTCTATTCAATTCAATATCAAAAAGAATGATACCCTCATGTAAGTCGCCCACCTCTTCGCGAAGTTTCAAATACTCATGATTAAACTTTTCACTATTAAACTCTCCAAGATCTAAAAGTTTTTTCAACGCTTTAAACTTTGAATATACCTCAGGAGTAATATCCGATTCTATTCCCATCAAATTTTCTAAGATCATCTTTACACTTTGTCCTTGAGTATAATCCTGAAATCTTTTAAATTCAACCCCCTGAACACTTCTCGACATGATTCTAATAGCCTCATTTTTGACACTACCAAGTATATGGGGAGAGTGCGTCGCTATAATCAATTGACAATTTTTTGTTAACTTTTGATACACCTTTACAATCCTTTGCTGCCATTTAGGGTGCAAAGAGTTTTCTGGTTCATCAATGAGAATAATAGCATTTTGTGGCTCAACCATTTTCAATGCTAACGCTCTCAAAAAAAGCTGTTTTTCTCCTGAAGAGAGGGCATTTATATCGAACTCTGCATTATTACCATTTTTAAAAAGAGGTAAATCTCTCTCATCTTTCGTAAATCCTACCATAAAAATATTCAATTCGAGTATCTGAAATATTTCATTAATTTCTTTAGCAACCGTCTCTTTAGCTTGTCCATAAGTGAGATGTTCATTCTGTTTTTGGGCAAGCTTAACCTTTGTAGCAAGGTATGAAGCAACATCTCCAGAAAATTTCGAATCAATTTTATTCAAAAAAGCATACTCATACTTATAGGTATCTTTCGCACTACTAGGTACCGCAAAATTTACTTCAATTGGCAAATAAATTACTTTAGGCAGAGTTTTTAAAGATTTAATATGTATCGTAGAATTTTCTTGATGAATATAGCTTTTATATCCCAGAAGTTGCTTAAAGAATGTATCACTTCCTTTGTATCTTTCCACACACTCTTGCTCTTCCTCTGTAAACTCAAATTCAAATTCACCACTATTTTGACCTAGGGGAATCTTGGTAAAATGAGAATAAATGGCTTCTAAGAGTTGTGTTTTACCAGAGCCATTTATTCCTGCAATAACCACTAAATCCAAAGCAGTATGATTTTCTGATAAAAATTCTATCTCAACATCCTTCAATACATCGTGTTTTGGAAACTTAATTGTTTTTATTCTCACACTACTCTCCACCTTTCCGTTCGATTTTATTTCACATATTTTCCAATCTATAGCCCTAAAAACCTTTTTTCGACACGGGCTTCCACTTAACTAAATGCCGACTTAGAAGCTAAATATTTATTATTTACACGAGCCTCAACATCACTCTTCTCTTTAATCCGAATAAGTCAGATTTTAGTCCGTGTCAAATACTTTTTCTTCGTATTCATTTGAGTTCATTCGTGGCTAATAAGTTTTCTTTATTCGCCCTTATCCCGTGGCAAATATTTTAAAACACCACTCACCTAACCTCTCTCCTCCGAGAGGAACTTTTTCGTGATAATTCGTATCATTCGTGGCTAATCTTATCTTATCTCTGCGCCCTCAGCAGCTCTGTGTCAAATCTTTCATCATTACAGTGTACATCCGTGGCTAAAATGCTCTACAGTACATCTGCAAAATGTGGTCTCAACTTCTTAAACACCCATCCACCTACAAAAAGGATGATTAGCGAGATAACCCAATACCATATCGTAAGAATTCCATGTTGCCAGAACCATACATGACCAAAAAAACTATCCCTATACCCCTGAACAAAGTAAAATACAGGATTGAGCTCTAACACACTTCTTATCTTAATCGGTACGATGGAGAGATTCCAAAATATCGGCGTAAACCAAAATCCTACCTGCACACACACACCCACGATACTGGAAAAATCTCTAAAAAATGGCGTCACCGCTGCACTAAACCACGCAACACCAACCAATAGAATCCACATCATAATAAGGTAATAGATAATCTGAATATTATAGATAGAAAACGGTACACGCGTGACCAACATAATTACAAACGTAAAAGCAATAAAAAAGATGTGCACGTAGAGTGCTGATATGATTTTTATAAGTGGCAACGTCTCCACTTGGAAGACCACCTTTTTCACCAAAAAACTATACTCTGTAATACTATTGGTCGCCGTATTCCACGCCTCAGTAAAATAAAACCACGGTATCAACCCCGAAGTAAGCCATAATATGTAGGGTACGTTTGACCCAGTTACATTGCCTGTTCTAAACCCAAAGGTGAATACAAACCACATCACCAATATATAGACTAACGGCAGGATATATCCCCATGCCACGCCAAAGATGGAACCTGCATAACGCTTTTTAAAATCGTCCTTCGCAAGCTTTTTTAACACTTTTCTATTGGTATACGCACTTTTTAAAAAGTTTGACCTGTTTGATTTATACTTTTTCATTTTTTCCTCTTTGATTTTTTGTTTAATACATAAAATTTATTTTTTCATCTTAGTTTTATAAAAAAGAATTAACATAATTTTTCTTGGAACCATTAGTAGAATTATTTCACAAAGTAACCGAATCCAATCGCTCAGTGAAAATTTAATATTGTATAAAATAACCGCTCTTATCTTCACCACAACAGACTGCTTCAATGTTCTCCTTGTTTTAACATATTTCATTTGACCATTATGTTGTCTGTATTCCATCAAAACTTCATTAATACCACCAAATTTAACGCCCTTGGAATACCATCTTAACCACATATCATAATCTTCAGATACATCTATTTCTTCTATATAACCACCATATTTTTCAATGAGTTCTTTCTTGAACATAACGGTTGGGTTGGCTAATGGCGATTCTTTTTTTATACGTTTTGAAATGTTTTCAAAATCGTATTCTCTAGTTCCTAGTTCCTGACCAAATGAATTTATGAATTTAATATTTGAACCTACAACATCAAACTCCTTCATCATCACAATTTGCTTTTCTAATCTTATTTTAAATGCAACATCATCTGAGTCCATTCTCGCAATTATATCATAATTTGCTAAACTTACTCCATAATTCATTGTAAATGAAATTCCACGATTTTTTTCATTTCTAAATGCCCGAATCCTAGAATCTTTTTTCTGATACTCTAAAATGATATTCCAACTTTCATCAATTGAACAATCATCTATAATTATAAATTCAAAATCAAAATATGTTTGTCCTAAAATACTCTCTATAGCTTTCTCAATGTACTGTTCACAATTATAATTAGGCATAATAACAGAGACTCTACTTTTCATCATTCAACTCCGCTAAATTTCGTATCTCTTTTTCAAGTAGTGCCACCTTTTGGGCCAAAAGTTTTACCCGCACACTATTTCGTGAAAGGGCAACCGTAGCAATAAAAGCAATCACAAAAAGCATTAAAAACCCTAAAAAGAATACGGTATTCATAACCGTTTTGATTCCCAGTATATATCCACAATAATGAAATATTTGTGGAAACATCAAAACAATGACCAGAACCACAAACTCACCAAACCACATCAAAGTGTACTTGAGCTCCAACTTTTTATGCTTTACATTAAAACTAAAAATCCAAGCAGCAATGATGGTTAAAATGATTAGTATTATCCTTAAATGTAGTGTCATCATCTACTCCTCCTCACGATAACTCCAAGCAGCAAACAGTATTGCTAAGCTCACCTTTACAAAATAATAGACGCTTCTTTGAAAATTTATAGACGACTTCCCATGCTCCCGTTCAAGCATCACCACAGGCACATCCCCAATTTTATACCCTTTTTTGAGTACAGCAACGGCAGTTTCGGGTTCTGGATAATCCCTTGGGTAGTCGTGCATAAAGCACTCCAGGATTTTGCGATTCACCATTCTAAACCCACTGGTAGGATCCGTAATATGGCGTTTCGTAAGAATTTTAATAAGAAAAGAGAGATACTTAATCCCCTTCCTGCGTAGGTAGGTAGATTGAAATCCCTCATTTGTAATAAAACGAGAGCCAATGACCATGTCACACTGACTCTCTTCCATATAATTTAACATCTCAACGATGTATTCTGGCTTATGTTGACCATCACCATCTATTTGAACCGCATACTCATACCCTTTTTCAAAAGCATAGATGTACCCCGTCTGTATCGTTCCACCAATCCCAAGATTAATAGGATTGTTAAGATACTCAATACTGTTTCTTCGCAGTACATCCAGTGTATGGTCTTTAGAATGGTCATTGATGACAATATAATCAAAGCAAAGATTCTCAACTTCTCTAACTGTGCTAACAATGCAATTCTCTTCGTTATATGCCGGTATAATCACCAATACTTTATTCATTTTATCAACCGTTCGCCTACACTTCTAAGCGAACCTCCTATATTAGCAATCTTATTGACTCTTAAACAACATATTATACCATTTTAACGAATTTTAATCAAGACTGTATTACGATGGATTAAAGATAAAATCTTTCAATTATCACCGCTGTCGCATACATTAACATCAACACAGAAATAATCATACAAAAATAATCCAATTTTTTAGAACTTATTGGCAACTTATACTTTATTAAACTCAGAGGTGCTAATAAAAATGGAGCAATTGGAATAAAATACCTACCTTGTATCCCTTCAAAAAAACTCCCTTTTATAGTTGGATTAGCAACATATAGTGATGCAAATCCTAGAAAAAGTAAAATAATTGACACAAATGCTCCCCCAAATAGAAACCACACTTTTTTCCCAAGAACATTTTGTTCACAAATGGCAATAATAATTAGAATAATCAAAAACATCTTAACTTCTGTAATACATAAAGGCGTATCCATAAATCCTAAATTGCCCACAAATCCAACAATATAATAACTAAATTCATGTGTTATTGTATAAAACACAATTGAAATAAATGCTTCAGGGTGAAGTATTAAGTATATCAAGCGCTGACGTTGTGTATACGTCGAACTCGGTACAGTAACCACATTAATAATATAATTTGTCACTTTTCCACTATTTAATACTTGATTCGGAACACTCTCAATTATTTTTGCCCATAACTTTTGTACAATATAAGCTGGAAATACCAAAATTATAAAATAAATAACTCTATTCTTAATACCTCCTATCGTTTTTTTAGATAAAAATAACGGAATTAAAAGAAAGGGAAAATAAACAATTTTTAAATTCAATAAAAATATTCCTAAAATAGAAAATAGAACGAACTCTTTTTTTTCTATCTTTCTACCTTGAACATATGACGCAAGATACGAAAATGCTAATACTGAACAGCTTATCACAGTAATATCATACGAACAAGAAGCAGCTTGCGCTAATGTCATTGGCATCAATAAAATCATAAAAAGAGTTCTCTTAAGTATCGGCGTTCTTCTCAAAGAAATTATCCCAACAATAATAAATATCCCCAAATCAAACAGTCTACCAAAAACAGACCATATCCATGCTGACTGGGTGAATATAGACGCAACAAACACACCTAATGACTGAGGTATATAGTCAATAGGTATAAGTGTTATCGTTCGAAAATTTATTCTCTCTCTTTGAGTATCACGTAGAACTTGACTTGTAATAAAAACGTCCTTAGTTGTCACATCGACATTGCCTGCCATAGGGAAATAAGCATTTTCAAGATTTCCGACCCCTTTAGGTATCTCCGAAACAAATAAATTATTCACTTTTTTAGGAATAAATTCTCCGTGAGCTATAGCTACCGTACTATAAAAATGGGTATCTTCATCTGCAGATTGCAATGGCGGTACTAGAAAAATCCACACAATTCCAAAAACAAGTGATACAATAAAAAAAGAGAGAATTATTTTATCCTTTAACATTCTTTCAAACTCTTCTTTCATCTTTCTATCTCCTGATTTGAAAATAATTTATCTATTGCTTCAATCACCAAAGTTTCATCCAACTCTTCTAAAAATGGATGATATGGGTAATATGAATTTTTCTTATTTTCTATTCTCGTTTTTGATTTAATTACAATCACACTGGTCGATATGCCATCATGTTCGTATCTATCATGTACTCCACCTGCTAAACAAATGCATTTAACCCCTAATCTAAATGCCAAATTGTATATTCCCGAATCATAACCAATATATATATCCGAAGATTGCAACTGGTTTATTAGCTCTTGAGTATCAAAAAGGTTTACTTTGTTTTTAATACTTATACCCTCACGAATATTTTTAATTATTTCATCTGCATATTCTTGGTCAAAACTTCCTTTTCCAATCAAAGTAATTGTAATATTAGGGTATTCTTGATAAATTACTTCTATAATTTTAGCGAGTTTTTTTGAGCTTGCCATTCTTCCGATATAATTTGCCCCAACGCCTATCGAAATATTAACTTTTTCAACAGAACCGCGGTTGAGATTTCCAAACAATGGCGCAGTCAACTCATCAATCGAACTCTTCTCTTTAAATAATTCGTAATAATAATTTTGAACATCAAAATAGATATTTTTTTCAGGAAATACATTTATCAATTTTCCAACTCCTTTATTCATCTCCGAATGTGAATAGTTAAAAAAAGCAATACTTTCTTTTGCCTTAATAAGTCTTAAAAATCTATTGTTTCCTCCAAATTCTAAATGATAAATTTTTCTAAAACCCAATGAATTTAAATCATTTAGCTCTTTTACCAATTTATCTACATTTTTTTCATTTTCCAATTTATCAAAAAGAACTACTGTATTTTTGGTATCTAAAAATTTATACACCTCTGAAATTCTTTCTTTAATCAATATACATACTGTATTTCCCTTTATTTGCTCTGAAGTAACGATTTTATCTACTAAATTCCACCTTGAAATCAAATCACCTAAACCATCAGTCATAGTTAATAAAACTCTATTTTGATTCTTATCACCAAATTTATTTATTTTGTTTTTCACTTTAATAAATTTTAACCATTTCTTTATATGGCTCGTTTTCACCTCGTATACCTCCAACTACTATTACAATTTTTCTAACATAATATACGCGATATTAATTCTTGATATTCAACCATAATATACTTTGTAGAAAATTTATCGATGTATTTTAAAATCTTTTCTGACAGGAATTCTTGATTCTCTATTTCCAATAAAATATGACTCAACATTTCAACTTCACCAATCTTAAAAAGATATCCAACATGACCATCATCAAGTATCTCTCTTGGTCCTGTAGGGCAATCTGATGATACCACTGTTTTTCCCAAAATCATAGCTTCAATTAATACTGTAGGTAACCCTTCATATTTTGAAGAATGTACAAAAAACTGACATCTTTTCATCCAGATGTATGGGTTCTTCTGCTGACCCAGCAATACAACCTCTTTCGATAATTTCAACTCATCTATCATCTTCTCAATTTCATCTCTAGAAGGACCATCACCACAAATATAGAGCTTTAAATCACTCTTCGAACTTTTTTTGAATTTTGAAAACGCTTTTAAAAGGGTATCGTAATCCTTTTGAACTGTATCGAGCCTAGAAACTGCTAAACAATACTCTTGATCAATCAAATTCTTCTCTTCACCACTTAAAAAACTTCCATCTTCAGCTAATTTTCGAATTCTTTCAAAATTAAAAGGATTGTATATTCGAGTGACCCTCTCCTTTAAATGTGGAAAAAGCTCTATCACTTCATTTTTCATATCATCACATATTGCAACGACAATGTCATATTTTTCCAATCTCTCACCAAATCTTTTGATTTTTGAAGGTTTTTTCAAAAGCTTCGAGGGAGAGTTATGAAGCCATAGTATTTTCTTGACTCCCTTCACTTTCTCAATATACCGTGAAAGACCACCATCAAAATCAACAATTACTTCTACTTCTTGATAATCTTTTATATACTTTAAAAAAGCATTTTCACTTTTTTTTCGGCTCTCAGAAAGATAACTATTATACTTCATTTTGTCAAAAAAATTTTTCTTGTTATATTTCAGCTTTTCTCCAAGTTCAAAATACTCTTGATCAATTAAAAAATGAACAGTTATCTCGCTAGGGACATCTTTTCTAAAAATATTTTTATCTCCAGCATCATCATTAATAACCAATTGAATATTCATGCTCTCTTTATCGATATTTTGTAATACCTCTATAAGTACACGTTCTAACCCACCCATTCGAAGGCTTCCACTTGAAAACAGTATATTTTTTTTATTTTCCATATATTCCTCGATTTACAAACATTTTCTTCAACTACAATTTCAATTCTATCAATTTACTTTCAATATCCTCAAGTGTAATGCTATTTAATAACTTTGTTCCAAACTCAAATCTCTCCTGATCAATAATTCCGCTCCCTTTAACATGAACTACATTAGGCAGTTGATGCTCAAAAGGTTGTTTCTCATAAGGAAAAAATACCACTGTCGGTCTTCCAAATAATGCCGCAGCATTATAAAGCGCCGAATCAGGACCAAAATACATGGAACAACTATTGATTACTGTAAAACTTTCAACAATTGAAAACGCATTTATGCTCGATTGTACTCTTGTGTTGTCTACCTTTTCAAGAATTCGATTAGCATATCTCTCTTGTCTCTCCCCAGATCCCATCAATAAAATGGTTTTATCTGGAAACCTCTGAGCAAGATGGTTGATAATCTCAACACTCTTTTCTATCTCCATTATTTTATGACTGCCCGCCGCACCCACTCCATAACAAATAACTTTAGAATACTCATTATTTTTATAAGGCCACTGTATCGAAAAATCAAGCACAATATCCTTTCGATTAAAAAAGCTATAGAGAAACTCATACATCAAATCCAACACCAATTTATCTTGCTTAAAATACTCTGTTTTTTCATCTACCTCATTTTCTGAAATATACCCTCCAGCAATTGAGCTTTCACATCCAATAAATTTATGAAGCTGTTGGTACGCATGAAAATAAACAACACGTTTAGGTTTAAATCCATTCACAACGTTAAAAAACTCTCTATTTCGAACCAATCTTTTAAATAAATTATTTGTATACGTATATGAAATCGTCTTTTGATTGAGAACTTCATAATGACTTATCCACTTATCCTCAGTAGCAACCATTATTTCACCATATTTATAGTTATCTAGTATATATTTTACAGCAGGATAATGAACCACTGTATCTCCCAGCCCTCCACCTAAAACTATCAAGATAGTATTCGAATTTTTGTTTTTTATGCCCTTGGCTTGAATGTAATAATCCAACAAAAACAGTTCATACAGCTTATTTTTTATAAAACTACTTTTTAACCATTTTGGTCTCGACATACTTCGCCGCCTTTATTTGAATATTTTCAATTCCTTACCACTTGTAATAAATTGCCCACCACTAATACTATTAATGTGTGCACATCCATATTCGTATTTTTCTTCTGTCTCTTTCTCGCTCCCTACAAGTGTGCGAACATTCTTGAGTTCTTTATGCTCATACTTCGACTCATGCGAAAAAAATCCAATTGTTGGTCTACCAATGATTGCAGCAACATTATAAAGTCCCGAATCCATTCCCACAAAAAACTCTGCCCCATTAATCAGTTTAAAAGTATTCAAAAGGGAAGATTTATTCACCATATTCACTACATTACTTTTTTCCAATGCCTGAACCACCCGCTCTGCATACTTCTCTTGTTCATCACCCGAACCAAGTAATAAAAATTGATATTCCGGCACTCTCTTT
>Ga0247844_1008470_pt1 | contig 11137 bp, 9 predicted proteins | sample LaCtaG_FD_192421 | JGI IMG/M metagenome (GOLD analysis project Ga0247844, IMG submission 192421) | Freshwater microbial communities from meromictic Lake La Cruz, Castile-La Mancha, Spain - LaCruzMarch201714.5m_1 | ecosystem: Environmental > Aquatic > Freshwater > Lake | place: Spain: Castile-La...
AGAAGCTATTCCCGTCATAGAGTGCGGGCCGCAGTTCCCGCTCGAAACATTGAAGGCGCATGGCGGCCGCATCCATGCACTGCTCGATGCGGCGACGAAGCACGTTCCCGCTTCGGCTTTGCGCCAGCTCGACGGCGTCTCGCGCCGCTGGTTGAAGAAATGGGACAATGCCCACTATAGCGAAATCGACGAGATTGCGGCGATCATCGGCCGGCCGGGCGCGGTGTTCTTCTCAATCAATTATGAATGGGGCTGCACCTGCCTCGTCGCGCCATCTCCCGATGGCCGCACAGCGCGTCTGGTACGCGTGCTCGACTGGAAGACGCCGGGGCTTGGCCGCAATGTCGTCGCGGCGAAGGTGGCCGGTGGCTCTGGAAGTTATGTCACGCTGACGTGGCCGGGCTACACTGGAGTGCTAACAGCCGTCGCGCCGGGCCGTTTTTCCGCTGCACTCAATCAAGCGCCGATGCGCCGGTCGATCGGCAACTTCTATCTTGATTGGGCAGCCAACCGCCGCCGCGTGTGGAACATGCCGCATCAGATGCCCGCACATCTTCTGCGCGATGTTTTTGAGAAAGCACCGGGTTATAGCGCGGCGCGCGCGCGGTTGATCGAGCAACCGATTTCAACACCAGCTATTTTTTCGCTCGCCGGTATCGCGCCGTCTGAAACCTGTGTGATCGAGCGCACGGAGACAGAAGTCAAAGTTCACGACGGACCCAATGTGGCAGCGAACCATTGGCAGGCAGCCGGCTGGCAAGGGCATGCGCGCGGATACGACAGTGGTGGGCGAGCCTGTCAGATGCATGCCGTGGTGCCAGAATTCGATGCGTCACTGCCGTGGCTGAAGTATCCGGTTCTCAATCCGACGACCCGCATCGTGATGATCGCCGACGCCTCGCAAGGCCGGCTTTTGGCGCAGGGCTTTGAGGCTATGAAGCCCGCGACCGAAGTGCTGGAGTGGGCGGCCTAGGTAGAAGCCACAACAACGGCTTTGCTGTCATGCGGACAATTCGCGCATCGTTTTGTCCACGTTTGGGCGATCACTTCTCAATCCAAACCCTGCCCTTCAGCGTTAGCACTGGTAAACATTCATTGTCGTGAAGATGATCTTGCGAGCTGCCATCAATGGAACAATCATCACCGGTCTGGACGCCGACCCGCCTCGAAGGTCAGCAACGCTTCGCCGCGTTCCTGCCCCGGGCAGGCAGGGCCTATGCATCGAAGCGCAACTACGATTTTGGCGCTGGCCACCACACGAGTGTGTCGAGGCTTTCGCCCTATATCCGCCACCGGTTGATCAGCGAGAGTGAAACGGCGACGGCCGTTCTTGAAGCGCATGGCCCGGTGGCTGCAGAAAAATTTATACAAGAAGTCTGTTGGCGGACGTACTGGAAGGGCTGGCTAGAGCAGCATCCTGACGTTTGGGCAAGTTATCTCGACGAAGTCGCTGGACGACGCGCCACACTTCACCAAGATGAAGATGCCGCTTGGCTTGCAGCGGCCGAACGTGGCGACACAGGGATTGAATGTTTCGACACCTGGGTGCGCGAGTTGATCAGCACAGGTTATCTGCACAATCACGCGCGCATGTGGTTTGCCAGCATTTGGATTTTTACGCTTAAGCTGCCTTGGGCGCTTGGAGCTGATTTCTTTTTGCGCCACCTATGGGATGGGGATCCGGCTTCCAACACGTTGTCGTGGCGTTGGGTCGCTGGCCTGCACACGCGCGGCAAGACCTATCTGGCGCGCCCAGACAATATAGCGGAATACACTGAGGGAAGGTTCCGGCCAGAGCGCAATGAGTTGGCAGCTTATGCAGAACCGCTTGACGGCGAAGATCGCTTCGAGCGAACACCGCTGAGACCTGCAGATACTATCCCGAAAGGCCGGCGCGCTATCTTGCTGGTGACGGAGGAGGATCTGTGCCCCGAAACATGGCCGCTCGCTGACATTGATGTGCGCGGCGTGGCAATGTTCACTCTCGAGAATGCCGGATTGGATTGGGCTCCAGCGGTTGTGGCGTTCAAGGCCGGTGCGATGGACGATGCCAGGGATCGGGCGGCCGCGCATTGGGGGCAACCGGTCGTCACGGTTTCCTCATCTCAAGAACTGACCGCCTTTGCGGCGACCCGAGGTGCGGCGGTCGTCATCACGTCCACGATACCGGTGGGATTTGTGCGGCCCAGTATCGAAGAGTGGACGCAGACGGCCAGTGCTGAAGGTTTGCCAATCTTGCAACTGGCACGTGGTTGGGACAGCCTATTCTGGCCGCACGCGACGGCTGGATTCTTCAAACCCAAAGAGCACATCCCCGCCATTCTGGCCAAGCTTGCGGCCATACCCGCTGAAAGATCAAAATGACCTCCATATCCGCAGATCCAGTTCTCATTTTCGGCGGTGTGGGCGGCATCGGCGAGGCGCTGGCTCGCCGTTTGAGAGCCACCGGGCAGCCAGTTTCGATCACGTCGCGCGATGCTGCGAGTGTTGAAGCGCTGGCTGCAGAAATCGGCGCTAGGCCTCTGGTCTGCGATGTTCTCGATGAGACTTCGATCGAGGCGGCTGTTGCAGCTTCGACGCCCGATGGACGGCTGGGCGGGCTGGTTTATGCAGTTGGTTCCATCTCATTGAAGCCGTTGGGCCGCACAACACCAGCCGATATGATGACCGCGTTCCAAGTCCATGTTGCCGGTGCGATGACGGCGGTCCAGCAGGCCGCTGAAGCCTTAAAGGCGGCAGCGGGGAGTATCGTGCTGTTCTCGTCCGTTGCTGCGCGCCAAGGCTTTCCGATGCACACCGCCATCGGTACGGCAAAGGCCGCGGTGGAGGGTTTGACGATCAGTCTCGCCGCAGAACTTGCCCCGTCCATACGTGTCAATGCGATTGCACCGAGCCTAACCGTCACGCCTTTGTCTGCTGGGCTGACGATGAACCCGCGCATGGCCGAGGGTATTGCCGCCCTGCACCCCATCCCGCGGCTTGGAACGGCCGACGAGATGGCGGCGCTGGCACAGTTTCTACTTTCGGCCGATGCTAGCTGGATGACTGGCCAGATACTTGGCGTCGATGGCGGGCGTTCGACACTTCGTGTCGGCAAAGCCTGAGCCGTGAGCGCGCTTCGTCCAGCAAAAATCGCTACACGTGTGAAGGGCCCAAGTATGCCGGCGAAGAAAGTTCGCAACCTGATCCTCGTACTCGGCGATCAGCTTTCACCGAACCTGTCGAGTCTGGACGCCTGCGATCCATCCCGCGATATGGTGCTGATGTGCGAGGTTTCTGAGGAAGCCAGCTACGTCCGTCATCACAAGAAAAAAATCATCCTGCTGTTCTCGGCCATGCGCCACTTCGCAGATGAACTGCGCGGCCTGGGTTGGCGCGTCGCTTACACCAAATTCGACGATCAAGGAAACGCGGGTAGCTTCTCCGGAGAGGTCGCGCGCGCTGTTGCGGACTATGGCCCCGAACGCTTGGTCGTTACTGAGCCCGGGGAGTGGCGCGTGCTTGAAGCAGTCCGTAGCTGGTCGCGGCGCTTGCGTATACCGGTCGATATTGTGCCAGATCACCGCTTCATCAGCCCCATCACAGAATTTGCAGAGTGGGCCAACGGCCGCAAGCAATTGAGGATGGAATACTTCTATCGCGACATGCGCCGCAAAACCGGCCTGTTGATGGATGGCGATGCGCCGGCGGGCGGTGTCTGGAACCTTGACCACGACAATCGCAAGCCTGCCAAGGCTGATTTGTTTATGCCAGAGCCCGCCCACTTTCAGCAGGATGCAATGACTCGCGAAGTTGTTGCCTTGGTCAAATCCCGTTTCGCAGACCACTTCGGCGATGCCGACCCGTTTTGGTTCGCTGTCACCCGTGCCGATGCGGAAGCGGCTTTTGATAGATTCATTGCGGAGGGCTTGGCAAAGTTTGGCGACTACCAAGATGCCATGCTGACCGGGCAGAAGTTCCTCAATCACGCGGTCGTGTCGATGTATTTGAACTGCGGTTTGCTCGATCCCTTGGCGATGTGCCGCAAGGTGGAGGAAGCCTATCGGGACGGCGCTGTGCCGCTCAACGCGGCGGAAGGGTTCATCCGGCAAATCATTGGCTGGCGCGAATATGTGCGCGGAATTTACTGGTTGAAAATGCCAGATTACGCCGCATCAAATGTTCTAGGTCATACGCGCGCGCTGCCCGGATTTTATTGGACGGGCGATACCAAAATGGCGTGTGTGCGTGCCGCCGTGACGCAAACCAAAGAGGAAGCCTATGCGCATCACATTCAACGACTGATGGTCACCGGAAACTTCGCATTGTTGGCCGGCATAAGCCCGCAGGCTCTCCACGAGTGGTATCTTGCCGTCTACGCCGACGCCTACGAATGGGTTGAACTGCCCAACACCATCGGGATGAGCCAATTCGCCGATGGCGGCTTGCTGGCGTCGAAACCCTATGCCGCCAGCGGCGCGTACATCAACCGGATGTCTGACTATTGCAAGGGTTGCGCTTACGATGTTAAAGCGCGCACTGGCCCCAAGGCATGCCCGTTCAACGCGCTGTATTGGGACTTCATTTCCCGCCACGCTGAGACGATAAAAAGCAACCCGCGCATGGCGCAAATGGTGCGCACGTACGACAAGTTCGAGGACAGCGAGAAGGCGCGCATCGCAGAAAGCGCGGCTTCATTCCTCGCCACCCTCAAGCCCTCGCCGGATTGGCCTTGACGTCTGCGCTCGGCTTTTTGCTACGGCAGTTATCTGAACAGTACTTTACTTCGTCCCAAACGCGCGCCCATTTCTTGCGCCAAGCGAACGGCCGCCCGCATGTTACGCATGTCTTGCTTGGCAATGTCGATTTGGTGAAGCGCTTGGGCTTTTCGCTCATAGGTCGAACTTCAATTGGTCCGGCAAGGCGTGAGGTCTGCGCTTGCGTTTGGTGTGCTTGTTGCCTCGCATCGGGCCGCCTTTGCGGCTGCCATGCTTTGTCAAAATGCCGTCCGCCGCGTCGCGAAATCCGGCCCCGCGCCGCGCGCCATAAATTTTATCTCTGGCCTCTGCCGTGGAGACCGCAAGGTCGACGATCCGTTCTGGATAGAGCCGCCCGACAATGGTGTCTGCTCCATCGTAGGCCCATGGTTCTTGAATAAATGGGTCAGGGATGCTGGCCAGTTCAGGAACCCAGCGGCGCACAAAGGCCCCGGACGGATCCTGATCGTGCCCTTGTTTGACAACCGAATAGATCCGGATGGTGTTTATGCCTGTGGTGCCCGACTGCATTTGTACCTGCGGCCAATGAATGCCGGGTTCGTAGTCCGTGAACTGGCGTGCCAGATGAAGGCCTGTCTCACGCCAAGGCAGCCATAGATTATAGCTGGCAAACGACATCACCATCGCCCGCATACGGAAGTTGAGCCAGCCCGTTGCGTTCAAGCTGCGCATACAGGCATCGAGGAATGGATAGCCGGTTTGCCCTTCAGCCCATGCCGTGAACAAGCGCGGATCCGCGATCTCTGGCCGCAAACCGCGCATGGCTGGGTGCAGTTCGCGGACCTCGAGTGCGGGTTCGCTTTCCAGCTTCTGCATGAAGTGGCAGTGCCAATGCAGCCGCCCGGAAAATGAGATCAGCGAGGCGCGCAACGCCTTGGCGTCGGGCGACGAGTCCGTTCTCAGTTGCGCTAAGCGCTGCCACGTTGCCTGCGAGACCTCGCGCATGGAGACCGTGCCCCACGCCAGATGCGGCGATAAGCGCGAGCAGCCCGCGGCTCCAGAAAGTGGATTGGACATCTCTCGCCGGTAGTGGCGTCCGCGCCCGTCGAGAAAACTGTTGAGCAGGTCAAGACCGGCGCTGCGCCCACCGGCCTGCCATTCACCTCCGCCATCGGAAGTGAGGTGCAAATCGTGCATCGCTGGTGCGGTCTGATTTGCAATCCCTGGAACACGAGACAGCTTTTCCGGCGGAGCGGTGATCGGCTCGGCCATTTGCCGGTCCCAAGAGGCCGCCCATCCGTTCCGGCTGCCCATACGCCGGATCACGCCATGCTGAGGGATCTCATGCCAGGGGATACCTTGCGACCGCGTCCAGGCGGCGACCGCTTTGTCGCGCGCGAAGGTCCAGGCATTGCCAGTTTCCTCATGCGACCAGAGCGCGGCAATGCCATGGCTTTGCTCGATGGATTGGAGCACATCGACGGTGCTCCCCACGCGGATGATTAACGGTTGACCGAGTTGGGTCAGATCGACGTCAAGTTCTTTGAGGCTATCGGTGATGAACTGCCAGTGTCGCGCTGAAGCATCCGGTTGCTGCCATAGACCCGGCTCGGCGATGTAGAGCGGGACCACGGGGCCACGCTTGCAGGCCTCCACCAAAGGCCGATGGTCCTGAACGCGCAGATCGCGTTTGAACCAAACCACCTCGACGGGCATGTGTTGAGACAGCTTTTTCATCCTAGGTCTTGATGCGCCATTTGGTCCGACCCGCCATCAGGGCCGAACCAGTGTGTACTGCTCCCGGAAACAAACGATCAGTCGGCATGATTGGATCGCGTTATCGGGAGTCCGCGCGCGTGCAGCGGCCAATCTAGCGAACAGTCAGCCCAATGCCGGTGCAGCAGCTGGCGCTTGGTTCGCGGGTACCTAACGCTAGTGGAAGGTCCCCTCTTGGCATGCTGGCCCGATCTAGGCTACATACCGGCGCTTCGGGTTAGATAAATCAGGAATTGCTCCATGCCGACCATGTCGAATTCGCGCCGCAAGGCCATCCAGGCCAAGCAGCGCAAGGCCGCTAACGCTCTGAAGCGCGCCGCAAAAATCGCAAAGAAGCAGCATAACGCGGCGTAGTAGGCCGCGCGCCAATCAACCGGCGCATTTTTCCCCTCAAGTCGCGGGTTGTTGTCTAGTGACCGGTGCTGTACTAGGCGCCGGTGCCCGTGCGCGCGGAGTGCCAAACGGGGGCAGACGAGCGTCGAGAAAATTGCGCGCCGCTCTCATGTGCGGACCAAACGAATGAAGCGCATGGCGCAAACCTCACCGGCAGGTCCACATCGGCCCGCGATCAAAGTGGAAGTGGTTCTTGTGCGGAGCGTTGAAGTCTGGGCCAAGCGAAACGCGAAAATAGCCACATGACCGGCTCTTGATATCACGCAGAAATTTTGATTCTGGCCCTTTGCCGGGCCAGTCCCTCAAAATGGAAATCTTGCGGCCGTCTTCCAGCGTGAAGCCCGCCAGATCCAGTGCATTGGCGCGCGCGTGCTGGCTCTTGACGTCTTTCCACATCGAACTGCCGATAATGTTGCGGCAATCGTAAGTTCCCATGTCCTCAATCGCCGCAACGCGCTTGCCGAAGGCCGCGATAGCCACAGGCTGAACTTCGTGTTCAATCCACAAGGTCAATGCAGCAGCGAGTTCGCAGGTGACGGGCTCGACTCCCAGGCGTGCACCGCCCGCATTGCCGAATTTCACGCTGTTGGTCCAGCCGCAACCCTTTTTTATGGGGTTATCGGGCACTGATACAGCATCAATGTGCGGGGCCTTCAGCACCGATTGGCAAAGCGTTGGATCATTGCGCAGGGCGGCGAGTTTGGGGTCGAGGAACCATTGCGACGGCCTTTCGAGAGACACCGGCGCAAAGGGGCTAAAGCGTTGCGGCACGAGGCCGAACCAGAATGCACCGACTGTCGCTGCGGTGAGCAAGACCACCAGAACAAGCTGGAACATCGCCCGGAAAAAATTCTGCATCTGTGCCCCCACTTCTGTCTGGCGACAGACTACAAGAGCCGGTGCGTTCTGGCCAAGCGCAAACAGCGAAACGCGCCGTTGCCGGCGCGTTTGCTGGAGAGAGAGGCTTTAGGCTATCGAGTATTTATTGAGTGACACGCAGATTGTTGAGCTGCTGGGCAATTTCGATGAACGATTGGCGAAGCTCGGCACCGTTGCTGGCGGAGAAGTAGGTGTCGGAGCTGCTGGCGCAAGCCTTCAACATGTTTTCGGCAGAGGTTGGCGATTGGAAGCCGACCGCATAGACGACCACGTCGTTGTTTTTGGCTTCCTGGCAGATCCGGAGGGCTTGCGTAGCCGAATTGCCGTTCGAATTGACATACTGCGTGTTGAATTCACCGTCGGTCATCAGAATGATTGCCTTCAGTGTCTTGCCGTCGTTGTAAGCTGCAGGCTCGCTTGCAGCCGGCCAGATGTCCTTCCACTTCGGAGAGATAATGTAGGATGCCCAGGCAGCACCCAGGTGGCCCGCAGTGGCACCGCTGGCACGGTAGGTGTCGATGCTTGCCTTCAAAGTGATCTTGTTATCCGACAGCGGCTCGACCTTTGCCGTCGGGCAAGCGTTGTTAGGAAGACCGCCGAGGAACACGCCAACTTCTGGCATGGCATCGGTGAAGGCTTCAACACCACCGCGCTCTCTTACGCACTTGGTGCTCGCATTGTTGGTGGCGGGGGCCGCGAAGTTTCCGGCATTTACGCTGGCGGCATAAGGTGCCAAGCCAATGCGCACTTTGTTGGCGGTGCCGCCATCGGGGATCAGAATGTCTACGAGGTCCTTAGCGGCAGCGCGCAAGTCGGCGATCTTTTGGCCACCCATGGAGCCAGTTACGTCGAGTGCCATGCCAAGTTCGATGTCCTGCTGATCGGAAATGACGCTAGACGTGGCAGGCATCGTCAGCGATCCGCCGCCTTGCGAAGTCATGATGGCCATGCGGACTTCCGTCGAAGCCTCGACTTTAACGGAGCCGGTGGCGCGGTCGATGATGACGACAGGGGTTGTCGTGCTGCCGAGCTGGCCACCGTTGCTCATGTTCTCGTTAAAGAATTTCACGGCAATGGCGCGGACATCTGCGTCGGTGTTGCGGCCATGGAGCAAGGCCTTGCCAGCGGCCAGCGCGGCGGCGTCTGCGGCGGAGCGGGACTTGCTGCCGGCGTGACCGAGACGGCTGTAGTCGAAGGCGATGCCGATGCTGAGCAACAAGACCGTGAAGATAAGACCAAAGATCGGGGCGATGCTGCCGCGAGTATCAGCGGCGAAGGCGGTGCTGAACTTCTGGACCTGGGCAATCATGAGACGTCTCCCTACGGCAACTCGAAACTGTTGCGAGAGAGAAATGCAAACGGGATGCCGCTGAGGGGGAGATGCTGCGGCGAATGCCATAAGCGGCCACCATTGGTTTACGAGCCGTTAAACTCTGGCCCGGTTCCAAGCAAAGTGCGCGGAGTTGCTCCCAAAAAGCAGGTTTTTCGTGGTGAAGCACAGTCAAAACGCACTTGCATGTTCGCAGATACAACCTTGCAGTCGGGTAGGGCGACGACGCTTGGTTCAACTTGGAGCGTTCCAAGTTGAACCAGTTCGAGCAACAGCGTTAAAAATCGGAGGTAATACCGGCTTTTTCCCAATCACCGTATCGAATTGGGTCAAGCCCCCCGCGCCCGCCAACTTCTGTTGGCGCAGGCTTTGTCGCTGCATCGGCCAAGCGGCGGCGTTCGGCGGCTTCGGCAAGGGCGCGTTCTGCGGCCGGAGATAGTGGCTTACCGCCATTACTGGCCTCTGGATCAGGAATGGGTACGGTGAGTTCGGTCACGGTGTGCATATCCACGTTGGCGGTGCAGCGATGCTGGTCTGGTTGCCGCCCAACAGCACTCCTATATAAGATTGGCTTGAACTGCAGCACAACCTGTGCCTTGCCTGCCGGGCCCCGCTTGAAGGAGGGCATCATGCCACTGAACTATGCCAAGACGTTTTTGCTGCTGCTGATCTTGACGGCAATTTTCGTCGCCATGGGTGCGGCCGTTGGCGGCCAAGGCGGTATGGTGATCGCTTTCGGTGTGGCCCTTGTCATGAATGTGGTCAGTCTGTGGAAATCGGATACCATGGTTCTGAAGATGTTCCGGGCCACGGAAATCGACGAGCGGGCAGCGCCGGAACTTTTCGGCATCGTTCGCGGGCTGGCTGAACGTGCCGAGCTGCCGATGCCGCGCGTTTACGTCATGAATGCGCCGCAGCCCAACGCATTTGCCACGGGCCGCAACCCGTCCAATTCCGCTGTGGCCTTCTCGACGGGCTTGCTCGAAGCGTTGTCCCCCGAGGAAGTGGCCGGCGTTGCCGCACACGAACTCGCCCATATCAAGAACCGTGACACGCTAACCATGGCGATGGCCGCGACGATCGGCGGTGCTATCTCGATGCTGGCGCAGTACCTGCAGTTCGGCATGCTGTTCGGTGGTGGCAACCGCGATGACCGCAACGGCGGCGGGCTCGGTATCATCGGCGTTCTTTTTGCCATGATTGCTGCACCGTTCGCTGCCATGCTGGTACAGATGGCGATCAGCCGCTCGCGCGAATATCAGGCCGACCGCATGGGGGCTGCGCTTTGTGGCAACCCGAGATGGCTGGCATCGGCGCTCGAGAAGATCCATGCGTTGGCGCGCCAAATTCCTAATCAGCGAGCCGAGATGAACCCGGCTGGCGCACATATGTTCATTGTCAATCCGTTGACGGGGCAGGGAGTAGACAATTGGTTTGCGACGCATCCCGCAATCGAAAATCGTTTGGCTGAATTGCATAAGCTCGAGCAAGAGTGGATCGCGGATGGCACTCTTTTGTCAACGGATGTGAACATTGCGTCAGATGAAACAGGCGCACGGGCAGGCCCGTGGTCGTCGCGCCGGGCCGCCGATCCCAAACGCGGGCCGTGGGGCTAATTGAATTCGCCGCATCGCCTTTTCCATCAAGTATTCTGGAGACAAGCCCACCGTGAGAAAGCCGACAATGGTGGGAGACACCCGGTCTCAGCAGAGACCAGCTTCGCCGGTGAAACCCGCGACCGGCGATAGGATTGACAGCCCCCACAAAGGCCCGGCATTTCGCAAGCCCAAGGTGCAGAAATCTCCAGGTGCCGGTCAGCGCTCGGCATCGGGTGGCAGCCAGCGCGAAGCGCCGGGGATGGCGGCGCGGCAGCTGGCCGTCAATGTTCTGGTGCAAGTTCTCAACCGAGGTCAGTCGCTCGATGAAACGCTGGCTTCTGCGTTCGCGAGCGATCGCGGTCTGGCGCTCGAGCCGCGCGACCGTGCTCTCGCCCGCTTGATCGCAACCACCGTGCTGCGCCGCTCGGGCGAATTGGGTGCAGCCATTCGAACGCATCTCGACA